>JADMIO010814560.1_pt1 | contig 26754 bp, 19 predicted proteins | sample 8958161 | NCBI WGS metagenome assembly JADMIO01 (sample SAMN16585339, study PRJNA669376) | soil metagenome | isolation source: Crop rotation soil | place: USA: Cullars Rotation, Alabama | collected 2011 | reverse complement strand
CAGGCGGGTGGCGTCGGCGCCCAGGTCCGCGAGCAGCTTCTCGCGGCGCGCCGCGGGGCCGAGCAGCCCCACATAGGGCACCGTGCTCGAGGCGAGCGCGCGCAGGTAGCCGAGATCGGAATCGAGGTGATGGCTCATCACGACCGCGGCGGCGAACGTGTCGAGCTTCACGGCGATCGCCACGTCGGCGGCGCGCGATTCGATGAGCTCGGTGCCGGCGGCGAACCGCGCGGGTACCAGGTAGGTCGCGCGGTGGTCGACGACCGTCACGCGCCAGCCCAGGAATCCGCCGAGCGTCGTGACCGGCCGCGCGTCGGGCCCGCCGCCTAACAAGAGGATGCGCGGCGGCGGCGCGATGTTCGCGACGAAGACGTCGACGCCGGCGCCGGCGATCGCGCTGACCGCGTTGTCGGCGGCTTGCCGCGCGCCTTCGTGCAGCCGGTGGATCGATTCGTCCGCATCGATGAATGCCGGCGGCTCTCCGTCGGCCGGAAAGCTCGTGCCGACGGCGATGCCGGGGTTGCGCGAGGCGGTGACGAACGCGACACGCGCCGCGTGCCCGCGCCGGTGCGCGCTCTCGAGATACGTGAGCGGCTGCCAGCCGTCATCATCGGGTCCGACGCGCGTCAGCAGGATGTCCATCGCGCCTTCGCAGCCGGCGCCGAGGCCGAACAGCTGGTCGGTGGTGCTGCGCAGGTCGTAGCTCACGATGCGCGCGTCGCCGGACCGGGCGACGTCGCGCGCATGCTCGCGCAAGTCACCTTCGAGACATCCGCCGGACAACAATCCGGCGTATTCCCCGTCGGCCGCGATCAGCATCTGGGCCCCGGGTTTCGCATAGGTAGAGCCGCCCGTGCGGATCACCGTGGCCAGCACGAGGGGTTGATCGGACCCGCGGGCGCGGTCGAACAAGGGCAGTAGTCGGTGGAGACTCATCTGGGAGGGAAATATATGCCAGATTGCGCGGCCTCAGCTTGCGGCTCCGGGGGCCAACCAGTAGATTTGCCGGGCTTTTTTGCCCACTCCCTTCAGGTCACCAGTCTCCATGCCAGCCTCTGACCCTGCCGCCTGGGTCGTACACAAATTCGGCGGTTCCTCGGTCGCTGACGCCGAGTGCTTCAAGCGCGTCGCCAACATCCTCGAAACGCTGCCGCCCGGTCGCCTCGGGGTCGTGCTGTCGGCCTGTCGCGGCGTCACAGATGCGCTGCTCGGGCTCGTCACCCGCGCCGAGGCGCAGGACGATTCATATCGAGGCGAGCTCGACGCGCTGCGTGCGCGCCACGCGAAGATCGCGGACTCGGTGCTCACGGCCGAGGCCGCGAAGCTGTACATGGCGGGCTTCGACCGCGACCGCCACGACATCGAAGGCATTCTCCACACGGTCAAGCTCACGCGCTCGGCGGCGCAGAACGTGCGCGACCTGATCGCGGGCTACGGCGAGATCTGGTCGACGAAGCTGTTCCGGGAATTCTTCGCGTCGCGGGGCAAGCGTCCCGGCGCGGTGCAGTGGGTGGACGCACGCCAGTGCGTCGTCGTCGAGTGGGGTCCGCTGGGCCCGGCCGTGCAATGGGAGGAGTCGCGCAGGAAACTGGGCGCCCTGGTGCCCGCGGATTTCAACGGCACGCTGATCATCACGGGCTTCATCGCGAGCGACCGCCGCGGCGTGCAGACCACGCTGGGCCGCAACGGCTCGGACTTCTCGGGCTCGATCTTCGGCTCGCTGCTCGATTCGGCCGAGATCCACATCTGGACCGACGTCGACGGCGTGCTGTCGGCCGATCCGCGCCGCGTGCCGGACGCCAAGGTCATCGACTCGCTGTCGTACAACGAGGCGATGGAGCTCGCGTACTTCGGCGCGAAGGTCATCCATCCGCAGACGATGGCGCCGGCCGTGGGCCGCTCCATCCCGATCTGGATCCGCAACACGTTCGCGCCCGAGAAGCAGGGCTCGCTCATCTGCGCGAAGCCCGACTCCAAACTACCCGTGAAGGGCATCACGTCCATCGAGAACATCGCGATGGTGAACGTGGAAGGCGCCGGCATGATCGGCGTGCCCGGCACCGCGCACCGCCTGTTCGGTGCGCTGCGCGAAGAGGGCATCTCGGTCATCCTGATCTCGCAGGGCAGCTCCGAGCATTCGATCTGCTGCGCGATCCCGGGCATCGAGGCCGAGCGCGCGGCGCGTGTCGTGGCCGCGGCGTTCGACCGCGAGATCAAGGAAGGCCAGATCCAGAGCATCCAGATCGACAAGGACCTCGCCATCCTCGCCGTGGTCGGCGACGGCATGGCCGGCCTGCCGGGCGTCTCGGGCCAGGTGTTCAACGCGCTGGGCTCCGCCACGGTCAACGTACACGCGATCGCGCAGGGCGCCTCCGAGCGCAACATCTCGGTGGTCGTCGACGGCAAGGATGCGACGCGCGCGCTGCGCGCGGTGCACTCGGGCTTCTACCTCTCGCCGCACACCGTCTCGATCGGCCTCATCGGCCCGGGCGCCGTGGGTCGCGTGCTGCTCGAACAGATCGCCGCCGAAACCGAGCGCCTGCGCAACGATTTCAAACTCGACCTGCGCGTGCGCGGCCTCATGACCAGCAAGAAGATGCTGCTGTCGGAGGCGGGCGTGGATCTCCGCAACTGGAAGACGGCGCTCGACGCGTCCACCAGGCCCGCGGACATCGTCTCGTTCGTCGAGCACCTGCACGTCGATCACCTGCCGCACACGGTCATCATCGACTGCACGGCGGACGAGAGCGTGTCGCGTCACTACGCGGACTGGCTCAAGGCCGGCATCCACGTCGTCACGCCGAACAAGAAGGCGAACTCGGGTCCGCTCGCGTACTACGAATCGCTCAAGGCGGCGCGCAAGGCGGGCGGCAGCTCCTACCTGTACGAGGCCACCGTGGGGGCGGGCCTGCCCGTGATCTCCACGCTGCGCGACCTGCGCGAGACGGGCGACAAGCTCTCGAGCGTCGAGGGCATCTTCTCGGGCACGCTCGCGTATCTCTTCAACGTCTACGACGGAAAGAAGCCGTTCTCCGACATCGTGAAGGACGCGAAAGCGAAGGGTTACACCGAGCCGGATCCGCGCGACGACCTGTCGGGCACGGACTTCGTGCGCAAGGTGATCATCCTCGGCCGCGAGATGGGCCTGAAGCTCGAGATGAAGGACGTGCAGGTCGAAAGCCTGATCCCGGCCGGTCTCGAGAAGGGCTCGATCGACGACTTCCTCGACGGCCTGCCGAAATACGACGGCGAGATGAAGAAACGCTTCGACGCCGCGGCCGCGAAGGGCAAGGTGCTGCGCTACATGGGTCGCCTCACGGCGGACGGCAAGGCCTCGGTGGGCATCGCCGAGCTCGACAAGTCGCACGCGTTCGCGAACATCGCGCTCACGGACAACGTGGTGCGTTATGCCACGGCGCGCTACAACACGAACCCGCTGATCGTGCAGGGCCCGGGCGCCGGTCCCGAAGTCACGGCGGCCGGCGTCTTCGCCGACCTGCTGCGCGTGTGCTCTTACCTCGGAGCGCACCTGTGACGGGTCCTTCGAACATGGTGAAGGCCAGGGCCTTCGCGCCCGCGTCGGCCGCGAACGTCGCGATCGGATTCGACATCCTCGGCTTTTCGGTCGACGTGCTGGGTGACACGGTCGCCATCGAACGCACGTCGAAGCCGGGCGTCGTGATCACCGGTTCCACCGGCGTCGTCACGGACATCCCGCGTGATCCCGAGCGCAACACCGCGGGACGCGCGCTGCTCGCCATGCAGCAGGCACTGAACCCGGGCTTCGGATTCTCGGCGTCCATCCACAAGGGCATCCCGCTCGGCTCCGGCCTCGGTGGCTCGGCGGCCTCGGCCGTCGCGGCGGTGGTCGCGGCGAACGCATTGCTCGAGAAGCCGCTGCCCAAGATCGAGCTGCTGAAGTTCGCGATGCAGGGCGAGGCGGTGTCCTCCGGCTCGCTGCACGTCGACAACATCAGCCCGAGCCTCTTCGGCGGCCTCGTGCTCACGGTCGGCATCGACAATCCCCGCGTGAAGCAGATCCCGGTGCCGAACGGCATCCGCGCGATCCTCGTGCATCCGCACCTGTTCCTCTCGACGAAGCAGGCGCGCGGCATCCTGAAGAAAGAAGTGCCGATGTCGGACTTCATCTGGCAGACCGCGAACCTCGCGGGCTTCATCTCCGGGTGCTATTCGAACGATCTCGACGTGATCCGCGCGTCCTTCGAGGACGTGATCATCGAGAAGCAACGCTCGCAGCTGGTCCCGGGCTTCGACGCGGTGCGCGCGGGCGCGATGGCGAACGGCGCGCTGGGCTGCACCATCTCGGGCGCGGGCCCGTCGATGTTCGCCTGGTCGCTCGACTCCGATGCGCCGCAGGTGCGCGACGCGATGGTCAAGGCGTTCAAAGCCGCGGGCAAGGAGACGGATTCCTGGATCGTGCCGATCTCGTCGACCGGCGCGCACGTCGTGCCATGAGGTTCGTCAGCACGCGTGGGCAATCGCCCGCGGTTTCCTTCGGCGCCGCCTTGACGCAGGGCCTCGCGCCCGATGGCGGTCTCTACGTGCCCGAGGCGTGGCCGTCGATTCCGCTGGCGGCGTTCAACGGCGTGAGCAGCCTGCCCGACGTCGCGGCCGTGATGCTCGAGCCCTTCGTCGAGGGCGATGCCGTCGCGGCGCAGGTCGGGGAGATCGTGCGCGACGCGTTCGATTTCCCGGCGCCGCTCGTCCCGGTGGCCGACGGCGGCAAGCTGTCGGTACTCGAGCTGTTCCACGGTCCCACGGCGGCGTTCAAGGATTTCGGCGCGCGGTTCCTCGCGGCGTCGGTCGCGCGCATCCGCGCGCAAGATCAGCAAGGGCGGCTGAGGAAGCCCGCGGAGCGTCCGCTCAACATCCTGGTCGCGACGTCCGGCGACACCGGCGGCGCCGTCGCCGCCGCGTTCCATCGCCGGCCGGGCATCGTCGTGTCGGTGCTGTTCCCGAAGGGCCTCGTGTCCCCGACGCAGGAGCGCCAGCTCACGTGCTGGGGCGACAACGTCCACTCGTACCGCGTGAACGGCAGCTTCGACGACTGCCAGCGGCTCGTGAAGGAGGCGTTCGTCGATGCGGGCCTCAAAGGGCGTTTCGAACTGTCGAGCGCGAACAGCATCAACCTCGGCCGCCTGCTGCCGCAGGCCGTGTACTACGCGGCGACCAGCCTCGCGGTGCATCGCGAGCACGGCGTGGCGCCGAACTTCGTGATTCCGAGCGGCAATCTCGGCAATTCGGTGGCCTGCGTGTGGGCCCGCAAGATCGGCCTGCCCATCGGCCGCATCGTGCTCGCGCACAACGTCAATCGAGCGGTGCCGGAATTCCTGCAGACCGGCGACTGGAAGCCGCGCGCCAGCATTCCGACGCTCGCGTCCGCGATGGACGTCGGCGCGCCTAGCAACATGGAGCGCCTGCGCGCTCTGTTCCCGGACGTCGACGCGGCGCGCGGCGCGGTGCGGGCCGAGAGCGTCACGGACGATCAGATCCGGGCGCGGATTACCACCGACTATCGCCGTTATGGCCAGGTCTGGTGTCCGCACACCGCCACGGCCGCGGAAGTCTACGAGCGGATGCCGCCGTCCGAACGTTCCGACGCGCGCTGGATCCTCGTTTCGACCGCCCACCCGGCGAAATTTCGCGAAATCGTGGAACCGCTCATCGGTGAAGCGGTCGCGATGCCGGAAAGCCTTGCTAAACTCTTCGAGCGTCCCGTCTCCTGCGCGAATCTCGAACCCGAGTTGAGCGCGCTGAGCGGGGCCTTGCAGAACTCCTGACGAGAGCGCGTGCGTTGAACCCGCCATTCGGCCTGACACAATTCCAGTTCGTGATGATCGTGCTCGGCACGGTCGCGGTCGCGTTCATCGCGCTTTTCGGCGGACGGATCTACTTCGCGCGACGCCGCGAGGCGCGCCAGGTCGCGAAGGTGACGGCCGGCTCGGCCGATTACCTGCGCAACGTGCTCGTGCCCGACGGCAACGGCGGCGACTACCATCTCGATTTCGTGCTGCTGACGAGCCGCGGCGTCGTGGTGATTGACATGCGCGACGTCGTCGGCCTCGTGTTCGGCGGCGACCAGATGACCGACTGGACGCTCATGAACAAGGCGCAGCGCAGCACGTTCGTGAACCCGCAGTCCGGTCTCTACGACCGCATCGCGAGCGTGAAGGCCATCGCCGGCGACACGCCGGTCGAGGGCCGCATCGTGTTCACCAAGCGCGCCAAGTTCCCGAAGGGCCAGCCGCGCTTCACCGTTTCGCTGGAATCCGTCGCCGCGGAATTCCCCAAGCTCGGCGCGGCCGAGCTCGAGATCGCGGTTTCCAAGTATCGTCCCGGCTGGGAGCGGATCAAGGAAACCTGCAAGCCGAGCCCGCACTACCGCTCGAACCCCATCGCCGTCGCCTGAACGGGGACAGTCCCCGTTTCCTAGCAAAAGGGGACAGTCACCAGGTTGAAGAAGGCGCGGGCCGTCGCGGTCGACGCCGCGGCCACGGCCTCCACCGGCTCTCCCCGCGCCGTCGCGATCGCGCGCGCCACGTACGGCAGGAAGTGCGGCTCGTTGCGCCGCGACTTGGGCGCCGGCCGGATGTCGCGCGGCAATAGATAGGGCGCGTCGGTCTCGATCATCAACCGGTCCGCCGGGATGCCCTTCACCACTTCGCGCAGGTGCTGCCCGCGGCGCTCGTCGTTGATCCAGCCGGTGATTCCGATGTGCAGACCCAGCTCGAGATAGGCATCGCGCTCCTTCTCGCCGGCGGTGAAGCAATGCGCCACGCCGCGCGTGACGCGGTGCTCCTTGAGGATCGCGAAGAAATCCTCGTGCGCATCGCGCTGGTGCAGGAACACCGGCTTGCCGAGCTTCGCGGCGATCTCCAGCTGCCAGCCGAACGCGCGGCGCTGCAGGTCGCGCGGACTGAAATCGCGGAAGTAGTCGAGCCCGCATTCGCCGACGGCGACCACTTCGGGCTCACGCGCCGCGGCCTCGAGCACCGGCAGCGATTCGGGCGTCACGTCGGCTGCATGGTGCGGATGCACGCCCGCGGTCGAGAACAGCGTTCCCGGGTGCGCGCGCGCGAGGTCCCGGGCCTTCGCCGTGCTTTCCTCGCTGGATCCCGTGATCACCATCTGCACCACGCCCGCGTCGCGGGCGCGGGTCATGACGGCATCGCGATCGGCGTCGAAGCCGTCGTGGGCGAGGTTCAGACCGATGTCGATGAGTTCCATGATTCAGGGCTCGGGGATTCAGCGCCGGATCCAGCCGAGTACCGCGTCGACCACGACATCCGGATGTGTCAGGAGCAGATTGTGTTCGGCGGCGATCGGGTGGTGCAAGTGCGCTGGCAGCAGCGCGCGCACGCGCGCGATGTGATCGGGCGGGATGATGTTGTCGTGGTCGCCCGTCACGAGCAGCAGCGGCCGGTCGAGAGCCGCCAGCGCCACGTACTGCGCGGATTTGTCGCCGAGCGCGCCGTGCCGGAACATCGACACGAGCCCGCGGCCGAAGTGACCATCCGCGACCTGCTCGATGAAACGCGGCGTCAGGTGCTGCTTGCCGATCGCCGCGTAGCGCCGGCGTCGCCGCCGCACCAGCGCACGCGTGCCCGCCACGCGCATCGCGAGCTCGCCGATCCCGCGCAGGCGAAACAGCGCCGACCACGCGGAGGTCGAGCTGAAATCGAGCATCGGCGCGACCAGCACGAGGCGTGAGACCCCCGCCGGGTACGCGACGGCCACCGCGGCGACGATCGCCGCGCCGAAGGAATGCCCGAGCAGGATGGCTGGCCGCGGAAATCCGCAGGCCTCGATGAGCTCCGTCGCCTGCCGCGTGAACCGCGCGAAGTCGTAGGCGCCGCGCGGGCGATCCGACGCGCCGTGACCGTAGAGATCGAATCGCAGCGTCTGGAATCCCGCGCGCAGCAACGGCGGCACCAGGAAGTCGAATTCCCAGCTCGGCACGGTCGCGCCGTGCACGAGCACGATCGGAATGCCGTCCGGCGCGCCTTCGCGGCGCCAGAACGTCGACCCATCGGTGAGGCGAGTGGTTTGGCCGCCGTTGCGCCAGTCATCGATCGGGGTGCTAACCACTGACATTTGTCGGTATCCAGTCCGCTCGTTCGTCTTTCACTGGATGCTGGCGGGATGCCTGCGAAATCTTCACGAACTTCACGACGCGCGCATGACAGATGACAGGTGTGGGGCCCGGTGAATTCCATTAATCTTGCGCCTGCCTTCGGCAATCGTTAAACGTTTCAGGGACTTGAGCGAAGCATGGCGCTGGACAACGAGACTCTCGGATCGCTGCGGATCGACCGCGCTTCCATGGCCGACGACAGCGGCTCCGGCAAGAAGATCCTGCTCTGGGTCGCCATCGGCATCGTGCTCGTCGTCGCGGCGGTCTTCGGATACCGATTCCTCGTCGGCAAGACGCCGGAGGTCTCGACGATCACCGCGGAAGCGGAGTCGACTGGCCCGAGTCTGGGAAACAGCGTGCTCAACGCGTCCGGCTACGTCGTCGCGCGCCGCATGTCGACCGCGTCCTCGAAGGTCACCGGGAAGGTGCTCGAGATCTACGTCGAAGAAGGCATGGAAGTGAAGAAAGATCAGGTCATCGCGCGCCTCGATCCCGTGAATTCGCACAATCTCCTCACGATGGCCGAGCGCGAGCTCGACGCCTCGCGTCGCAACCTCGCGGAGATCGAGGTGCGGCTCGCCGAGGCGCAGCGCAATCTCGACCGCAACGAATCCCTGATCAAGCAGCAGCTCGTGAGCCAGACGGCGCTCGACTCGTCGCGCGCCGAGGTCAACGCGCTGGCCGCGCGCCTCGAGGCGTCGAAGGCGCAGGTCAAGGTGTCGGAGAGCAGCCTCGCGATGCGCCGCACGGATTTCGAGGACCTGCAGGTGCGCGCGCCGTTCTCGGGCGTCGTCATCTCCAAGGATGCGCAGCCGGGTGAGATGATCTCGCCGCTGTCGGCGGGCGGTGGCTTCACGCGCACCGGCATCGCGACCATCGTCGACATGGATTCGCGCGAGGTCGAAGTGGACGTCAACGAGGCGTACATCAACCGCGTGAAGCCCAACCAGCGCGTCGAGGCGACGCTCGACGCGTATCCCAACCAGTCACTGGCCGCGCACGTCATCAACATCGTGCCGACCGCGGATCGCACCAAGGCGACGGTCAAGGTGCGCATCGGGTTCGACAAGCTCGAGCCGCAGATCCTGCCCGACATGGGCATCAAGGTGCGCTTCCTCGACGACGCGCCGGCCGCGCAGAACGCGCCGAAGGGCCCGCGAATCCGCGTGCCGTCGGTCGCCGTGCAGCGCGAGGGCGGCGACGCCTTCGTCTGGGTGGTGAACGATCAGCGCGTCGAACGCCGCGCGGTCACCGTCGGCCCGGAGAGCGACGGGAATACGGAGATCCTCGCGGGCCTGAACGGCGGCGAGGAACTGGTATCGCCGCTGGTCCCGGAGCTCGTGGACGGCGGCAAGGTCAAGATCAAAGACGACAACGAGTAGTCAGAGGGACACAGTCATGGCAGCCGTCGAAAGCAACAAGTCCGATCCGATCGTGGCGCGCCTGCGGGGCGTCGCCAAGCAATACCGACGTGGCAACGAAGTGGTACCGGTGCTCGAGAAGCTGGATCTCGACCTGCCGCGCGGCGACTTCGTCGCGCTGATGGGGCCCTCGGGCTCGGGCAAGACCACGTTGCTGAACCTCCTCGGCGGTCTCGACCGCCCGAGCACGGGCAGCATCGAGGTCGAAGGCCTCGCCATCGACCGCCTGTCCGACTCGGCGCTCGGCCGCTGGCGCGCGGACCACGTCGGTTTCGTGTTCCAGATGTACAACCTGCTGCCGGTGCTCACGGCGGAGCGCAACGTCGAGCTGCCGCTGCTGCTGACGAAGCTCGGCAAGTCCGACCGCCTCAAGCGCGCGCACGCGGCGCTGTCGCTCGTCGGCCTGGCCGACCGCATGAAGCACAAGCCGCGCGAACTGTCGGGCGGCCAGGAGCAGCGCGTGGGCATCGCGCGCGCGATCGTCACCGATCCGACGCTGCTGCTGTGCGACGAGCCGACGGGTGACCTCGATCGCAAGTCCGGCGACGAGATCCTCGACCTGCTGCAGGCACTCAACAGGCAACACGGCAAGACCATCGTGATGGTCACGCACGATCCGCGCGCCGCCGAGCGCGCGAATCGCACGCTGCATCTCGAGAAGGGCCGCCTGGAACGGGAGACGAAGTAATGTTCCGCTGGCTACCGCTGGTCTGGGCGAACCTGACGCGGCGCAAGTTGCGCTTCACGCTCACGTTCATCTCCATCCTGCTCGCGTTCCTGATGTTCGGGCTGCTCGACGCGCTGCGCACGAGCCTCGATGGCGCCGTGAATCTCGCGGGCGCCGATCGCCTGCTGCTGCAGAACAAGATCAACCTCACCGTGCCGAATCCGCTGTCGTACTACGAGAAAGTGCGTGCGACGCCGGGCGTGCTCTCGGCGACGCCGATGAACTGGTTCGGCGGCATGTACCGCGACGGCAAGCAGCAGATCCAGGTGCAGGCCGTGTATCCGGAGCAGTTCCTCGAGGTCTATCCGGACCTGGTGCTCACACCGGAAGAAAAGACGGCGTTCAAGCAGGACCGCCGCGGCATCATCGTCGGCCGGCTCCTGGCCAACTCGTTCGGCTGGAAAGTCGGTCAGACGATCCCGCTGCGCTCGGCCATCTGGCGCAAGCAGGATGGCACGGACACCTGGCAGTTCACGATCGTGGGCATCTACGACGTGAAGGGCAGCGGCATGAACAAGGCCAGCGCGTTCTTCAACTACGACTACTTCAACGAGTCGCTGCAGTTCGGCAAGGACAACGCCGGCATGATCGCGATCCGGGTCGCCGATCCGGCCGAATCCGACAAGGTCGCCGCGCGCATCGACGCTCAGTTCGCGAACTCGATGAGCGAGACCAAGACGGCGACGGAGCGCGCCTTCATCAAGCGCTTCCTCGACCAGATGGGCAACATCGGCCTGATCCTCGTATCGGTGACCACCGCGGTGTTCTTCACGATGCTGTTCGTCACCGCGAACTCGGTCGCGGAGTCGGTGCGCGAGCGCACCAACGAGATCGGCGTGTTGAAGACTCTGGGCTTCGGCAGCAACTCGATCCTGACCCTCGTCCTGCTGGAGTCGGTGTCGCTGACGCTCGCAGGCGGGCTCGTCGGGCTCGGGTTCGCCTGGCTCTTCTCGCGCGGCATCGCCGACCTCATCAAGGACTACTTCCCGACGTTCTCGCTGAGCGCGGGCACGTTCACCGTCGGGATCGCCCTGATGCTCGCGTTCGGACTGGTCACCGGCCTGTGGCCGGCGCTGTCGGCGATGCGGCTCAAGATCGTCGACGCCCTGCGTCGCGGATGAAACAAGTCCGCGCTGCGTCGCGGTTGAGGACTGAATCATGAAATTCCTTTCACAAGTCGGCGCAGTCACGGGCATGAACCTGCGCAACATCCCGCAGCGCTGGTCGTCGTCGCTGGTGGCCGTGCTGGGCATCGGCGGCGTGACGCTGGTGCTGGTGGCGCTGCTGTCGATCGCCGCGGGCTTCAAGGTTGCGCTCGAGGGCTCGGGTTCCGACGACGTCGCGATGGTGATGCGCGGCGGTTCCAACAATGAGCTGTCGAGCGGCTTCGGTCCCGACACGGTGACGGTGGTCAGCGACGCGCCGGGCGTCAAGAAGGACCCGAAGACCGGCAAGCCGCTGCTGTCGCCCGAGCTGTACGTGCTCGTCGACGGCAAGATGCGCGGCAAGGACGCGAGCACGAACCTGCCGCTGCGCGGCGTGAGCGCGCTGGCCCCGCAGGTGCGGCGCCAGTTCAAGATCACGCAGGGCCGCATGTTCAAGGAAGGCACCAACGAAGTGGTCGTGGGCGAGGGCGCGGTATCCCAATACGAAGGACTGGAGGTCGGCAAGACGGTTCGCTGGGGCACGACGGTGTGGCAGGTGGTCGGCCACTTCAGCGACGGTGGCGGCATCGCCGAGTCGGAGGTGTGGGGCGACACGCCCATCGTTCAGCAGTCCTGGCGCCGCGGCAACAGCTTCCAGTCGATCCGCGCCAAGCTCAACAGCGCGGCCGACCTCAAGCTGTTCAAGGACACGCTCACGAAGGACCCGCGCGTGCGCCTCGAGATCATGTCGGAGCGCTCGTTCTACATCGACCAGCAGAAGATCATGTCGACGATCATCAACGTCGTGGGCTGGACGCTCGCGATCATGATGGGCGTCGCGGCGATCTTCGCGGCGTTGAACACGCTGTACAACGCGGTGGCGCAGCGCGTGCGCGAGATCGCGACGCTGCGCGCGCTGGGCTTCGGCGCGTTTCCCGTCGTGATCTCCGTGCTGGTCGAAGCCGTCGTGCTCGGCGCGGTCGGTGGCCTCGTGGGCGGGTTGCTGGCCTTCCTCACGCTGAATGGCATGCACAGCTCGACGATGAACTTCGCGTCGTTCAGCCAGATCACGTTCGCGTTCACCGTGACGCCGCAACTGATGGCGACCGGCATCATCTATGGCCTGATCCTGACCTTCATCGCTGGCATACTCCCGGGCATCCGGGCGGCGCGGCTGCCCATCACCTCGGGATTGCGCGAATTGTGACGCAGCACAACGGTCAGGGATGGCAAGTCGTCGCAGCGCTGGCCCTGGCCGGCGCTGCGGCGTTTTCGGGCACCGCGCTCGCGCAGGAAGCGACGGACTGGGCCGATGTCGAAGGACGCGTGCAGTACGCGTACTACACGAACGACGCACGCGCGCTGAACGGCGTGCTCGCCGCTCTCAAGCCCAAGGAAGTGGAGGGCGAGAAGGAATCGGCCGATGACCTCGTCATGCGCTCGTACTTCCGCGCGCTCGCGCAGTACCGCATCGCGCAGGTGCTCGCGCCGACGAAGAAGGGTGACGCCAACGAGGCGATCGACGACTGCCACGACGAAGTCGACCACGGCGTCGCGGCGCTGCCGAAGGTTCCGCCGGGTCTCGACGAGACGGATGCGAATCGCCAGAAGCGCGCCGAGCTGTACGCGCTGGCGACGGCCTGCACGCTCGCGGGCCGCGAGATGAGCACGATGCCGTTCTTCGGCGGCGGACGGATCGGCTCGCGCATCGAGGATGCCGTGAAGCTCGAGCCGAAGAACCCGCGCGTGCGGCTGGTGGAGACGCTCGCGCAGTTCGACCGGGCCGGCAAGGACGACAAGCAGAAGGCCGCCGCGCTCGCGAAGCTGCGCACGGTCGCGCAGATGTTCGAAGCCGCGCGCGCCGGCGCCTCGAGCACGCCCGAGTGGGGCGCCGCGGAGACGTACGCCTTCCTCGGCCGCGCCCTGTACGAGCAGCGCGACGTCGTCGGCGCCCGCGAAGCGCTCGAGCGCTCGCTGCTGATCGCGCCCGACTACGCCTTCCCCCGCAAGCTCATGAGCCAGATCACGCGCTGAGCCGCTAGAATCGCGGCATGCCACACGGGCACCTGTTCGCGCCGCTCGATCTCGGATTCACGACGCTACCGAACCGCATCGTCATGGGATCGATGCACACCGGTCTGGAAGACCGGGCCGCGGATTTTCCCAAGCTCGCCGCCTATTTCGCCGAACGCGCGCGCGGCGGCGCCGGGTTGCTGGTGTCCGGCGGCATCGCGCCGAATCGCGCGGGCTGGGCCAAGCCGTTCGCGGGCAAGCTGTCCTCGCGGCGCGAAGTCGCCCGGCATCGGCTCGTGACGGATGCCGTGCACGACGCCGGCGGCCGCATCTGCATGCAGATCCTGCATACGGGCCGCTACGCGTACCACCCGTTTCCCGTCGCGCCGACCGCCTTGCGCGCGCCGATCAACCGCTTCAAGCCGCGCGAGCTCTCGACGGACGGCGTGTACGAGCAGATCGACGACTTCGTGAACTGCGCGTCGCTCGCGCAGGAGGCGGGCTACGACGGCGTCGAGATCATGGGTTCGGAGGGGTACTTCATCAACGAGTTCCTCGCGCCGCGCACGAATGCTCGCACGGACGAGTTCGGCGGACCGTTGGAGAACCGTGCCAGGCTCGCGCTCGAGATCGTGCGCAGGACGCGGGCCAGCGTGGGCCGCGACTTCATCATCATCTTCCGGCTCTCGGGCCTCGACCTCGTCGAGGGCGGCGGCACGGGCGGCGAGGTGGAGTGGGTCGCCTCCCGGATGGAAGACGCCGGCGCGACGCTGCTCAACACCGGCATCGGCTGGCACGAAGCGCGCGTGCCGACGATCGCGGGCATGGTGCCGCGCGGCGGCTTCGGCTGGGTGTCGGCGCGCATCAAGGCCGCGACGCGCCTTCCGGTGATCGCGACCAACCGCTTCAACATTCCCGCCGACGCGGACGCGTTGCTCGCGACCGGCGCGGCGGATCTCATCTCGATGGCGCGGCCGCTGCTCGCGGACCCCGAGCTGCCGAACAAGGCGCGCGACGGGCGCGACGACGAGATCAACACCTGCATCGCGTGCAACCAGGGCTGCCTCGATCGCATCTTCGAGAACGACCGGGCGACCTGCCTCGTGAACCCGCGCGCGGCTTACGAGACGGAGCTGGTGTTGACGCGTGTCGCCAAATACAAGCGCGTGGCGGTCATCGGCGCCGGGCCCGCGGGCCTCGCCTGCGCGACGGCGCTGGCCGAACGCGGTCACGCGGTGACGCTGTACGAGCGCGCGCACGAGATCGGCGGCCAGTTCCGTTACGCGCGCGAAGTGCCGGGCAAGGAGGACTTCCGCGACACGCTGCGCTTTTTCGCGCGCCGCATCGAGCTCACGGGCGTGGCGCTGAAACTGGACACCGTCGCCGACGCGGCGGCGCTGGGCGCCGGTGACTTCGACGAGTTCGTGATCGCGAGCGGCGTCGCCGCGCGCGTGCCGGAGATCCCGGGTATCGATCATCCGAAGGCGATCACGTATCCGGACCTGTTGTCCGGCGCACGCGTCGCGGGATCGACGGTGGCGATCATCGGTGCCGGCGGCATCGGCTTCGACGTGGCGACTTTCCTCACGCACGATCACGGCCAGGACTACTTCGCGGAGTGGGGCATCGACCGCACGCTCAGCGCACCGGGCGGCCTGAAGCCGCGCGAAGCGGTGACGGCCCCGCGGCGCGTGTGGCTCCTGCAGCGCAAGGAAGCGAAGCTCGGCGCGACACTGGGCAAGACCACCGGCTGGATCCATCGCACGGCATTGAAGACGCGCGGCGTCGTGATGCGCAATGGCGTGGGCTATGAGCGCATCGACGATGCGGGGTTGCACATCCGCACCGCGGAGAAGGGCGCGGAGGTGCTGGCCGTGGATCATGTGATCATCTGCGCGGGGCAGGAGTCGGTGAATGGACTGGCGGCGGAGCTGGCGCCGACGGGGAAGCCCGTGCATGTGATCGGTGGAGCGTTGCTGGCGGCGGAACTCGACGCCGAGCGGGCCATCAGACAGGGGACGGAGCTGGCGGCGAGGATATGAACCAGGACGGGCATCGCAAGCAGGGAAGCGGGGACGGTCCCCTTCTCCAGATGAGCCTGCTCGACGAAGGGCGGAGCGCTTCGAATGACGATGGGGACAGTCCCCGTTTCCGCATCAGCGCCCGGGCCAGGAGGATCTCGATTCGCGTCTATCCGGATGCGCGCGTCGAAGTGGTCGTGCCGCCGCGCGCGAAGCCGCGCGACATCGAGCACTTCGTCGCCGCGCAGCGCGAGTGGATCGACACCAAGCGCGCGCAGGCTCTGCGCAACAAGCCGGCCCCCGAGGCGTTTCCGCCGGCGATCATCGAATTCCAGGCGACGGGAGAGCGCTGGCGGGTGCATCTCGCGGGCGGCACCGGCCGGCTGCGCGTGCTCGAGCGCGGCAGCGCGGGCGAGAGCGCGCGCGTGCTCGAGATCCGCGGCACCGGCACCGACCGCGTCCTGAGGACTGCATTGCGCAACTGGCTCAAGCGCGCGGCCGCCGCGCGGCTCGAACCGCGCGTCGCGGCGCTGGCCGCGGCCACGGGCGTCCGGTACGCGAAGGTCGCGATCCGGCGGCAGCGTTCGCGCTGGGGAAGTTGCTCGGTGCGCGGTACCATCAGCCTCAATCTCTGCCTGCTGTTCCAGCGGCCGGAAGTCGTCGACTACCTGGTGATCCACGAGCTCATGCACGTCCGACACATGAATCACTCGCCGCGCTTCTGGGCCGCGGTCGAGTCGCACTGCGCCGGGTGGCGCGCGCTGGATCGCGAGCTGCTCTCCGGTTGGCGCACCGTTCCGCGCTGGGTCTTCGCGGGTTAGGCATGGCTGACAACAAGGTCGATCTCAAGAACGAGGCGGTGCACTGGGACCTCGGGACGTCGCAGTCCTACGGCGAGTACCTGCAGCTCGACAAGCTGCTGAGCGCACAGCAGCCCAACTCCCCCGAGCAGGACGAGATGCTGTTCATCATCGTCCACCAGGTCTCGGAGCTGTGGATGCGCCTGTTCCTGCACGAGCTCGACCACGTGTTCGAGTGCGTGCGCCGCGACGATCTCGATCCGTCGTTCAAGATGCTCGCCCGAATCTCGCGCCTGCAGGAGGAGCTGCTCGGCGCGTGGAGCGTGCTGTCGACGCTCACGCCCTTCGAGTATTCCTCCTTCCGCAACACGCTCGGCCGCTCGTCGGGCTTCCAGTCGGTGCAGTACCGCCTGCTCGAGTTCAAGCTCGGCAACAAGAACCGCGACATCATCGCCGTGCAGAAGCGCGATCCGGTCGCCTACGAGCGGCTCGACATCGCGCTCAATGCGCCCTCCATCTACGACGAGGTGCTGCGGCTGCTCTCGCGCCGCGGCTACGACATCCCGGCCGCGTCCATCGAACGCGACTTCGCGGAACCCTACGCGCCGTCGAAGGCGGTCACGGCCGCGTGGCTCGGCGTGTATCACAACGCGGAGAAGGACTGGGACCTGTACCAGATGGCGGAGCGTCTGACGGATCTCGACCAGAAGTTCCAGCTCTGGCGCTTCCATCACCTGAAGACCGTCGAGCGCGTGATCGGCTACAAGCCCGGCACGGGCGGCACGGGCGGGGTGTCCTATCTCGCGAAGGCGCTCGAGCTCAAGTTCTTCCCGGAGCTGTGGCAGGTCCGCACGTCGATGTGACGGCCCGCAAGGAAAAGCGCCCGGCCGGTTGAGCCGGCCGGGCGCATGCCCCTAGCTACTTTTTTTCCAACCCTATTCTTGCGCGACCCACGAATTGATCGACATCGCGCTCGCGGTGCTCGTCGTGCTGCTGATCGTGCTCGGATAGCCACCGGACCACTGGATGTCGGCGCCGTAGGTCGCGGCCTGCTGCCACACGAAGCCCTGCTGCCACACGTAGCCTTGCTGCCAGACATAGCCCTGCTGCCAGACGTAACCCTGGTCCCAGATGTAGCCCGCGCCGGAGAGCGTGCCGCTCGCGACTGTGAACGTGCCGTCGGCCTTCTGGCGCACGGTGCCCATGTAGTGGGTGGTGCCCGCGAGATCGGCGGCGATGTTGAGACCCAGGTTGGCGCACTGCGTCTGCGTGCCGTTCACGGCGGCCTTGGCATCGACGAGGCCGGTGCCTTGTTGCAACAGGCTGTAGGCGAGTTTGCCGTTGGAGTCCACGGCGGGCTTGCCGCTCGCGAGGATGCGGCACTTCACCTGGTCGGGCGTGAGGCCCGGGTTCTGGCCGATGACGAGCGCCGCGACACCCGAGACGACCGCGGCCGCCTGCGAGGTGCCCGACATCTGGAAGAAGTCGCCGCTGTTGATGAAGGTCGGGTGATCCACCGCGATCTTCATGTATGTGCCCATGAAGCCCCACTGGTGGCCGCCGGGCGCGACGAGATCCGGCTTCACGAAGCCTTCGAACGTCGGGCCGGTCGATGAGAACGATGCGAGCCGGTCGTCCGATGTGGACGAGGTGTAGTTGTCGGTCATCGCGCCCACCGTGATGATGTAGGGCACGTTGCCCGGCACGCCGACGGTCTGCGGCGCCGGTCCACTGTTGCCCGCCGACGCGACGACGACGATGCCGGCCTGCCAGGCCTTCATCACCGCCTTGTTGAGCGGATCATCCCAGTAGCGTGAATGCGCGGGCGCACCGAGCGACAGGTTGAGGACGCGAATGCTGTACTGCAGCCGGTTCGTGACCACCCAGTCGATCGCGCGGATGACCGTCGCGTACGTACTCGAGCCGTCCTCACCGAACGCCTTGACGGAAATGATGTGCGCATCCGGCGCCACGCCGAAGTACTTGCCCGTCGCGCTCTTGCGGCTGCTCGCGATGAGGCTGGTGACGTGCGTGCCGTGGCCCGTGGTGTCGTTCGAAATCGGGTCCCAGCTGCTCACGACGGTATTCGTGATGGCGTCGTACTGCGGGACGACGCGGCCGTAGCCGCGCGTGTCGAAGTCGAGGGAGTCGAGGCTCCAGTATCCCGTGTCGATCACCGCCACGCCGACGCCGTCGCCGCGGATGCCCAGCGCGTGCAGACCGGACTGGTTCGCTTCGACCGGAACCGGATCGCCGTCGCCGAAGTTCGTCGTGTAGTCGATCTCGACGTCGTCGAGGTCGACGTAGTCGTTCGGGAAGCCCTCGTTCATGCCGCCGACGAAGCGGATGGCCGTGTTGCGTCCCTTGTAGTTGGTGAGCGCGAAGGTCTTCGTGACGAAGCTCGAGTCGGTGCCCGCGCCCGAGATCCGGCCGAGCTCGGTCCACGAGCTTCCGCCGTTGTTGCTCGCCTGGACAGACAGGTAGTCAGTGCTCTCGAAGCCGGAGCGCAGGTACTTGAGCTTGAGCGTGACGGTCGCCGAGCTCGACGGCGTGGCGGCCTTGCGATACACCGTGCCGTTGCTGCCGATGATCATGCGGTTGCCGCCGCGCTCGGCCCAGCCGATCACGACCTTGCCCTGCCACGGCAGGCCGTCGTCGTTCGTCTCGACCCAGTTGCCGTACCAGCGGTGCGTGCCGTCGTTGTTCTCGAACGACTGCGTTTCGAACTTGTCCATGACGCTCGCCGCGGCGTTCGTCATGACGATGGAGTTGGTGGTGATCTGCTTGATGCCCGCCGCCTTGAGCACGAGCGCATGCTGCGCGTCGGTCAGTTCGGCTTCGACCGCGTCGATGACCCCGAGCCGCGACGTCACGCGACCACCGGCATCCTTGACGGCATCCGCGGCGGCGTCGGTCGACTGGCCTTCGACGATGTAACTCAGCGCAGGCTCCGGAGCGCTCGCGCCGCTGACATTCGGCTGACTCGGAGGAGCCGAGCACGCCGACAAAATCCCCAGAATCGCCACTCCCAGGACTCGAGTGGCCCCCATACCTGCACGAAACATCTTCAAGACTCGCCCCTGTTTGACCCCAATCCGCTGCTGCGGACGGCCACCATTAGATGTGGGGAGCGGCAATTCCCGGCGTGCGTGTGTGACTTCGGTCGCGGGCGAAATGTGAACCAGCGCAAATAAGGGCCGGTTAAAAACGGCCCTATGTTCAACGCGGATCAGCGCGACGCGGATCGTGTGACAGAAGCTGGCGCTTCGGTCTTCGGCAGGATCTTGTCGAGGAGATTGTCGAGCGGCGTGGCCGGGCAGAAGAGATGGCCCTGGCCCTCGTGGCATTGCTCGGCGAGGAGGAACTGCGCCTGCGCCTCGGTCTCGATGCCCTCGGCGATGATGCGCAGCCCGAACGCGGCGCCGAGCGCGATGGCCGCGCGGCACACCGCGCGCGCCTCGTGGTCGTGGCCGACTTCCTCGACGAACGAGCGGTCGATCATGAGGCCGTCGAGCGGACTGTTGCGCAGCTTGCCGAGCGACACGTAACCGGTACCGAAGTCATCGATGAGCACGCGCACGCCGTGGCCGCGCAGGTGATGGAGCGCGGCGAGCCCGGAGCGCCCGGTCGAGAGCATCTGCTCGGTGATCTCGAGATCGAGATGCGACGGCTCGATGCCGGCTTCCTTCGCGGCGCCCATGACGTCTTCGGCGAGACTCTCGGCCGAGAGGTACTGTCGCCCCACGTTCACCGAAACGCGCACGTTCGGGAAGCCGCGGGCCGCGAGCAGCGCGCGATCGCGGCAGGCGCGGCGCAGGACCCAGCGGCCGAGCTGCACCGACAGGCCTGACAACTCGGCGATCGGCAGGAATTCGGACGTGGGCACGAGGCCGCGCACCTTGTGATTCCAGCGCAGGAAAGCTTCCACGGCGACGATCTCGCGCGACGCCAGCAAGTAGCGCGGCTGGTAGTGCAGCTCGAGCTCGTCCTTCTGGATGGCCTGCGTGAGCTCCTGCTGCCAGTCGAGGCGCGTCAGCGACGCGAGGCGCAGGGTGTCGGAATAGAACGTGACGAGCCGGTCCGTGCCCTGGCGGCGGCCGGCATCGAGTGTCGTCAGCGCCCGCTCGATGAGCTCGGAGGCGCGCTCGCCGTCGGCGCCCGACAGCGTGACCCCGGCCTGCGGCGCGAGCTGGAAGATCTGGCCGTCGAGATCCACCGGGTGACGCAGCGACTGCATGACGTTGTCGATGGCCGCGTCGGCGTCGGCGCGCGCCCGGATGTCGGTCAACACGACGCCGATGACGTCATCGGAGACGCGCGCGAGGCGCGGCAGATTGATGCGGCTGTCGGGCAGCGTCGCGAGGATCGTGCGCGCGGCCGTCTCGAGCAGGCGGTTCGCCAGCGCCGAGTCGAACACGCGTTGATAAGTCGCGTAGCCGCCGATGTGGATGAGGACGACGCCGACCGTCTCCTCGCGCAGCGCCGCCATGTCGAGCGCCATGCGCAGGGATTTCTCGAAGCCCTCGCGATGCGGCAGCATCGCGCTCGGATCCTGGACCGGTGAATCGGGGAAGAGGCCGGAGTCGCTGGCCGTGGCGCCCTCGCCGAGATCGCGGCACACGATGAGTACGCGGTCGAAGCCCTGCACCTGGTAGCGCAGCTCGAGCTTGGTGTCGCCTTCCTGGTAGCGCTGCTGCGCGGGCTTGCGCGTCTTGAGGATGCGGCGCACGGTCTGCAGCGCGTGGCTGGCGATGCCCTCGGGCCACACCGAGTCGAGAGACCGGCCCGGCAGGTTCTTTTCCTCGGGATCGACGCCGCGCACCGCGTGGCCGCCGACGCAGGAGAGGATGACGCCGTCCCGGCGCACGATGAGCGCGAGGTCCGGCATCGACCGCGCCAGCGCTTCGCGAATGTCCGTATCCATGACCCGACCCTAGCGCGCTTCGCGCAGCACGCGCAACGCGTTCACGGTGTCGTCGTTGCCGCGCGTCGACATCTGCTCGATGATCACGCCGCCCGCGATGAGGCCGTCGACGTTCGATTCCACGGCGCCGATGACCGACTGCAGCGTGGCGACCGACTCGGTGCCGAACCAGCCGCGCCACGCGTTGCGGCCGCGCTTCGCGCGATACAGCGCGAGGTCGGCGATCTTGATCGCATGCTCCCAGCTCACCGCGTTCGGCTTGCCGGGCACGAAGGGCAGGCAGGTGAGGCCGATGCTGCAGCTGGTGCGCACGACGGCGCCGCGCGGCAACGCACACTTCATTTTCGCGACGCGTTCGCGGATGCGTTCGGCGAGCATCGTCGCGTGCTCGACGTGCTGCGCCTGCGCGACGACCACGAATTCGTCGCCGCCCCAGCGCGCGAGCACGTCATCGGGGCGGATCGCCTGGCGCAGCGTCTTGGCCACCTCGACGATGACCTCGTCGCCCGCGGCGTGACCGTGCTGGTCGTTGATCGGCTTCAGCGCGTCGAGATCGATGATCATGATCGCGAGGCCGTGCCTGGAGTCCGCGATCAGTCGCGGGAACTGCTGCATGAGAAAGCGGCGGTTCGCGAGGCCGGTCACCGTGTCGGTGAGGCTCGCCATCTCGAGGCGGCGGTTCGCATCCTCGAGCTCGCGGTTGCGCTCGGCGAGCTCGAACGTGCGGTCGCTGACCTGCTGCTCGAGCAGCTGGTGCGCGGCGGCGGCGCGGCGGATGCGGCGCTGCTGCGCGTACCACACGCCGAGCAGCACGAGGACGGCGAGGCCGGCGTAGGCCGCGTACGCCCAGGGCGTGGCCCAGGGCGAGGGCGCCACGACGATGGGCAGCGCGAGGTCCTGCGTGCTCCACACGCCGTCGCTGTTGCTGGCGCGCACGCGGAACACGTAGCGGCCGCCGGGCAGGTTGGTGTAGGTCGCGGCGCGGCGCTCGTCGGCGCGCACCCAGTCGCTGTCGAAGCCTTCGAGCTTGTATTCGTAACGGTTCGAGCGCGGATCGGCGAAATCGAGCGCGGCGAACTTGAGCGTGATCACGTCTTCCTCGTGCGAAAGACTCAGGCGCTCGATGTGCTCCTCGGGCACGCCCGCGATGCCCGGCGAGTTCAACTTCAGGAACTGAGTGAGGACGACGCGCGGGGGTCGCTCGTTGATTTGGAGCGACTCCGGGTAGAAGGCGTTGTAGCCGCCGGTGCCACCGAAATAGAGCTTGCCGCTGCGGTCGCGGAAGTGCGCGCCGAAGTTGTATTCCTCGCCCTGCAGGCCGTGCAGGCGATGGAAGCGCTGGATCAGGTAGTTCTTCGAGCCCACGCTGCGCGGATCGAGCTTCGCGAGGCCGTAGTTCGTGCTGATCCAGATGTTGCCCATGCCGTCGGCGAGCAGGCCGTAGACGGTGTTGTTCGGCAGGCCCTGGGCCTCGGAGACGTTGGAGAAGCGCAGGTGCGCCGCGTCCGAAGGATTGATCACGCGATCGAGGCCGCCGCCGCGCGTGCCGATCCACACGTTGTTGGCGTCGTCGACCAGGATGCTGAAGATCGAGTCGGCGGACAGCGAGTCGAGCTGCTTCGCGTCGCGCTTGAAGTAGTAGAGACGGCGCGTGCGCACGTCCCAGACGTTGAGTCCGCCGCCGTCGGTGCCGATCCACACGTGGCCGGTGCGGTCGCGCGCCATCGCCGTGACGCGCCCGTTGGAGAGATGCAGGCCGTCTTCCGGGCCGGGACGCAGGTTCTCGAAGCGGCGCGTGCGCGAGTCGAAGCGCGAGATGCCGCCGCCGAACGTGCCCACCCACAACTGCTTGTCGACCTCGAGCAGGCTCATGACGCCGTTCGCGGCCAGCGTGGTCGGCACGGCCGGATCGTTCTGGAACACTTCGGCGCGCAGCGTCTGCGGGTCGAAGCGGTTGAGGCCGCCGGCCATGGTGCCGGCCCAGATGGTGCCGTCCGCGGACTCGAGCATCGCCATGACGCGGTCGTCGCTGAGCGAGCCGCGCACGCCGTCGGCATGGCGCAGGGCGCTCACGCGTCCGGTGCCGCGGTCGACGAGATTGATGCCGCTGCCGAAGGTGCCGACCCAGAGCCGGCCGGCCTTGTCCTCGGTGAACGAGGTGATGTTGCGGTCCGTGTAGCCGTCCTCGGCGTCGGCGCGCGTCTGGCCGAACGACCACGTGCGCGGGTTCCACTTGGCGAGGCCGCCGAATTTCGTGCCGATCCACAATCCGCCGCCGCGATCCTCGAACAGCGACACGACGTAGTCGTCGGGCAGCGAGCGCGCCTCGGCGTCGTCGTGGTGATACGTGAAGAAGGCTTCGGAGCGCGAGTCGAACCACGACAGGCCGCGGATCATGCCGACCCACAGGCGGCCCTGGCTGTCGATGAGCAGCGACTGCACGCGGTTGTCGGGCAGCGCGGTCTTGTTGGCCGGGTTCTCGCGGAATATCCGCCAGCGCCCATTGCGCGCATCGAAACGGGCGAGGCCGGCGTCGGTGCCGACCCAGACCATGCCGTCGGGAGATTCGGTCAGCGCGCGCACGCGCAGCGGCGTGCCCGCCGGCGCCAGTTCCTCGGGCAAGGCGACGCGTGATACCTCGAGGCTCGATGCGGCGAGACGGTCGAGGCCGTTCGCGGAGCCGACCAGCGTGTCGCCGCTGCGCAGGTGCAGGATCGTGAAGATGGCGTTGTCCGCGATCGACGCGGCCTGCGTCGCCGAGTGGCGCAGGCGCTGCAACTGCTGCGTGCGCGGATCCCAGATGGCGACGCCGGCGTCGCGCGAGGCGATCCACAGGCGGCCGAGCCGGTCACGCGCGAGCGCGCGCACGCGCTGCAGGTCGGGCGTATCGCGCAGCTCTTCGGGAGATTCGAGTTTGCCGGTGGTGGCGTTGCGGAACACCACGCCGCCGCCGTCGGTCGCGATCCAGAGGCCGTCATCGCTCGCGACCAGCGAGGAGATCCAGCCATTGGGCAGCGAGTCGGGGTTGGCGCGATCGTGGCGCAGCTGGCGGAATTCGTAACCGTCGAAGCGGTTGAGGCCGTCCTCGGTGCCGAACCACATGAAGCCCGACGAGTCCTGGACGATGGTGTTGACGGCCTGCTGGGAGAGCCCTTCCTCGAGGCTGTAACGCTGCACGGCGAGTGGCGGCGTCGCGGACGCGAGGCACGAGATCGCGACGCTCAGCGCCGCGAATGCGACGCGCGCGAAGCTTCGAACGAGCCGTGTTTTCCCCCGCTCTGTAGGCATTTTCCGAATCGTAAATGCGCCGGCGGGATCGCTATGTGACTGGCGTCTGATGAGGCGCTGCGGACGCGGCGCGGCGGCGTTTAACTGGCAGGTTTATGTGATCCAGGTCACGTTCGCCGTCACTCCCAATCGACCGGAACCACCCCTAGTGGAGCCGCCGCGCGCCGGGCGGAGAGACTGCCGTTCACGAGCACGCCGTGCCGGGCGAGGCGCAGGTGCGGGAGGTCGGAATCACTGTTGCCGTAGGCGAACGTGTGCGTGTCGTGGCGCTCGGCGATCAGCGCCAGGAAACAGCGCGCCTTCTCCTCGCCGCGCCGGTTCGCGGTGGTGAGGCTGCCCTCGAGCACGTCGCCGTCGAAGCGCACGCCGGTGCTGATGACGCGGTCGAAGCCGAGCTGCCGGCCGAACTCGGGGACGTAGAAATCGACGCTGGCGGACATCAGCACGAGGTAGTGCCCGGCCTCCTGGTGGCGGCGGATCGTCGCCTTCGCCTCCGCGAAGCAGCCGCGCGCGATGGTGTCGGCGACGAAGGTCTCGCACAACGGCCGCAGCTCTTCTCGCGACATGCCGCGCAGCGTCCGGCGCAGCAGCGATTGCTTGAGCGCGCCGCGATCGTGGTCGACGAGGAAGCGGACCGCCGCGGGGAGCACGCCTAACAACCGCAGCAGGTGCAGCGGACGGCGCGCGAGGATGCGCAGCACGAGCGGAAACAGCGTGTCGCGATGGGTGATCGTGCCGTCGAGGTCGAAGCAGGCGATGGTCATGGGTGCGGGCATGGTAGCGCGAGTGCCCGCCACGATTCGCCACAATTGCGTCGCGTGATTGGCGACTTTCCCGCCGAGACTCCCCCGCGCCAGACACCAAGGGAGATGACGATGTCCGAACGACGACGATTCTTTCCGCCGCTGCTGCTGAAGGCGCTGACCATCGGCGGCGTGATGATCCTGCTGCTGATCCTCATCGCGCAGGTCGAAGACCTCGTGGGCGAGCGCGTCAGCGTGCGCGCGACCGCGGCCGCGCGCGTCGCCGAATCCTGGGGCGGGCGGCAGACCACCGCGGGCGTGCTGCTGGCGATCCCCGTCGAGACCACGCGCGTGGTCTACGGCGACACGACGCGCATCGACCGCCGCATGCTCTACGTGCTGCCCGACACGCTCGACGTGAAGGCCACGGCCGACCCGAGTTATCGCAGCGTGGGGATGTATTCCACGTCGGTGTACCTGGCGAACGTGGCGGTGAGCGGCCAGTTCATCGCGCGCGACTTCGCGGCGCCGAAGGGCGCGGGCGAGATCAAGTGGGCGGAGGCGCGCCTGCTGATCCTCAACAGCGAGTCGCGTTCGCTGCGCGCCGTCGACAACCTGCGCGTCGGCGCCGAGAGTCCCGCGATCTCCGCCGACAGCTATGCAGGGATGGCCGGCGTCTCGGCGGCCGTGCCGGTCGATGCCCAGGCGGCCGGCGTGATTCCGTTCAGTTTCCGCCTGACCCTCGCGGGCAGCGACCGGCTGACGTTCCTGCCGCTCGCGCGCAAGGCGCAGATCGATCTCGCGTCCGGCTGGCGCCATCCGAAGTTCGAGGGCGCGCCCGCGCCGCTGACGCCGGAGATCGGCGATCGTGGCTTCCACGCGCGCTGGTCCGTGCTCGAGATCAACCGCAACTTCGGGCAGAGCTGGCTGGACAACGACATCCGGGCGGGCGAATCCGCGCCGGCGGCGCTCGCGGCGAGCGGTGTCGGCGTGACGTTCTACGAGCCGGTCGACATCTACCAGCGCAACTACCGCGCGGTGCACTACGCCGTGCTCATCATCGCGATCACGTTCCTGACGTTCCTGCTGTGGGAGCAGCTGGCCGGCATCGCGATCCACGGCGTGCAGTACCTCATGGTGGGACTGGCGCTGGCGCTGTTCTATCTCCTGCTGCTCGCGTTGTCGGAGCACGTGCCCTTCGACGCCGCGTACGCCGTTTCCGCGGGCGCGCTGGTGGCGCTGATCACGACGTACCTGAACGGCGTGCTCAGGCGCTGGACGCTGAGCCTCGGCGCGGGCGCGGGGCTCGCCACGCTGTACGGATTGCTCTACTGGATCCTGCGGTCCGAGGACTATTCGCTGTTGATGGGCGCGCTGCTGCTGTTCGGCGTGCTCGCGGTGCTGATGATCGCGACGCGCAAGGTGGACTGGACCACCGTGGGGCGGCGATCGGCCGCCCCGGATTCCGGTAGCTAGTGAAGCGCGCGGCGGTGGGGCGGGCGTCGCTGCAGGGAAAG
>JADMIO010001222.1_pt1 | contig 26755 bp, 23 predicted proteins | sample 8958161 | NCBI WGS metagenome assembly JADMIO01 (sample SAMN16585339, study PRJNA669376) | soil metagenome | isolation source: Crop rotation soil | place: USA: Cullars Rotation, Alabama | collected 2011 | reverse complement strand
AGGTGAGCCAGTGTGATTACATTTGCGGCCTAACTGTGGCCAGTCCAGTTACGCTGGAGTCACTAGTATTTAGGTGACACTATAGAAGCGGCCGCGACAACTTGTCCACGTGGAATTCTAAGCTTAGGATCCCAATGTGCTGGAAAGAAAATCCCCTCCTCCGACATCAGCGCGGCGCGCTTGAACAGGAACGCACGCTCGCCGAGCGCGCTCGCCACGTCGGCCGGCGGCAGAATCGAAAAATCCGGATGGCGCGCGATGAAGGCGCGCACCTGGTCGCCGTTCTCCTCCGCCAGCACCGAGCACGTGACATAGGCGATGCGCCCGCCGGGCTTGACCAGTTCCACAGCGGCGTCAAGCGCCGCGACCTGCTCCTTGCGCCGCGTTTCGAGCGAGTTCGGCCGCACCCGCCACTTGGCGTCGGGATTGCGCCGCCAGGCGCCGGTGCCGGTGCAGGGCGCATCGATCAGCACGAGGTCGGCGCGGCCGGCAAGATCGGAAAGGCCCCCACCCTTTGCTCCCTCGCTCGCGGTGGAGGAATGGGACGGGGCTTTCGGGGTGCGCACCTGGATGTTGTGGGCGCCGGCGCGCTCGATGCGCGCATGGATCGGCGCCAGGCGGCGCTTGTCGTTGTCGGTCGCAAAAATCTGCCCGCGGCCTTCCATCGCTGCCGCAAGCGCCAGCGTCTTCCCGCCCGCGCCGGCGCAAAGGTCGACCACCTGTTCGCCGGCGTTGGCGCCAGCCAGCAACGCAGCAAGCTGCGAGCCTTCGTCCTGTACTTCGATCAGCCCCTTGATGAAGGCCGGCTCGGCGTGGATCGCGGGATTCTTTGCATCGGCCGCGAGCAAGAGGCGCAAACCCCACGGCGACCAGCGCGATGGCGCCGCATCGAGATGCGCGAGCGCAGCCGCCGCGGCGTCACGATTGCTCTTAAGCGTATTGACGCGCAGGTCGAGCGGTGCGCGGCTGCCAAGCGCGGCCCCTTCGAACGCGCGGTCCTCGCCAAACACGCGGGCGAGATGCGGGTCGAGCCATTCCGGATAATCGCCAGCGACCCAGGCAGGCGCACCGCCGAGACTCACCGCTGCGAGCCGGTCGCGTTCCGCATCGGTGAGCGGCGGCGGCGCATGCCGCGCGCCGTCGGCAAGCCTGGCGATCGCGTCGACGTCGAGCTTGCGCTCCAGCCGCAGCATCCCGAGAAGGATACCCCGCGCAGATCCCTCGCCCATCACGAAACTCGCGGAGGCTTTGCGCCGCAGCGCGTCGTAGGCCAGCCCCGCGATCGCCGCGCGGTCGCTCGACCCCGCGAAACGGTGCGCGAGGCCCCAATCCTTGAGCGCGTCCACCGCTGGACGCCGCCGCGCCTCGATGTCGGCGAGCACTTCGATGGCGGCGGCGAGACGGGCTCCGGGCGTCATCTGGCCTTCATGATCGCAATCGCTTCCCGCTCGCCGGAGCGGATCGCGCCGTCGATAAAGGAAGGCCACACCGTCGAGGTTTCGGTGCCGGCGAAGCGCAGCGGCCCGACCGGATCGCGCACGGCTGTGCGGAACAAAGTGGTCGCGCCGGGCGTGAGAAATCCGGTGAAGCAGCCGCGCGTCCATTGCTGCTGCGACCAGTGCGACTCGTGATAGTTTTCGGGCGTCAGCGCCTTCGGTCCGAAGCGCTTGGCGATCTCGGCGAGGAAGGTGCGCTTGCGCTCCTCCTCCGACATCATCGAGGCCCTGCGCGCGTTGTCGGTATAGACGAAGCCGGTGAGGATGCCCTTCTTGGAATTTGCCTCGGGATTGCTCGAGTCCGCGGTCTCTCCCATGATCGACACGTGGTCGTAGGACGTGCCGTTGAGCCCGTCGTCGCGCCAGAACGGGGACGCGTAGACCATTGACACCTTGATCACGAGACCCTGCGGCCAGCGCTGCGTCACCTGCACGCGGCCGGTCGGCAGCGACGGGTTGTATTCGATGGCGCCGGCGAGATGCGGCGGCAGCGCGATGACGACGTGGCGTGCGGCGACCGCAGTCTTGTCAGAATGCACGACTGCGCCGCGCTCGTTCCAGTCAATCTGGCGCACCGGCTCGCCGAGGCGCACCGCGCGGCCAAGCTTCGCCGCCACGCGCTTGGCCACGGTCTGCGTGCCGCCGATCAGCCGGTCCTGCTGCGCGCCGCCCTGGTCCCCGAACAGCTTGTTGAGACCGTTGCACGAGTTGATGAGCCATGAGAGGTGCAGCATCGAGATTTCCTCGGGGCTCGCGCTCGGTACCGAGCCGACCTCGACGGCGACGAATTTGCGCGCGCTCTCGTTCTCGATGTTCTGCCGCAGCCACTCCGCGAAGGTCATGCCGTCGAGCGCGGCCGCGTCCTTGTGCGCCCACGGCTGCTCGGGATCGACCGTGAGAGCAAGTTCGTCGACCTTCTTGAAGCCTTCGTTCACGAGATCGGCGCCGGGGTAATTGTCGTCGCCTTCTTCGTCGATACGATAGAACTGTTCGGTGTCGAGGATGCCGCGCTGCAGCGTCTTGCCGAAATTGGGCGATGGATAGGTCTCGCAACCCATCTCCTTGATCAGCGCATAGAAGCGGTCCTGGGTCGGACCGACCCATTGTCCGCCCCAGTCGACCCAGCCACCGTCACGCGTGGGAACAGTCCACGAGCGGCCGCCGACCCGGTTGCGCGCTTCGAGCAGGACCACGCTGGCGCCCTGCTGGCGCAAGCGATAGGCGGCGGCGAGCCCCGCAAAGCCCGCGCCGACCACGCAGACGTCGGCGCGCAGGCGCGTGGTCGTGTTCGGCGCCGCTCCGGCGGGGTCAATCGCGCCGCCGGCGAGCAATGCTGAGCCCGCCCCGCCAATGACCTGCCTGCGTGAAACCCTGGACATGTGTGCCTCGTGATTTGAGAAGCGGCGCGACGGGGGCGGCCCGCACGGCGGCGCGCGCCGCACCTTGGAGGCCCATCGGCGGGAATGCAACCGGCCGCTTTCGCATCGATCGTCGCACGCGCACAGCGGCAACGGAGCCCGCCGGGGGGTTGCCGGCCCGTCGCGGCGCTTTCGACTCCGTCGGCGGATGAGGTAAGATCGCGTGGCGAATGGGCTGGACGGGGACCGATGATCTTCATCCTCTCGTTTCTGGGCGGCATCGCGGGCGCGGCCATCCTGGCCTTTGCGGCTGGGCTCATTGGCTTTGCGCTCACAGGCTCGGGAACCTCGGCGGAGATGGAACAGGCGATGGCCGCGGCCGTCATCTTCGCCCCCATCGGCGGCATTGCCGGCCTGGTACTCGGCGTTTGGCTGGTGCTGCGTTCGCGCGGCATGGCGTCGGTCGGCCTGGTCGCCGGCCATACCGCGACGCTCCTACTGACGATCGCCGTGCTCGGCGGCGGCATCGCTTATCTCATGCAGGGCCCCAACGACATCCTGCGACCGAGCCAGGCGGCCCTGCAGCTCGAGTTCGAGATCATCATGCCGCCGCGGACCGTGCTGCCGCCGGAGCTCAAGAGCGTCGAGGTGCGCCTGCAGACCGACAAGAACGTGGTGCCGGCGGAGCTCCTCGAGCGCATGTCGCGCAAGGAGGGCGAGCGGCCAGTGATCGGCGGCAACGTCGAGCTCTATTTCCGCACCACTCACCGGCTCGTCCGGCTGCAGATTCCGGAGCAGCCGCACCGCCTGTTCAAGCTCGCGCTGCCGGCAAGCCCGCCAGTCTCCAAGACGCTGTCATCCTGGGTCCACATCGATTCGATCGACGACCAAAACGGCGCCGACCCGCGCCGGGCCGGCCCGGAAGACCGGTTCGACATCCGCTACCGCGTGGTCGATCCGACCGATACGCGCTGAGCGCGGGCAGCCGCGAGCGAGAATAGAGCGCAACCCGTACAGACTGAACCGGGCTGCTCTAGATTCTTGACGTTTGCGCATGTCCTTTTTCGGAAAACCGGTGCCCACTTTTCCGGGACATGCGCTAGTGCGCGGCGCGCACGGAGAGCATGGTGAAGTCGGGGTCGGAGAGAAAATGCTCCCCGATCGGGCACTGCTTCTTCAGGAGATCGAGCCGCGCCGCGCTTTCCTTGCCTTTGCCGACCGGGATTGGATTCATCACCGGGTTGATGCCGACAAGCTCGTCGACATCTTCCTTGAGCTTGTCGACGCTTTCCACCGTAAAGCCGAGATGGTCCATGCCGGTCGGCAGGATCGAAGTGCCGAGATAGTTCTTGATCTTCCACGGGATGATCATCAGCGTCATCTTGCCGTCTGAGAGATAGTGGTTGGGGTCGCCGGGCTTGGCGTTCTGCTCGGAGAACTGCAGCACGTCGACATAAAAGCGCGCCATCTCGTCGGGGCGCATGGTGCGAAGCGCGACGTGGCTGATGTGGCGATCGTGCCGGACGGCGTTCTCGTTCTCGACGTAGATGCCCTCGCGGTTCGCCATCTTCTTCTGGGAGAGGTCGAACACGTTGCCGTCGGGATCGTTGGCGGTGATGCCGGCGAACGGCCGCGTCGAGGGCCGCTGCACCCAGTCGGCGTTCGGATATTTGGTCTTCATGCGGTCGAACACGGTCTCGACGTCTTCGACCTCCACACCGAAATGGTCGAGCCCGGCCGGGCGCCCCGCCTTGCGCGGGTTGATATTGAGCCCGACGTAGCCATCGCCGACGGTGATCGCGCGGTTGATCTTGCCTCGGGCCGAGCGCTGCATGCCAAACAGCGATTCATAGAAGCTCGCGAGCAGCGCGTACTTCTCGCTCACGATGGCGACGTGGTTGATCTTGGCGAACACGAAAACCCTCCGCAAATCAGCTGCGATCAATAAGCCCACATCCTAGCGCGGTGCCGCTTCGAATGCCAGCAGAACGGCACTTCCGTTTTCGCTATAGTCCCCGCACGACAAGGCGATCGACTCCGCATGCGCGATGAAGAACAGAATCGGACCGGCGAAGGACCTGCCGCACCCCCGGTCGACCCTGCCGCGAAGACGACCGAACTTGATTACTTCGTCAGCCGGCGCGGCGCCAGCGCCGAGGTTGCGCGCGAGGTAGCCAATGTCCTGGCCGAAGCGGGGTATTCGGTACTTGTCCAGGACTCAGACATCCCGCACGGCACCAATTTCATCATGGCGATGCACGACGCGCTCAAGCGTTGCCGCCACTTTGTCGCGCTGCTCAGCCGCGACTATGACTCCACGCCGTTCACCACCGCGGAGTGGACCAATTTCTATGCCGTGGCAGCACAATCGCGCGGCGAGCGGCGTTTCGTCGTGTTGCGGGTCGAGGATTGCACCCCGCAAGGACTGTTTTCGGCAATCGTCTTCGGCGATCTCGTCGGCGTCGACAATCCGCATGAGCGCAGGGCGCGCATCCTGGCCGCGGCGGAAGGACGGGCCAACACCGCCACCCGCGCTGCCAGGCTGTTCGAAAATGTGCCGCCGCCCGACCTCAACTTCACCGGACGGGACACGCTCCTCGGTCGCCTGAACGAAATACTCACCAGGGATGCGCGCTCGTCGGCGGCCAGGATTGCAGCGATCCACGGCCTTGGTGGCATAGGCAAGACATCGCTGGCCGCCGAGTATGTCCACCGCCATGCCGACTCGTTCGCAGGCGTATGGTGGGTGCCTGCGGAAGAACGCACGCTGCTCATTGCCGGCCTCGCAGCACTTGCTGGCAAGCTCGATCACCGCCTCACCACCGAGCCAAATCAGGAGCGGGCGGCGCGCATGGCTCTTGCCAGCCTTGCCGGCCGCTCCGACCTGCCGTTCCTGCTGATTTACGACAACGTTGAAGCTCCGGATGTCGTGCGCGACCTCCTGCCCGCGACCGGCGCCCGCGTCCTCATGACGACGCGCTGGGCCGATTGGGCTGGCCATGCGATCGAGGTAAAGCTGGAGGCGCTTGCGGGCGCCGCCGCCGCCACATTCCTGCAAAAGCGCGCTGCGCGAGACGACGCAAGCGGCGCGGCGCGACTCGCCGCCTCGCTTGGCTATCTGCCGCTGGCGCTCGATCACGCCGGCGCGTTCTGCAAGCTCGCACGCATGAGCTTCGATGCCTATGCCGAGCGAGTCGACAGCCGGATTGCGCGTGCCCCAAAAGGTGCGAGCTACCCTGCGAGCGTCGCAGCCACCTTCGCCATGGCCATCGACGAGGTGGCGGTGGAGTGTCCAGCGGCGGAGCGCCTGCTCGGCTTCTGCGCCTTCCTGTCACCCGAGCTGATACCGCTCGATCTCATCGACGACCGCATCGCCGACGAGGACGAACGCCTCGACGCCGTGATGGCGCTCGCCGGCGTCTCCCTGATCGAGCATCCGAATTTCAAGGGCGAGCAACCGGCGATCACCGTCCATCGCCTGGTGCAGGCCGCCATGCGTGCCCGGCTCATCGAGCGCAACCAGGCACAAGCCGTGCTCGAAAACGTGCTGCAGCAGTTGGCGGCGGCATTTCCGCAGGTGCGATTCCGGCAGCTCGGATGGCAGGACCGCCGCGCCATGCTGGTGCCCCATGCGCTGGCGGCGCGCGACAGCTGTCGTGCCCTGGGCATCGAAACCCCGGCGGCGGCCCGGCTGTTCTGCGTGCTCGGACGCTATCTGCACGCACGCGGCGACTATGCCGCCGGCGAGCCGGTTCTGCGTGACGCGATTGCGATCGGTGAGCGCACCGTGGGCCGCTTTCATCCCGACGTTGCGCTCGCGCTGCACGATCTGGTCCTGCTGTGCCGCAATAGCGGCCGTTACGACGAAGCCGACGCGCTGATCGCGCAAGCGATCGAGGTCTGCGAAAAATCGATAGATCGCGAAAGCCCGGAAGCGGCGCTGCTTCTGAACGGCCTTGCGAACATGCTCAAGCTGGTCAATCACACGAGAAATGCAGAGGGCCTCTATCGCGAAGCGATCGCGATCACCGAAAAGCTTAACGGTCGGGACCACCCGGACGTGGCCAGCCTTCTCAACAATCTCGCGGGGCTGCTGCGCGCGCGCAGCCGCCACGACGACGCCGAGTCGTGCTATCGCGAGGCGATTGCAATTGGCAGCAAGGCGTTCGGCCGCCGCCATCCCAACGTGGCGCGCCTTGCGCACAACTTGGCAAATCTGCTGCGGACGAGAAAACGATATGCCGAGGCAGAACAGCTCTATCGCGAGACGATCGAAGACCTGTCCAACGGCTTGGGACCGGACGATCCGTTGACCGCGCGTGCGCAGCGCAACCTGGCAATTCTGCTGCTCTATACCAAGCGGGCCCAGGAGGCGCTGCCGATCGCGAAGGTCGCGCTGCGCGGCCAGGTCAGCGCCGGGACCGACCCATCCTGGATCAAGGATGCGGCGCGCACCTATGCGCAGGTGCTAGAAGCGCTCCAACGCACGGACGAGGCGGACGCTATTCGCAATCGCTATCGGCTTGATCCAGCGCCTGTGCCGCGGCAGGACCGGCGCGGTGCTGCTCCCGACTCGGGTCGCGCGGGCTCTGACACGTGATGGTGCGGCGGCGAAGCCCTTTTTACCGAGCGAGTCCTTCGAACGCCAGCAGCGCCACGTGGGCGGCGAGCGCGACCACGCCGAGGAAGTTGATCATGAACACCTGCCCGCGCAGCGGCACGTTGTCAGTCAGCGTCTGCACGGCCGTGTGCACGACGCGGCCCCCGACGAACACCCAGGCTGCGATGACGTCGCAGGTCGTCACCTTGCCGAGCGCAATGAGCAGAATCACCAGCGCATAAAAAATCGCCGGCAGCTCGAACTGGTTGGCGAGGTTGCGGGTGATGCGTGCGACCGCGAGCGGCTCCTCGCGGCCGAGCACAAACACCGAGTAGTCGATCTCGCCGCGCTTGACCGCGCGCAGCCGGGCGTAGGTCAGCCAGACATAGAGCATGAAAACCCAGCCGATATGGGCGAGCACGGGGAGCAGGATGGAGGATGTCATGGTCGTGATCCCGGGACGCCGCAGGCCTGCTCGTCTGCCATGAGTCCCCACCTGGCCGCTACGCGGCCACCCACCCCTTCGGGGAGGGATACTCACCGTCGGTGATCAGACGCGCGACGGATAGTTCGGGCTTTCGCGCGTGATCGTCACGTCGTGCACGTGGCTCTCGCGCAGGCCGGCGCCGGAGATGCGTACGAACTGCGCCTTGTCGTGGAAGTCGGCGATCGACTTGGCGCCGACGTAGCCCATGGCGGCGCGCAGGCCGCCGGTGAGCTGATGCAGCACGGATGCCGCCGAGCCCTTGTAGGGCACCTGGCCTTCGACGCCTTCCGGCACGAGCTTGAGCGTGTCCTTGATGTCCTGCTGGAAATAGCGGTCGGCGGAGCCGCGCGCCATGGCGCCGACCGAGCCCATGCCGCGGTAGCTCTTGTAGGAGCGGCCCTGCCACAGATAGGTCTCGCCCGGCGTCTCGTCGGTGCCGGCGAGCAGTGAGCCGACCATGGCGCAGTCGGCGCCGGCGGCAATGGCCTTGGCGAGATCGCCGGAATACTTGATGCCGCCGTCGGCGATCACCGGGGTGTTGCTTTTGCGCGCGGTCTCGACGCAATCCATGATCGCCGTGAGCTGCGGTACGCCCACACCGGCCACGATCCGCGTGGTGCAGATCGAGCCCGGGCCAATGCCGACCTTGATGGAGTCGGCGCCGCAATCGACCAGCGCCTTGGCGCCGTCGGACGTGGCGACGTTGCCGGCGACCACCTGCACGGCGTTCGACAGCCGTTTGATGCGCATCACGGCGTCGAGCACGGCGCGGGAATGGCCATGTGCCGTATCAACGACGACGAGATCGACTCCGGCCTCGATCAGACCTTCGGTGCGAGCAAACCCCTTGTCGCCGACCGTGGTTGCGGCCGCGACGCGCAGCCGCCCCTGCTCGTCCTTGCAGGCGTGCGGGTTGGCGACCGCTTTCTCCATGTCCTTGACGGTGATCAACCCGACGCAGCGGTACTGCGCGTCGACGACTAGGAGCTTTTCGATGCGGTGCTGGTGCAGCAGGCGCTTGGCCTCGACCTGGTCGACGCCCTCGCGCACGGTGACGAGCCGCTCCCTGGTCATCAGCTCGGAGACCTTCTGGCGCGGGTCGGTGGCGAAGCGCACGTCGCGATTGGTGAGGATGCCGACGAGCTTGCCCGCCTTGCCGTTGCCACCACCCTCGACCACCGGAATGCCGGAGATGTTGTGCGTTTTCATCAGGTCGAGTGCGTCGGCAAGCGTCGCGGCGGGGTGGATGGTGACCGGGTTCACCACCATGCCCGACTCGAATTTCTTGACCTGGCGGACCTGCGCGGCCTGCTCCTCGGGCTCGAGGTTGCGGTGGATGACGCCGAGGCCACCCGCCTGCGCCATGGCGATCGCCATCTTGGCCTCGGTCACCGTGTCCATGGCCGACGCAATGATCGGGATGTTGAGTGCAATGCCGCGGGTGACGTGGGTGCGGATATCGGCGTCCGAGGGCAGAATTTCCGACAGTCCCGGGGTGATCAGGACATCGTCGAAGGTGAGCGCCTCGCGCAGGTTTCCGTTGGAATTCACCGCCATCGCCAACTCCGCTCGCCCGCCTTGCAGGTCAGATGGGGCCGCCGGATGCGCTTTTGAAGTGCGCTAGCGCAGCGAAACCATGCGTTTCGCGCGAATCGGCGGCCCGTTTTGGGTTGGCGAAGGTGGGTAGCATGAAGGCCCGCGCGACGCAAAGCCGCGTGTCCACAGGGCAACGACAGCCGCCTAGGCCGGCCGGGTCAGCTCCGCAGTGTGGAACGGCCCCAGCGTATCGATCGCCTCGACGCCTTGCGTCTTCACATCCCACTTGAAGATGCGCAGGACCATCCTGTCGGGTAGGAAATCGACAATGGTGAAACCATGCTGCTCGACGGCTTCACGCTTTGCTCGAGGTCGAGATGCGCCGGTGGCAGCGCCGGGGTGGCGCGCATGCCGACCGAGGGCCAGCCCTGATCGCGGGTCCCGATCGTGCCGGACAGCGCCGCATTGACCGGGCTGGCGGCTTGAGCCGCAAGTGTCGTTGGCCGGATGCTACATCTCCGGCCAACGCATGCCCAGGGGAGCCGAGGGCTCGGCGTAACCGATGTCTGCCGCTATCGGCCCATTCCGGGCGGCGGGCCGTGCTTCTCGATCGCCTCGACGATCTGCCGGTGCTGGCGATCCCCGCGCTTCATGTAGATCGCGATCACGGCATGGGCCGAGGGAATGAAGAACAGCGGCCAGATAAGGAGCCCGAAGACGATGCAGGGCACCAGGATGATCAGGTTGAGCACAGCCGAGAAGATCTGCCCGTTGATGAGCAGCGCCAGCGGCGGCAGAAAGATCGCGAGAATGTAGATCATCGACCCCTCCTCGGGTTGGATCAGGCGCGCATCATGTAGGTACAGTGCGGCGCAGGGCAATGCCTGTTGCCCCCGTACGCGCGAATTCTGTTACGCTTGCCGCCGACACTCGGGGGTTCGACAGCCTTTCCATGCTCTCCAACCGCATCGTACCGCTCATCGTTGCGGTCGCCCTGTTCATGGAGAACATGGATTCGACCGTGATCGCGACCTCGCTGCCGGCGATCGCGGCTGACATCGGCACGAGCCCGCTCGCGCTCAAGCTTGCCATCACGTCCTACCTCATTTCGCTCGCCGTATTCCTGCCGGTAAGCGGCTGGACCGCCGACCGCTTCGGCGCCCGCACGGTCTTCCGTCTCGCAATCATCGTGTTCGTGTCGGGCTCGATCGGCTGCGCGTTCTCCAGCACCCTCACGCAGTTCGTGATCGCGCGGATCGTCGAGGGCATGGGCGGGGCGATGATGACGCCGGTCGCCCGCCTGATTCTCGTCCGCACGGTCAACAAGCAGGAACTGGTCGTCGCCATGATCTGGGTCACGGTGCCGGCGCTGACCGGGCCGATGATCGGGCCGCCTCTCGGCGGCTTCATCACGACCTATATCTCCTGGCACTGGATTTTTCTGATCAACGTGCCGATGGGCATCGCCGGCATCGTGCTGGCGACCATCTACATCAAGGATGTGCGCGCGGAGTATCCCGATCCGTTCGACGCCTTGGGCGCGGTGCTGGCCGGAAGCGGCATCGCCGGCCTCGTGTTCGGGGGCTCAGTGCTCGGGCTAAACTTCCTGCCGCTGCCGGTCGCGATCGCGCTGATCGTGGTGGGCGCGCTCTCGACCGCCGCCTATGTGGTGCATGCGCGGCGCACGCCGGTGCCGATCCTCGACTTGAAGCTCCTGCGCGTGCCGACGCTGCGCGCCGCCGTGGTCGGCGGCTTCATCTATCGCAGCGGCATCGGCGCCATGCCGTTTCTGTTGCCGCTCATGCTGCAGCTCGGCTTCAACATGACGGCGTTCCAGGCGGGCCTTGTGACGCTCGCTAACGTGTTCGGCGCGCTCGGGATGAAGATCTGCATCCCGTTCGTGCTGCGGCGCTTCGGCTTCCGCACGGCGCTGGGCACGAACGCGCTGATCTCCTGCACCTTCGTCGGCATGTGCGCGACCTTCGTGGAGGGCGTGCCGCTCGCCTGGATTCTCGCGGTCCTCCTGGTCGGCGGCTTCTTCCGCTCGCTCCAGTATACGAGTCTGAACACGATCGCCTATGCGGACATGGACCACCACAACATGGGCCGTGCGACTTCGCTGGTGGCAGTGAGCCAGCAGCTCTCGATCTCGGTCGGCGTGGCGGTGGGCGCTGCGCTGGTCGAGCTGTCGTTGCAGCTCCACGGTCGCACCACCATCGAAGCCGGCGACTTCCAGGTCGCCTGGATCGTCGTGTCGGCCATATCGGCGACGAGCGCGCTATTGTTTTGGAGCTTGCCGATTGACGCCGGCGCCGAGGTGTCGCGGCGCGGTGCACCTGCACAACCAGCGGACCAGAAGTAGAGTCGGCGATCTCACTCCGGCTTGATGCCGGCGAACTTCACCACCTTCGCCCACTTCTCGATCTCGTCGGTGATGAGCTTGCCAAAGTCCGCAGGCGAACCTGAAAGCACCGTTCCGCCCAGGTCGGCCAGGCGGCTCTTCGCTCTGGGGTCAGCAAGCGCGGCATTGACCGTCCGATTGAGGAGCTCGACGACCTCGACAGGCGTGTTCTTTGGCGCGCCGAGCCCGAACAAGCCGCTTGCCTCATAGCCGGGAACAAACTCACCGATGGTCGGAACGTCCGGGATGGCTTCGGAACGCGCCGCAGTGGTAACCGCGATCGCACGCAGCTTGCCGGTCTTGATGAATTCAAGCCCGGACGCGAGCGCACCGAAATAGACCTGTACCTGCCCGCCGATCAGATCCGTCAGCGCCGGCGCGCCGCCACGATAAGGCACATGCGTCATCGGCGCGCCGGTCATCATCTTGAATAGCTCGCCCGCCACATGCGACGGCGTACCGATGCCGGTCGACGCCATGTTGACCTTGCCTGCGTTAGCCTTGGCGTACGCGATGAACTCCGGCACCGTCTTCGCAGGCGTCGCGGGATTGACCACCAGCACGTTGGGCTGGCGGGTAACTCCCGCGATCGGTGCGATGTCGTTACTGAAGTTGAAATCGAGCTTATCGTAGAACGCAGCATTGACGGTGTTCTGCGACCCGACCAGCATGAGCGTGTAGCCGTCCGGCGGCGATTTTACGACCTGCGCGGCCGCGAGATTGCCGCTGGCTCCCGGCCGGTTTTCGATCACGAAGGACTGGTCGAGCCGCTCCGACAACCATTGTCCGATGAGGCGCGCAAGGATGTCGTTCACGCCGCCCGGCGGAAGACCGACGATGATACGCACCGGCCGGCTCGGATAGGCTTGGGCTCTCGCAACTCCAGGCATAGCCGAAAGTGCGGCCGCGCCGGCCGCATGCTGCAGAAATTGTCGGCGGCGAAGATGCATGTCCCCTCGCAAGGCGCCGCGGGCAGAACCCAGGCTCGGTCTGCCGGCAGCCTGGGTGAGGTTACCTTGCCTCTCCCCCGTCGTGGAAGTTGCCCGCATCGACGGGCAATCCCCATGGCGAGCCTCGTGCGGCACCGTGCCGCCTGCTGGCGACAGCAGTTAGTCGAAATGACAACGGCAACGTCGGAATGACATCGGTATAAGGGTGTTGCAACTTCGCGACGATGCAACCAAAAACAATGTACAGGAATGCCATGGACAATATTTCGCTCAAACTTCGAATATGCGCCGGATCGGCGCTTGCGCTCACGCTCGCGGCCTCGCCCGCCGCAGCTTGGGAGCCTACCAAAGCGGTCGAAATCGTCGTCGCCGCGGGTGCCGGCGGCGCCTCCGACCAGATGGCGCGGATGATGCAGGCCGCCATACAGAAGAACGGTCTGGTCAAGCAGCCAATCGTGGTTTCGCTCAAGGGCGGGGCATCGGGCGCCGAGGCGCTGATGTACATGAAGGCCGGCACCGGCGACCCGCACAAGGTGCTGATCGCCTATTCGCTGATCTACATGCTGCCGCTGTCCGCCAAGCTGCCGTTCAACTGGCGCGAGCTTTCGCCCGTTTCGGTGCTGGCGCTCGACCAGTTCGTGCTGTGGAACAACACCCAGCTCCCGCAAACCAGCGTGAAGGATTTTGTCGCGGCCGCCAAAGGCGCAACCCCGCCGTTCAAGATGGGTGGCACCGGGAGCAAGCGCGAGGACCACATCCTCACCGTCTTCATCGAGAAGCTCACCGGGGCGAAGTTCGCCTACGTGCCCTACACCTCCGGCGGCGAGGCCGCGACCCAGCTCGTCGGCAACCACACCGCCTCCAACGTCAACAACCCGTCGGAGAATCTCGAAGTGTGGCGCGCCGGTCAGGTGCGGGCGCTCTGCGTTTTCGACAAGGAGCGAATTTCCTACAAGACCAAGGTCGCCGGCGACAAATCCTGGAACGACGTGCCGACCTGCAAGGACGAGGGGCTCGACGTGCAGTACCTGATGCTGCGCGCCATGTTCCTGCCCGGCAAGGTCACCGCCGATCAGAGCGCGTTCTACGTCGACCTGTTCAAGAAGGTCTCGCAGACCGCCGAATTCAGGGAATACCTGGAGAAGCAGGCGCTCAAGCCGATCTTCCTCTCCGGCGCCGAGATGGTGAAGTTCCTCGAGGAAGACGACAAGCTCAACTCGAACCTGATGCATGAAGCTGGCTTCGTGGCGAAGTAGTTTCGCCGCTCGTTGCCTTTTGAACGGGCTGCGTCCGCGCGGCCCGTTGCCACGTGAGGAAGAACCATGTCCGAACAAGCAGAATCGGCGCCAACCGACTCGCAGCCCGTTGTCGGCACCCGCAGCGTCGACATCGCCGTCTACCTGCTCCTGATCGCGCTTGCGGCCGTGCTCGGCTACGACAACTGGCGCACCGGCATGTCGTGGGAGGCGGACGGCCCGCAGGCAGGCTATTTCCCGTTCTACCTGTCGGTTCTGCTCGCCGTTGCGAGTCTCTATGGGCTCGCCCACAGGCTGTTCGCGGAAAATGGCTCCGGTGAAACCTTCGTGAACCGCGAGCAGTTCCGACGAGTGATGCAGGTGTTCGTGCCGACGTTAGCGTTCTGCATCCTGATGCAGTGGCTCGGCCTTTACGTGGCGAGCTTCTTTCTGGTCGCGGGCTTCATGTGGATCGTCGGACGCATCGCGCTGTGGAAGTCGCTGCTGACCGCGTTCGTATTCTTCGCCGCCATGTTCGTCACCTTCGACATCGCCTTCGACGTGATCATGCCGAAGGGGCCGGTCGAAGCCTGGTTCGGCCGCTAGGACAGCGCGATGGAAGCCTTCGGCCTGCTCCTTCACGGCTTCAGCGTGCTGCTGACGTGGAAAACGCTCGCCTTCATGATGGTCGGGCTCGTGCTCGGCATCTTCGTCGGCGTGCTGCCGGGCCTGGGCGGGCCGAACGGGGTCGCAATCCTTCTCCCCCTCACCTTCTCGATGGACCCGACCACCGCCATCGTGATGCTCTCCTGCATCTACTGGGGCGCGCTGTTCGGCGGCGCCATCACCTCGATCCTGTTCAACATCCCGGGCGAGGCCTGGTCGGTGGCGACCACCTTCGACGGCTACCCGATGGCCCAGCAAGGGCGTGCCGCCGAGGCGCTGACCGCAGCCTTTACGTCGTCTTTCGTCGGCTCGCTGGCGGCGGTGCTTCTGATCACCTTCCTCGCACCCGGGATCGCGACTTTTGCGCTGAAATTCGGGCCGCCGGAATTCTTCGCGGTCTACCTTCTCACCTTCTGCTCGTTCGTCGGGCTCGGCCGCGAGGACAAGCACAAGACACTCATCTCGATGGCGCTCGGGCTCCTCCTCGCCGGCATCGGCCTCGACACCGTATCGGGCCAACTTCGCATGACGTTCGGCACCACCGACCTCCTGCGCGGCATCAACTTCCTGGTCGCGGTCATCGGCCTGTTCGGCATCAGCGAGATCCTGCTCACCATGGAGGAGCGGCTGGCGCTGCGCGGCCATGCTGCCAGCATCAGCCTGCGCGTGGTGCTCAAGGTGTGGATGGAAATGCCGCGCTACTGGGTGACGCTGCTCCGCTCATCGGCGATCGGCTGCTGGCTCGGCATCACGCCTGGCGGCGCGATTGCGGCCTCCTTCATGGGCTACAACCTCGCCAAGCGATTCTCCAAGGACCCGGAAGGCTTTGGCAATGGCAAGATCGAGGGCGTGTTCGCGCCTGAGACCGCCGCACACGCCTCCGGCACCTCGGCGCTGTTGCCAATGCTCGCGCTGGGCATTCCGGGCTCCGGCACGGCGGCGATCCTGCTCGGTGGCCTCCTGGTCTGGGGTCTCAATCCGGGCCCACTGCTCTTCGTGGAGCACAAGAGCTTCGTATGGGGCCTGATCGCATCGATGTATCTGGGCAACGTGGTCGGCCTCGTACTGGTGCTCACCACCGTGCCGGTGTTCGCTTCAATCCTGCGCGTGCCGTTCTCGGCGATCGCACCGATGATCGTGGTGTCATGCGCGATCGGCGCGTTCGCGATCCAGAACGCGATGTTCGACGTGTGGCTGATGCTGATTTTCGGCGTCGTCGGCTACGTGTTCAAGAAGGTCAACATCCCACTGGCGCCGTTCACGCTCGCGCTCGTGCTCGGCAACCGCGCGGAAGCCTCGTTCCGGCAGGCCATGATCGGTTCGGGCGGCGAACTCACCATCTTCTGGTCGAACTGGCTGGTCGGCTCGATCACGACGCTGGCGCTGATCCTGCTGTTCTGGCCGCTGATCAGTCAGGCTTTCGCGCGTCTGAGCCAGATGCGGCGCCCGCCCGCAGCCTCGCAGGCGCCGCACAACTGACGCTCGTCTTGACCCAAGCCCTCGCTTACATCGGCCCGCGCTGCACCAGCTCGATACGTGCGCCCCAGGCATCCGTGATGTAGGTGATGGCGGTGCCGGTCGTCGCGTTCTTGCGGTACGGCTCGTCGAGCTTGATGCCCTCCGCCTCGATCTTTTTGATGAAGGCCTGCAGGTCCTTCACGTCGAAGCCGAAATGGTCGAGCACGCGCCCTCTGGTTTTTTCCTGCGGCTTGTCGGCCTTGGCAAACCGAATCTGCGTGCCTGGAATGTCCACGACCGGCTGGTTATTGCGCGTGCCGGCCTTGCCGCCGAAGGTCTTGGCGTACCAAGCCTGCGCCTTGGGGATTTCCGCTTCCGGCAGGAACAGGTGCACGTGCTCATGCTTGACCGGCTCAGCCTGAGTCTTGTCCTCTAGGACTTCGATGCGCACGCCGTCCGGCGTCACGACGAAAGCCTGATCGAGCCGGTTGTTGTTTCCCGGCAGCACCGGCACGCCATTGGCCTTCCACTTGGCCACCTGCTCCGGGACGTTGTTGACGATGAACCCGACGTGATTCACCACCGAGCCGACGCTGCCGCCCTTGCCCGGCGGTTCGTTGCCCAGGTTCAGGTTGATGCGAACCCCTGGGAACTGCACGGTTGCACCCGGGGCACGCGAGACGTCCTGGCCTCCCATTCCGACGAACAGCTTCTTGTTGACGGCAACGTCGTGCGAAACGAGGTGCCAGTGGCCCATGGTCACGCCCGCCTCGTTGAACGGAGCCAATTGGGCTAGCGCCGCACCGTTCGCGAACACCGATGCGAGCAAGCCAGCGATCAGAGTTTTCATGAAATACCTCCCTGTTGAGCTGCCGCCTGTTGTCCGGCGGTCGGGCGTGAACGCTAGCAGCTTGCAGGGATGCGCGGAAGCACGTGCGGCAGCAATCGCGACTCACAGAAGCAAGCCTCGCCCGCCTACTTCTGCGCTGCGAGATAGGCCACGATGTCGTCCTTGTCGCGGTCGGAGACGCCGGGGAAAACCCCCATGGAGGTGCCGGGGATCATGACAGCAGGCAGCGCAATCCAGTTGCCGAGCAGCCCTTCCGTCCATTCAAACGTCGCGATATTGCGGAAGGCATTGGTGTACTTGAATCCCGACGCGGCGCCAGCGCGCCGGCCGACGACGCCAAACAGGTTGGGCCCGATCCGGTTCTCGCCACCCTTGTCGATGGTGTGGCAGATCGCGCACTGCCGCACGAAAGCGGCTTGGCCCTTGGCGACGTCGGCGGCCTCGCTTGTGCCCGCGCTGAGGATGATGGCGGCGGTAATCAACAAAGCCCGTTGGCCGTTGCGGGCCAAGTCGTTGGACACCTGTGGCAAGCCCATGTCGGGTCTCCGTGCTGGCCGCAATCGCACACCCTTGTTTCTATCGGTTTCGGCAGAGATTTGTAGTAGGATTGCTGGCAAAAGGTCAAAGGATGAACCGGCCTAAGACCGGCCGGGCAAGCCTGTTGACCGCTAACTTCCTGGGGAGATGAAACATGCGCTCCAAGACGGCTTTATACGCAAGCGTAGCGGTCCTTCTGCTCGCGGTGGGATATCCCGCTTCGATGAATGCCCAGCAGCCGTCGCCCGCTCAACAGAGCGCAGCGGTGCAGATCGATGGCGATGATATCGGCGGCGTTGTCACGAGCCGCTTCGGGCCGGAAGCGGGCGTGTGGGTGATCGCGGAGACGACCGAGCTCGGGACGCGCTTTGCCAAGATGGTGGTGACCGACGAGGTCGGCCGCTACGTGATTCCCGATCTGCCCAAGGCGAAGTACCGGGTGTGGGTGCGCGGCTACGGCTTGGTCGACTCGCCCAAGGTCGATGCCGAGCCCGGCAAACTCCTCAATTTGACCGCGGTCATTGCACCGAGCCTCAAGGACGCCGCGCAATACTATCCGGCGATCTATTGGGCGGCGATGATCAAGGTCCCGGATCGCAACCAGTTCCCCGGCACCGGCCCCAACGGCAACGGCATCTCCACGCAGTTTAAGACGCACGACCAATACCTCAACTTCGTGAAGACCAACGGCTGCGGCAATTGCCACCAGATCGGCAATTACGCCACGCGGACGATTCCGGACGCGCTCGGTAAGTTCGATTCCTCGATCGCCGCCTGGGCGCGGCGCCTGCAGTCGGGCCCCGGCGGCACCGCGATGATCAACAATATCGCGCAGCTCATGACGCCCGACGGCGGACATCTCGCCGCGCTCGCCGACTGGACCGACCGCATCAAGGCCGGCGAACTGCCGAACGCGACGCCCGCACGGCCGACCGGCTTTGAGCGCAATGTCGTCGTCACCGTGCGCGACTGGTCGGACCCCAAGCACTATCTGCACGACCTGATCGCCACCGACCGGCGCGACCCTACGGTCAACGGTTATGGCCCGATGTATGGCGCGGCGGAGCTGTCGACCGACAAGCTGCCGGTGCTCGACCCGGTGGCGAACAAGAAGTGGGTGCTCGATGTGCCGGTGGCCGACCCGAAGTACGCACCGTCGTCGGCGCTTGCCAATCCGGTGATCGCACCCTCGCCGTACTGGGGGACCGAGCAGGTCTGGGACACCCAGGTCAACGCGCACAATCCGATGATGGACCAGGACGGCCGCGTCTATTGGACCGCGCAGACGCGTTCGCCCAAGACTCCGCCGGATTACTGCAAGAGCGGCTCGCCGTTGCGCTCGGCACAACTCTATCCGCTGGCGGGGACGCCGGATGGGTTCGTGCAGAACGCACGTCAGATCACGATCTATGATCCGAAGCTCAAAAAATATTACCACGTCGACACCTGCTTCGGGACGCATCACCTCAACTTCGCTGAGGATGCCAACAACACGCTGTGGCTGAGCAACAACACCCAGGGCAATCTCGCCGTGGTCGGCTGGCTCAATACCAAGAAATACTTCGAGACCGGCGACGCTGCGGCCTCGCAGGGCTGGACCGCGCTGATCGTCGATACCAATGGGAACGGCAAGCGCGACGAGGGCTACAACCAGCCCGGCCGTGCGCCCGACTACAGCCGCGACACCCGTATCCCGTTCAGCTTCTATGGGATATCCTGGTCGCCGCTTGACGGGTCGCTCTGGGGCTCGAACCTCGCGCATCCCGGCTACATCCTGCGGATGGCCCCCGGCGAAAATCCGCCCGACACGGCGTTGGCGGAAATCTACAAGATCCCGTTGCCCGGCTTCGGCATCCGCGGCATGGACGTCGACCGCAACGGCGTGGTCTGGGTGCCGCTGGATTCCGGCCACATCGGAAGCTTCGACCGCAAGCTGTGCAAGGGGCCGCTCAACGGTCCAGGTGCCGAGCTTGGAAACAAGTGCCCGGAGGGCTGGAATTTCTTTCCGATCCCGGGCCCAGGCTTCGCGGGCGATGCAGGTGCGGCAGAGAACCCCTATTACACCTGGGTCGACCAGCACAATATTCTGGGCCTTGGCGCCAACGTTCCGATTGCGACCGGCAACCAATCGGATTCCCTACACGCAGTCGTCGGCGGTGCAGTGATCCAACTGCGCGTGCCGTACCCGATGGGCTTCTTCGCGAAGGGGCTCGATGGGCGCATCGACGATCCGAAGATCGGCTGGAAGGGCCGCGGCCTGTGGGTCACCTCAGGCAACCGCACGCCGGTGCACATCGAGGGTATCGACGCCCCCCACCCGGGCGCGCCCGGCACGACGGAGAAAACACGATCAAGCCCCCTGGTGGTGCAGTTCCAACTCCGCCCCAATGCGCTCGCGCACTGAGCGAAGCTACGGCAGCCTTCGGTACGCCCGGTAGTAGTCCTCCATGCAATATCCGACCATCGCTTCGTAGTCGGTCAAACCTGTCGCATCGGAGGATGTCGAGCCGAAGCTGAGCCCGGACACCTGCATCTTCGGCACGCATTTCTGCACCGCGGCCGAGCCAGCGGTCGCACCCACTGCCAAACTCGCTGAGGGCGAGCCGGCGAAGACCGCGGCGGAAAGGAACGCGCCCGCAATCACGGGCTTCAATGCGACCTTGGCGAACGGCATGACATCTCCTTTTCGAGCGCCGGCCGATATTGCATCGGAGGTGCGTGAGGGACGGTAAGGTATTCGCAGGAGAGCGAGTGTGAGTTACTTCACACTCACAACTGATTTGACTGGCTGGGCCTCAAGCCGGTCCTGAGCGTGGGGTGCTCAGCCCTTGGCGTCACACACGAACGCACGGATCACGCAGTCCTTGCCGCCATACTGGTAGCACTGGCGCAGCGCGTTGTTCTGCGCTGGTCCGAGCCGCGAGGCGGCGGCGAAACCATAGGCGCCGCAGACGTTCTTGCCGTCGACGGCGAGGGCTGCGCAGTTGCGCTTCATCGCGGTGACGACCTTGCAGTCGCCCGTGCACTTGCGCAGAGCTGCCGTGCGCGCGGCCTGCTCTTGCCCGAAGTCGTAGGCGAAACCGTAGGCGCCGCAACTGCCGACCGCGAGCGCGCCGGCGGCATGCGCCGCGACGGGCACAAGCACAATCTGGATCGCCGCGCAGATGGCCGCGGCAAGAAGCCGTCCAAGACGGGTCATGAAGCCCCTCCCCCGAGGAACGAAACAACGCTACCGTGCAAGCGTTTCGACTTGGTGAATGGGGACTTGGCCGTGCGGAGACGGCCTGCAGCCATACAAAGGGAGACGTCCATGCGCTCGCTTCTTGCAGCGATCACAACCGCCGTCGTGCTTGCTCTGATGCCGTCGCAAGCCTCTGCCTGGGCCTGCCGAGCTGACGGCTTTGGCGCGACCGCGATGGGTTACGGATGGACTGCCGCAAGCGCGAAATCCCAAGCGCTGCGGCGTTGCCAGCGCGGCGGCCTCCTCCATGTCTGCACGATCCGGTGGTGCCGGCGCTAGCCACCCTCGATCTCGGCCTTGACCCCACGCAGCGCCTCCGGCGTGTCGACGTCGACGAGCGCGCCCTTGTCGGTAACCGGGACCTCGACTACGGCCTCGCCATAGCGGGTGATCAGATTGCGGGCGCCGACGTCGCCCTCGATCGCCATCAGGTCGGGGAAAAACCTCCGCGACCACAGCACCGGATTGCCGCGCCGGCCGTCGATTGTCGGCATCACTGCGAGAGCGCCCTTCTCGGGATCGAAGGCGGCGATGAGCCGGTCGATCAGGCCAGCGTCGACCTGCGGCATGTCGCCGAGGCAGACGACCGCGCCGTCAGCGTCCGGCGGCACGGCGGCGATGCCGGTGCGCACCGACGTGCCGAGCCCTTGCGCAAAATCCGGATTATGGACGAGGCGAACGTCGAGCCCCTCGAGGGCCGCTTCGACCTGCTCGCGCTGATGCCCCGTCACCACGATGACGGGTTTGGCGCGGGAGGCGAGCGTCTGCTCGGCAGCGATCCGCACCAGAGGCTTACCACCGATCTCGGCCAGAAGCTTGTTCGGTCCTCCCATCCGCGTCGAGCGCCCGGCTGCCAGCACCACGGCGGCAACCCGCTGCGCCGTCTCGGTCACGGGCTCGTCGCGCGGCTGCGGGCGGGTAACGATCTCCATTAACAGGCCACCGACGCCCATGCCGGTGATGGCTTCGCGCGGCACCTCCAGCCCCGCGAGCAACCGCATGAGCACCCAGTCGAATCCGTTTTCCTTGGGTGAGCGCGCGCAGCCCGGTGCGCCGAGGATAGGACGGCCGCGCGCGTCGGCCAGCAGCAGCAGATTGCCGGGATCGACCGGCATGCCGAAATGCTCGATGCGGCCGCCGACGGCCTCGACCGCGGCCGGGATCACGTCGCGCCGGTCGGCGATCGCGGACGCCCCGAATACGATGACGAGCTCTGCGCCCTCCCGAAGGACCTCTTCGATCGCCTTGGCGAGCGGAGCCTGCTCGTGCGGGACGCGTCGCTCGGCAACGATCGAAGCGCCTGCCGGCCCAAGACGCTCGGCCGTAACCCTCAACGTCTTTTCGATCACCTTGCTGGCCAGGCCGGGCAACAAGGTCGAGACGATGCCGATCTTACGAATGCGGTAGGGCGCGACGCGCACCAGCGGGGACTTGGTGCGCGCGACGGCCACGGCGGCGTCGCGCACCGCACTGCCGACCGCAAAGGGGATGATCTTGACGGTGGCGATCATCTCGCCGGCGACCACCGGCTTGTAGGCCGGCAGCGTCGCGAACGTGATGGCCTCATCGATCAGGTTGAGGCAGTCGATCGCCGCCTTGTCGACGACCAGCACGCCCGGCGTCTCGGCGAACAGGTTTGCGCGCCCGGTGAAGGCCTTGTCCACGCGCACGCCCTTGCCGGCGACCGCCGCCGCGACCTCCGCCGCCGCCTGATCTTCGCTCACATCGTCCTGATCAAGGCGCGCGACTACAATCTCCGGGATACCGGCAGCCGAAAGCGCCGCGATCTCGGCCTTGCCGATGACCGTGCCTTTCTTGAGCACAATGTCGGGCTTGCGGATCGAATGGACGGCGATCCCGCCTTCCGCCTGCGCGACCGGGACCGGCCCGAATTTCATGCCGCCTGCTCCTGCGGCTTCTTCTTGGCGCCGGCGCGCAGACGCGCCGTGATCTCACCCATGATTGCGACCGCGATTTCGGGTGGCGAAACCGCCTCGATATCGAGCCCGATTGGCGAATGGATGCGCGCGAGCTGCGCGTCCGTGAGCCCCTGCCCTTTGAGCCGTTCGACACGCCGCGCGTGCGTCTTCCGCGACCCGAGCGCCCCGATATAGAAGCAGTCGCGCGCAAGCGCATGCGTGAGCGCCGGGTCGTCGATCTTCGGATCGTGGGTGAGCGCGACGAACGCCGTGTAGTGATCGACATTGAGCGGCGGCAGCGCCGTATCCGGCCATTCCGCGATCACCTTCACCTCCGGGAAGCGCTCAGGGGTGGCGAAGGCGGTGCGCGGATCGACGATGATGACGTCGTAGCCGAGGAGCTTTGCGATCGGCGCCAGCGCCTGGCTGATGTGCACGGCGCCGGTGATGACGAGCCGCGGCGGCGGCACGTGCACAGTGAAGAACACCTTGCCCTGCGGCGTCTCCTCCATCCCGCTCTTGGCAAGGCGGATGCGCTTTTCGATCAGCCCACCGAGCGGGTCGCGCGCGGCGTCCACGGCCTTCACCAGCCGCTGCGCGCCGTTAGCTTCGTTGGTCACGACCACGACCGCGCGGCGCGCGGCGCGCTCGGCGTTCAGGGCTTTGAGTATGTCCAGCTTCATGAGCGCTTCCTATTCCACCTTTTCCACGAACACCCGGATGGTGCCACCGCAGGACAGCCCGACCTTCCAGGCTGCCTCATCGGCGACGCCGAACTCCAGTGTCTTGGGCTTTCCGCTTTCGATCACGTCGATCGCCTCGGTTACGACCGCGCCCTCGACGCAGCCGCCGGAGACGGAGCCGAGGAAATTGCCCTGATCGTCGATGACAAGGTTGGAGCCTACCGGCCGCGGCGCCGAGCCCCAGGTCTCGACCACGGTCGCGAGCGCAACCCCGCGCCCGGATTTACGCCAGTCTTCGGCAGCTTTGAGGATGTCTTCGTCGGTTGCGAGCGTTGCCATAAGTCGTTCTCCATTCTCCCGATCCGTCATCCCGGCCGAGCGCAGCGAGAGGCGGTATCCATGGTACCACGAGTCCTGCCGATGAATCCCGGATCGGCTCGCTCCGCTCGCCGCCCAAGATGACAGCTAATTATCCTAAGCCACCTTGTCCAACCAAGCCTTTGGATCGCCCGCCCGCGTGCCGCTTGAGGACAGCGCGCTCACCAGCTCTGCGATCGAATCGAGGTTATGGATCGGCCGCAGTTCGTCGACATGCGGCAGCATCGCGCGGATGCCCTTGGCCTTGGCCTCGAAGCCGGAAAAGCGCAGCAGTGGATTGAGCCAGATCAGCCGTCGCGACGAACGGTGCAGCCGGTCGATCTCGAACTCCAGGCTCTCGCCGCCGTCGCGTTCGAGCCCGTCGGTGATGAGCAGCACGATCGCGCCTTGCGTGAGAACGCGACGCGCCCAGAGCTTATTGAACGCCCGCAGCGAGGTGGCGATGCGGGTGCCTCCCGACCAGTCGGCGACGCTTGCGGAGACCGCGGCGAGCGCCTCGTCAGGGTCCCTCTGCTTGAGCGCGCGGGTGACGTTGGTCAGCCGCGTACCGAACAGGAAGGTGTGCACGCGTTTCCTCGCATCCGTCACCGCATGGAGGAAATGGAGGAACAGCCGCGTGTACTGACTCATGGAGCCGGAGATGTCGAGCAGCGCCACGATCGGCGGCGCCTTCGTGCGCCGGCCGAGATATTTCAGATCGATCACCGCCCCGCCAGCCTTCAGGCTCGATCGCAGCGTGCGGCGCAGGTCGATGAGATGCCCGTGCCGGTGCGGCGCGAGCCTTCTCGTCTTCACCTCGTCGAGCGCCAGCACGAGCCGCTTGATCGCGGCCTTGGCGGCGGCGATCTCGGCTGCCGTCATCTGCGCGAAATCCTTGCGCTGCAGGAGCTCGCGGTCGGAAACGGTGAGGCGCGCATCGACCTCGCGCTCGTCTTTCTGCCGCTCATTCTCGCGCAGGCCGGAGAACAGCGCCTCCTCCACGCGCTGGGCGCCGGGCTTGGGCGGCGCATCCTCCGCCGGCGGCGTCTGCGGCAACAGCGATGCGAGCAGCTTGTCCATGTAGCCGCGGCGTCGAAAAAAGATGCGGAAAGCCTGATCGAACAGAAGCGAATGCTCGCGTCGCTTCACGAACACCGCGTGCAGCGTCCAGTAGAAATCCTCGCGCGTGCCGACACCCGCAGCCTTGACGGCGGCGAGCGCATCCATCACAGCGCCCGGTCCGACCGGAATGCCGGCCGCCCGCAGCGCGCGCGCGAAGTAGACGATGTTCTCGGCGAGCCGGCCTTGTGACTGCTCTATCGGCATCGCCTCCTCCCCAGTCACTGCCCAGGTTGGTTGGACTGAAGCCAGGAGAAAAACCTCGGACCAAGAAGCTGCGTCAATTCTCTGTCCAAAACCAAAATAAGCGCTTCACGATCGGGTAGATTTTGCGCCCTATGATACGCGTCAAACACCCGCAAGGAGTGCAGCAAATCAGAGCCCTTCTTCGTGACGCTTGCGGCTCGTGATCCGACTTGACCGGAGAAATTGGTCAACCCTGCGTCGCTTAACCACTGATAGGATTTGTCAGCGATACGATAGTTCTGATCGGTCAACGCAAATCGATTTTCCCGAACACTGCTCTGAGAAATATCGACAGCAATGAAAAGCCCCTCATTTCCGTCAAGAATGAGCGGCTTGGGCCACCAAACAGCAAGCTCGCGCATGGCCCGAGCTATGATTGGATATGACGGATGCGGCTTCTCCTCCCTGTTTCCCATGAGCCTATTCCGCCGCCCTTAGCCCCGCCCGCACCTCGTCGAGCAACTCCTTCGCCTTGCTGCCTTCGATGCGCGCGATGTCGTCCTGATATTTCAACAGCACGCCAAGCGTGTCGGAAACGGTCGCCGGATCGAGCGCGACCGCGTCGAGCTCAGTCAGCGCGCCCGCCCAATCGAGCGTCTCGGCGACGCCCGGCGACTTGAACAGATCCTCCTTGCGCAGCGCCTGCACGAAATGCACGACCTGCTCGGAGAGTGCCTTGCCGATGCCCGGCACTTTGGCGCGCACTATTTGGAGTTCACGCGCCGCATTCGGGTAGCCGACCCAATGATAGAGGCAGCGGCGCTTGAGCGCGTCGTGGATTTCGCGCGTACGGTTGGATGTGATGACCACGATAGGCGGCGCACTTGCCTTCACGGTGCCGAGCTCCGGGATCGTCACCTGGAAATCGGCAAGCACTTCGAGCAGGTAGGCCTCGAACGCCTCGTCGGCACGGTCGAGCTCGTCGATCAGCAGCACCGGCGCGCCGGCGGTGTCGGGCTCGAGCGCCTGCAAGAGCGGCCGCTTGATCAAAAAGCGGTCCGAAAAAACATCATGCTCGATCCGCCCGCGGTCGTGCTCGCCTTCGGCCTCGGCGACGCGGATCGCGATCATCTGCGCGGCATAGTTCCACTCGTAGACGGCCGCTGCCACGTCGAGTCCTTCATAGCATTGCAGGCGAATGAGCCGCCGCCCGAGCGTCTGCGAGAGAACTTTGGCGATCTCGGTCTTGCCGACGCCCGCCTCGCCTTCGAGGAACAGCGGCCGGCCCATCTTGAGCGCAAGGAAGAGGACCGTCGCGAGCGAGCGGTCGGCGAGATAATCGGCGCCCGCAAGGAGATCGAGCGTGGCATCGATGGACGCGGGAAGCGATTTTTGGGAAGTGGTCTTGCTCATCAGCCGCAACCTAGCTTGTCATGGCCGGGCTTGTCCCGGCCATCCACGTCTTGCAGGCATGCGCGAAAGACGTGGATGCCCGGCAACGCAAACAAGTCTACGCAGTCCGCACAAGCGTGACTGCCTGGCCGGGCATGGCACCGTGGTTAATCACTGATCCCGGCTACCCCACCGCCGCCGCGACCGCGCGGCGCGCCAGCACGCCCACCTTTCCAGCACAGTGGGATCCGAAGCTTGGAATTCACGTGACTTGAAGTCGCGGC
>JADMIO011135817.1_pt1 | contig 26757 bp, 25 predicted proteins | sample 8958161 | NCBI WGS metagenome assembly JADMIO01 (sample SAMN16585339, study PRJNA669376) | soil metagenome | isolation source: Crop rotation soil | place: USA: Cullars Rotation, Alabama | collected 2011 | reverse complement strand
ATGTTTATTGTGGCCACTTCTAAGTTTTTCAAATATTTGTTCTAATTGTATGTGCACTGTTTTAACCTGTAGGGCACATACAATTAGAGCAAATATTTGAATAAGTGAGAGGTACATATTGAATTTTATTCCATTAATGGGATATCATTTCTTGAATCCTTTCAAAGGAAGATCTATGTCATCAGCGTACTTACTCTGCCAATACGCATTATCACATGTATTCCCCGAGCAATCTATAATAGACATCTTGCGTAACCTGCTTTCGAAGAGAAACGAGATGATTTTGCGCGAGGTTCGTTTCCTTGCGCAAAAGCGCTCGTTTGTCTCGAAATGAGGTTACGCAAGATGTCTAATGCACAGCAGCAAGAACATGCCCTGCTGACTTATTTGAAACAGGAGGAAGGAGTGGATGGGCAGCTGATCTCCACCGATAAAGTACACGTCCGTCTAGGTGCTACACATCTCCAATTTACAGTGCATTTCGTCACTGTCCCCGAACCAATGCTTTCTACACCTCCTTGTGCATGTCTTCTTCGATATCCTGGTCAAGAGCCCTGAGCAACTCTACGATTTCGTCGCGGTTAAACCCTTTGATATGGTCTTGATCGTCAAAAGTGATGACGTCTTCTAGGAGGAGCATTTTCTTCTCGATCATCCGATGGATATGCTCTTCGATCGTGTCTTTGGTCACCATTTTAAAGACTTGTACTCCGCGATTTTGTCCGATGCGATGGACGCGGTCTGTCGCTTGGTTTTCGCGTGCGGGATTCCACCAGCGGTCATAGTGGATCACAACAGAGGCGGAAACCAGATCGATCCCCACGCCAGCGGCTTGCAGCGAGGCGAGAAAGACCTCGCATGTGGGATCGCTGCGAAAGCGCTCAAGCTGCTCTTTGCGGTCCCGGGTACTGCCGCGGATCTGTGCAAAACCGATAGTATGCTCCTGTAAATAGCTCGCAATGAGATCGAGCATTTCGAGGTATTGAGAGAAGATGACGAGTTTCTGTCCGCTATCGCGCGTTTCGTGCAAGAGCTCGACAAAGAGATCCCATTTTCCCGATCGGTGCTTTTGATACTCATCGAACTGTTTTGTGATCAGGCAAGGATGGTCGCAGATTTGCTTCAGGGTGGAGAAGAGCGAAAAGATGTGCGCAAATGGCACACGCGCCCCTTCTGTATCCACATCTCTTAAGGCGGCCTGTCTATGTTGTAAATAGCTCTTTTTATACAGCTCTCTTTGCTCATCGGAGAGGTCGCAATAGGCGATTTCCTCCGTTTTCTCGGGTAGCTCGAGCAAGACCTCCGCTTTTTTTCTGCGCAGGATGAAGGGCTTTGTCAGTCTCGAGAGCAGCAGCTTGCGCTCGGGGTCTTGGTTGCGTTCGATGGGATTGACAAAGTGCTCTTTGAATTGCGCCTCTTGCGGCATGTATCCCGGGAGCACGATGTCGAATAGAGCCTTGAGCTCCAGCAAGCGATTTTCAATGGGAGTGCCCGTTAAGCCGATGCGCGTCACCGCATCGATCTGCTTGAGCGCTTTATGCGTTTGTGAATGCACATTTTTCGCGATTTGGATCTCGTCGAAAATAGCCACATCGAAGGAGAGTTTGGCGAGCGCTTGTTTTTCACTGCGGAGCGTTCCATAGGAGGTGAGCAAAAGATCGCAATGCTCTTTAAAATGCTCGAGGGTGCGGCCAGCTCCATAGTAAACGCTGATGCGCAAGTTCGGCAAAAAGCGCTGGAGCAGCGCTTCCCAGTGGTAAATCACAGATGTCGGGCACACCACTAGAAATTTTGCAGACGCGCCAAAGTGATTTTTCGCCGCGGAGAGCAGCCCCATGGCCTGGTGCGTCTTCCCAAGGCCCATCTCATCGCACAAGAGTCCCGATAATCCATGAATGCGCAGAAAATAGAGCCAGCGCACGCCCACTTCTTGATAAGAGCGCAATTCACTGCGAAAACCCGATAGGTCGATCGCTTCTTGCGTCTTAAAACTCTGCAGCGATTCGATGAGATCTTTGGTTTTTTCCTCTTCTGCAGTCCGGCCAGAAGGAAGCAGGATTTCTTCGACTACACTGAGGCGCATCCAATCCAGAGTGGTCAATTTGAGACACATCCCTTCTTTGATCCAGCGGCTTTTAGGAATGCTTTTGAGCCAATTGAATCGCGGGGACTTGAGCACGAGAAGGCCTGCCTGCGAAAAGAAGTAGCGCTTGTTGTCCACAACTGCTTGCCAGAGTTCGAAGAGAGGGATGGAGCCAACCTCTGTTTCGCAGTGCGCCTCCAAGAGCCATTCCCCAGACTGCTTCCTCTTATTCTTTTTCAGGCTTAGGACGCGAAGAGCTAGAGACTCAGGTTTTCGCAATTCTCTTTGTATGGAGATGATGAAAGGCGCAAGAGTATCCAATTCGTACAGCACAAAATAGCGCTCGTCTTCTGGAGGGATGGTCCTCTCCTGCACAAACGCGTTCGGCAATTTCATGTCGGTAGGGATTTCGCAAAAGCCCTCATTGGCCACATAGGTGTAATCTCCATAGATGCGCACAGTAGACGCGGAATAAAAGGGTTTGTAACTAAAACGCGGCGTGACGCGAATCGTTTGGTTTTCATGTAAGAGAATCTCCACGCCGCTCTTCTGCAAAGGCGTTTTTTTCGAGAAAAATCCCTTGACGCCCTCAAGTTCTTCGCGGTGCACTCTGATGAAATGCGCAACATCCGCAGGAGCAATCGGACTTCCCGGGCGCAGCTGAGAGGTCATTTTACCGACTCTCTTGGCAAAAAACCCTTTGCCCTTTAGATAAATCCACTCTCCAAAATCCAAAAAGTCACCGCCGATATCGGCGGCATCGAGCGTGGCTTCAAACAGCAGACTGCCATCGCTTGTCACCTGATAGGTCAATTGCGATTCAATGGCGAATACATGCGTCTGAAATCCCTCAAATCCGTTGAGCCAGGCGCGGTGGCGATTGATAAAGTCATTCATGAGAGGGCGCTCGATGACTTTTTCCACACCGCGAAAGAGGAGATTTTCCAGTAGATAAAAGCCCTTCTTCTCGATGTAAACCCAGGGTCCAAAATACGCGGAGTGCTCGTGGATCAGATCCTCTTTTTCAAAGAGATAGCAGCGGATATGCAAATGTTGAGCCTCATCAAAATACACCGTGTAATTGGCCTTGACACTGACAGGATGGATCACGGCATTTTTTAGATATTTTTCGATGAGATGCACATGCTTGTGCAGAACGCGACCAACCTGTTCGAAGGGGATTTCCGGTTGATTGAAAATGGGATCGATCTGAGAGGGAAAAAATCCCTTTTTGGGCAAGTAGACCCAATCGCCCACGCTAATGCCTTTTTCTCGGATGTCCTTGGAGAGCTCGAAGCCCATCTGCTCCTGCAAGGGCTTGCTGTGAATGAGCAGCGCCTTTTTATCGGGATCGTAGAGGATTTTTTCGATCTTATGCTGTTGGAACTCGTACACCGGCAAAGGAGAGTCAACGTGCGTCAGCGACTCGATGAGCTGCGGCCAATTGACAAGCGCAATATAAAAATGCGCAAATACAGAAGGGAAGTGGATCTCAATCCATTGGGGCAATTGTTCCTCTTGTGGATCGAATGTCAAGTTGCAGCGCGTACCCTCTTCCTGAAGGAGCATCCACCATTTAGCGAGGTCGGACCAAAAGGAGAGTTCGTATTCGAGTTGATGGCTCGGACGCCCCTGCTGCCATAACTGCAACTCCTCAGGGGAGAGATTGGAAAATTTTAAAGAGGTCTCCTCTGTCTCTGCCTCTCGGTGGAAGAGGATGCTCTCTACCCTTTTCTTGGCTTTCGGATGCAAGGCTTTGATGGCAAAAAGGCGCTTCTTGCTGAGGGAAAAGATCTCGAATCCACCCGCTTTTTTTTGGAGCTCTGTGCGGTCAGAACCGTGGCGTCGGCACGCGATCTGACAGAGCCGATTCCAGAGAGAACTGCGAAAACGCACGTGCAGGGGATGTGCCCTGCCATTGAATATTTTGAGATAGGCAGCTGCCAAATGCGCGCACGACTTCTTCTTCTCCGCTTCTGGACAAGTGCAAAAGCAGTCGACGATCCCTCCGACATCATCCAGTTGCAAAAAGGGCCATAAACTCTCTTTTGTCTTGGGATCGATGACTTCAATTTGATAAGTGCCCTCGGAAAATAGCACCTGACCTATTTTACCGGTCTTGATCAAAGAGGCGCCGCTCGCGAGATCTTTTTTTGAAAAGGATGAGAGCTCCATCGATAAGACCCACGTAACCAACCTTATATTATGATGTGGCCTGTAAATACACAATGGGCAGGACCGCGCATCTCGATATGCTCAGCGCTAGTACAGAAGTCCAAGCTCTCTTCAAAGCGCAGAGAATCAAAGCCGACGCGCGTCTTAATGGCGATCCGGCCCTGGATGCCATGCACTTCTCTTGCTGTCCATGCAGCAGCAGCAGCCCCCGTTCCACAGGAAAGCGTTTCCCCTTCCACTCCTCTTTCAAAGGTGCGGACCAAAAGAGCACCCGACTCGACCTGGACGCAGTTGACATTGACCCCGTGCGGGGCAAAAGCGGGATGAGAACGGATCTTGCGCGCGCATTCTATAAAATCCCCTGCATGTACATCGGCAAAAAACACAGCGTGGGGCACTCCCGTATGCAGCACGTAAATGGGGAGTCCATCGATGGGAATCGGCCAGTGCAACACCTCAGGGACTCCGAGATCGACAGAGATCTTACCGTCTTGATACTTGCAGGGAAAAATCCGCTCTCCCACTTCAATCCGCAGCGCTTGTCTTTCTAAAAAATGCACAACGCAGCGGATGCCGTTGCCGCACATAGCAGGAATGCTGCCATCGGCATTAAACAGGCGCATCTTCCAATCAGCTACATTAGAATGCTCGACAAAGAGGACGCCATCAGCCCCAATACCCGTGCGGCGATCGCACAGCTGCCTGATGATAGGGGGATCATCGATTGCCGCTTTCCCATCGCGGTTGTCGATGAGGATAAAATCGTTTCTAGCCCCATGGTATTTAGAAAAACAGATCTTCACAGATCTTTGTACGAGTGAATAATTTTATCGATGAGATTAAAATTCTTGGCTTCTTCAGCGCTCATCCAGGTGTCTCGCTCTAACGCGCGATCGATTGTCTTTTCGTCTTTTCCGGTCGCCTTGACGTAGACACCGACGAGTAGCTGACGCGTTTTTTGGATCTCTTTTGCCTGGATTTCCAAATCAGTCGCTTGTCCTCGGATTAACCCATTGATCGATGGCTGGTGGATCATAAAGCGCGCAAAAGGTGTCGCGAAGCGTTTGCCCGGAGCGGCGCAGAGGCTCAATATAGATCCCATGGAAGCGGCGAGGCCTGTGACTACCGTCGTCACAGGAGAGGTGATCATTTTGACCTGATCCCAGATCGCAAATCCAGAATCGACTGATCCGCCTGGAGAGTTGATGATGAAAACAATGGGCTTTCCCGGATGTGTGATTTCTAAATACCACAACTTGCGTATGGCATCCTTCGCGGTGTCGTTATCTACCACGTCGCAAAAAAATAGACGGCGAGACTGTAAAATCGCCTCGTCAATCCTGTCGTTCAACGTGCTATATCCAGAACCTTTATGCGGGATTGTCTCTTTTTCTTCGTCATTGGAAGACATACTCACTCCACTAGGCATCGTTGCCCAATTATGATGATTTCTAATTTATTTGCAATTCAGGATACAACGGAAAAGCAGCGAGAAGTTCTGAGACGCTGAGCTTCACGCGGCTTAAGACGATGGGATCAGCATCTACCTTAGCGCGACTAGGCTCTCCCGATTTTTCTGAGCGTGCAGGTTTTGTCGCGCGCAAGAGCTCGACAATGAGATCCCCGATGATCTCCATTTCTCTTTCTTTCATCCCCAGCGTGGTGAGAGCGGCTGTTCCCATGCGCACACCGGAGGTATACCACGGACCATTGGCATCAAACGGGATGCTGTTGCGATTGGCAGTCATCATCCCCTCGCGGAGCGCACTTTCCGCTTGGCGTCCTGTTAGACCAAATGTCGAGGTCACATCAAATAAGATCAAATGATTGTCCGTGCCGTGTGTCGCCACAGTCACTCCATGGGCCATCAACCTCTGACACAGCGCGCGCGCGTTTGAGACAATTTGCTGCGCGTAGCTCTGAAAGGAGAGCGTGTTTGCCTCTTTAAAAGCGATCGCTTTTGCCGCCATGACATGCGGTAGAGGACCTCCCAAAACGATGGGACATCCCTTGTCGACTACTTCTTTGTATTCGCTTGTGCACAGCACCAAGCCCCCGCGCGGACCGCGCAGCGTCTTGTGCGTGGTCGATGTGACGATGTGCGCAAACGGAATCGGGTTATACTCATGCGTCATTACTTTGCCAGCGACAAGACCGGCGAAGTGCGCCATGTCCACCATAAACGTCGCGCCCACGCTATCGGCGATCTCGCGCATCTTGGCAAAATTGATCAACCGCGGATACGCCGAATAGCCTGCGACCAAAATGGCGGGCTTTTCTCGCTTCACTTGGCTCTGGAGAGCTGCATAATCCAGCTGTCCCGTCTTTCTATCGACATCGTACGGAACGGACTGCATGATTTTGGCGGAGATGTTGTGTCGATAGCCATGCGTCAGATGCCCGCCCGAATTGAGCGACTGCCCCATGATCTTTTGCGAGACGAGAAGGCGTCTCACTTCTTCATATTCCTCTACGGAGAGCTCGTCGAGGCTCTTTTTGCCGAGGCGTTCGATTTCTTTGCTTTGGACGCGGTGGACGAGTATCGCCCAAAAAGCGACCAAGTTCGCATCGGCTCCCGAGTGCGGCTGGACGTAGGCGTGCTCTGAACCAAAAAGCTTTTGCGCCTGCTCGCAGCCAGCGGCCTCGATCTGATCGACATTCTCGCAACCGGCGTAAAAGCGGTGGAAGGGATAGCCCTCCGAATATTTATCCGTGAGCAAGTTACCCATCGCCAGCTGCACGGGCAGCGAACAAAAGTTTTCAGAAGCAATCAACTTCAGATGCGTGCGCTGGTCCGTAAGCTCTTTGAGAATTGCGTCAGCGATGAGTGGATATTCCGCATGGATGCAATCGAGCGCTGCGAAAAAGGCGATAGCGCTCTTGCTGCGCTGCTCTTGGGGCACATTTTGAAAATATTTTTCGAGGTGCATGAAGACCTATAAAGGAGATCCCGTTACATTGAATGATACCTTGCACGTCTTAAAAAAACTATGGATTTTATCTATGAGCTCATCGCGCTCGTCATCCGATGTCGTCATAGGATCGTACTCTGCTGCATACTGGATCACCCACACGCGGTCCTCGCCTTGCACTGTCTTGACCTTGAGTAGCTCGATGTGCCGCGGCGCTTGGATGCCTCTATCGTGCGGATTAATAGAAGGGTGCTCGCTGACGTAATAACCGACCTTGATCCCGCGCTCCAACCCGCAGCGGATGTAAGAGGTGTAGTTGGGAAAATCTTCGAGCGTCTGCGCTTCTTCAATCGCCTCTTTAAAGGAGCGGATGAAGGAATGCGCATCGAGGATGTCCGTCGATTGGCAAATCGTGATGCATTCGGAACAGTAATTGATATTTTCATAATGCGGCACGAATTGCACGTACATGACATCGGGATACGTAGAGCCATTAAATGCCAACTTAAAGGCGTGTGGAATCGGTATGATCAGAATCGGCGCATCTTCATCGTAACTCAGCGGCAAAACATACGACTCTGGAGGATCTTGAGTCACTTCATCTATCTCTTCCTCTTCTTCAGCAAAAGAAAAATGCGAAAAACCAATGCACGCGACTACCAGCAGGAGAAAATTTCTTAAACAAATCATGACAATGCATTTCTCTAAAAAGATCCAAGACTAAAGGAATACAGGAATATACACGAGCGAAAAAAAGATGTTTGCCATCTAAGCGACAGCTATTTATCCTGGTTCGATTAAAAATTTTTAAAAATGGAAAATAGACATGACAGCACCCATCTCCTCACGCTCACCAGAAGCTCCAAGCGCATTAACTAAAAAAAGGCTCCTACAAAATAAACAGAAATACCAACAGCTAACAGCAGCCCCTAAAACTGCGCTTGATTTGAGAACTGCTTTCCAGGGCATAGCTCTACCGGACATCATCTTGCGCTTAATCGCCGAATACGCGGAGACGCCCTCGCCCTTACCTGCCAATCCATTTGTAGCGCGTGTCAATCTCTTGGACACCGCTGTTCTCCGCCCGCTCCTTAGCCACCCCTACCAAACGGACCGGTATTTGCTATCCGCCCGCACAATCTTAAAAAAAACCTTTGAAGTAGATAGTGAATTAACACAGGACGAAGATTTCGATTACCGCATTTACCCTCTTTGCGCAGAAATCTACGTATATGCGATGCGGTTCTTAAAAACAGGCAATACAATGCTGGAGCTCGGGGCTGCCCGAGGTTACTTTTCTCTTCTCGCGGGTTTTTCAGAGGCGCAGACCATTTATGTCAATGACTCCAATACAAAAGAACTAGACCTCTTTCAAACAGAACTAGGAAAACTCCCTCAAGATATCAGAGAAAAATTTGTCTCCCTGCCAGGCGATTGCCTCGCCATTAGCACCTATCGCTCTCTCCTTAATGTCGATTTCGTGATGTGTCGCAATCTGATCCATTTTTTCACACCACTTCAAATGGAGCAGTTTTTCAAAAATCTGCATCGCGTCACCCAATCGGGCACGCAAGCCATTTTCACTGTTAACACACATTTGAGTGTGATCAATGGTCGCCGCCCTAACACGGACATTGACCCTGAAGCTAGCTGTATTGATAGGCATATCTGTTCAATTGTTGATCATGAAAAAATCATTGGCACTTTATTTGAAAGTACTGTGACTTCTTCCGAACAAATTTTTTCTAGGAAAGTTACTCGAGCACTATTATTAGCTAAATTTCCTCAGGAAGGATGGCGGCAGGATTTTGTAGCATGTGGCAAATTATCTCCAGAGTTACGCCTTCTTGTGAAGAAAACAACCACGCAGCATAAGGCAGCAATTGAAAGAATGCCCTCTGCTCGGGAGATATTCCTGACCTCAACGCAATCACAATTTTTCACTAAAAAATCTCTGACCAGCCTTCTTGCCGGGCACGGATTTAAAGTGAACGCCCTCTTCTACACCGATGAGACAGGCCACATTATCACCAACGAATCCTCACCCAAGCTCCTAGAACTGGGCGCTCTGTGCACAAAGCTTTAGAAGCGAGGGGTGTACTGGAAGAGCTTACCGGTTGTAATGTGGTGGTTCTCTCCTAGCTCGTATTTCTCGTCATTGATGAGGACCTTGAACTCGCAGTCGGCGATGGGTGTGCTTGGCTCCCATACCCACTCGTCGGGACCAATGTTTTTGAGCATGACACCCTTGCCCCAGGTCAATCCGCCGCCGTGCCCTCGGATATATAAATTGTTCTTAAAGCCCACGTTGTACTTGATGAGAACTCTGGCTCTTCCCGCTTGGCGCCCCTCGAACGTATTCTCTTCACTGCCTCTCATAGATCCTCTCTTAAATCTATCTTTCATCCATTCAAACACAATCTTGGCCTCAATTTTTATACCAAGGTTTATATCATTAAATTAACAAATTATTATTTTAATTGCAAAGTTAAATAAAACGCATAATAAACTATTATTATCCATCTTCTTAAGACGATTATTATAACGTGCCCGTGCCCGACTTTTTTAGAAGCCAGATAGCGCTTCAGAGAACCTCTCTTATTTTTTGAATTCCGAGCACGGGCACGGGCACGTGGAAATTTCTTGAGGATTATTCTAGAAAGGCGTTAAGCTGTCGTAACTATTATCTATGATCACAAGGTTCCCCTTATGCTTGAAGACCTTAAAGAAATTCTAAATATTCAAGAGCTCGACATGAAAATGCTCCGGCTTCTTCGAGTGAAGAAAGAGCGTTTGAAAGAACTGCAGCAAATTGAAGATCTGCGCAAAGAACTCCGGCAGCAGCTCATAGACAAACAAGTAGAAATCGAGGAATTGGGCAAAACCATCCAGACCTTCGAGCAAAAAATCCAGGAAACTGTCGCGCGCAGCAAAAAGCTAGAACAGCAGCAGTCTTCGGTCAAAAAAGCAGATGAATTCAATGCCCTGACGCAGGAGATGACCCAAGCGGAACGCGAGCGAATCTCCATCGAGCAAAAAGTATCCGACCTGGTCGATAGGCGCTCTGCGGAAGAAGAGCTGCTCGAGAAGATCCGAGAGAGCTTGCAAACATCTGAAGAGAGCAGCCTCACCCTCGAGAGAGAAATTCAATCGAGTATCCAAATGATCAACGAGGAAGGATCGGGACTAAAGGTCAGACGCGACGAGATGGCAAAAAAGGCGCAACCAGAAACGCTTGCCATTTATGAAAAGCTACTTCGCAACAAAAAAGACCGCGTGATTGTGCCCATTGAAAACCGCACCTGTAGCGGATGCCACATCGTTTTGACAGCACAGCATGAAAACCTCGTCAGAAAAGGGGAAAACCTCATCTTCTGCGAGCACTGCTCACGCATCCACTACTGGCAAGAGAACGAGGCGCTGGAAGGCACTGCCTCTGGCAGCCGCCGTCGCCGCCGCCGCACAGTCAACGCGTAAAGCGTAACAGTTTCGGGAAAGCAGGCAATCGCCGCCGCCGATAAAGCGGGGGAGGAAAGTCTGGACTTCGCAGGAGAAGATACTAGTGAAAGACTAGGGGCCGCAAGGCTACGGAAAGTGTCACAGAAAACATACCGCTAGCTGAAAATGCTAGACAGGCTGAAAACGCCAACTTTGGGAGTTGGCCTTTCCATGGAGACATGGATCGCTACAAACCCTATCTGAAGCAAGACAATGGCTACAAACTCTGTTCTCCGCAGGGGAAGCTAACAAGAGATCGCTCGAGGATCCCAGCGATGGGGTCCCTAGAAGAATGATTGCTCAACGACAGGATCCGGCTTATCGCTTTCCCGATTTTTTTCGGAAAGCACCTCTAACGGATGTGCTTTATCGTATACCTCGCGCTTCAGTCGGGAGGAGACCTGGGTGTAAATGGTCGTCGTGGCCAGCGACGAGTGCCCGAGGAGCGTCTGAATCGTTTTGAGATCCATCCCCTTTTCCAGCCAATGCGTCGCAATCGTATGACGCATCGTGTGCGGGGTAATCCTGCCTGATAGACCGCTTGCCCGCAGGTAGCCTTGAAAACCGCGGTCTATGGAGCGCGCGGAGAGGCGCTTTCCCCATTTGTTCAAGAAAATGGCCTGTGTGTCGATTTGGGCACTATGCTCTCTCTCATCTAGTAAGCGGCGAGGATCTTCGAGGTAGCGGACGAGCCAATCGGCTGCGCTGCGAGTAATCGGGGTATTGCGCTGCTTTTTGCCCTTGCCTAGGATGCGGAGCATCCAGTTCTTCTGATCGAAATCCGCCCGATCCAAACCGACCAGTTCGCTGATGCGCAGGGCACTGCTATAGAAGAGCTCCATAATCGCACGGTCTCTGAGGCCGAGATAGCTCGACAGATCGGCTTGGGACAAGAAGCGCTCGACCTGCTCATAGCTAAGCGATACGGGAAGGCGCTTGTCGGCCTTTGGGCTGTCGACCGCATCGAGAGGGTTGTGCTCGATTAGCTTTTGCTTGACTAAGAATTTGTAGAACGAGCGCAGCGTCGACACTTTGCGCAAGATTGTCTTCTTCGCCCCCCCCTCTTCCGCGAGCCGTGCTAGATAGGCGCGGAGGAACCGCTTGTCGACCGCTTCTATAGCAAATAGCCCCTCTTCTCCTTCCGTGCGGCGATGGTCGATTTTCTGCGAGCGCTTCTCCGGAGGAAACTTTTCTTCAAAAAAAGCTTTAAAATCTTCCAAGTCGAGGCAGTAATTGCGCACGGTGTGCTCTGAGGCGTTTTTCACAACGCGCAAAAATTGCAAAAATCTATAAACGCAGGGAACAAAAAAGTGCATGAGCCTACCCAACAAATTTGTTCTTATGCTAAAGTAGGGGACACTTTTTTTAAAAACATATGATTACATTACGAGAAATTTCCAAAAAAGTCGGATCGCGCCTCTTATTTGACAACGTATCGATCGCCTTTAATTCCGGCTCCCGCTATGGCTTGACGGGTCCCAATGGTGCTGGCAAATCCACGCTCCTCAAAATCGTCATCGGAACAGAAGAGGCGACAAGCGGTAGCGTCACACTCCCTCGCCGCGTGGGGTTCTTAAAGCAAAACATCGAAGCTTTTAGAGATTTCAAAGTGCTCGACGTCGTCATCATGGGCAACAAGCGCCTGTGGGATGCCTTAAGCGAACGCGAAAAACTCTACGGAGAAGAGCTCACAGATGAAACCGGAATCCGCCTGGGAGAGTTAGAAGAGATCGTCAACGATGAAGATGGCTACAGCGCCGATTCCGATGCGGAAGTTCTGCTCATCGGCATGGGCATTGAGCCAGAAATGCACCAGCTCACGATGAAAGAGATCCCCTCCGACCGACAATTCCGCGTACTACTATGCCAAGCGCTCTTTGGCAATCCCGACGCTCTTCTGTTAGATGAACCGACCAACCACCTCGACTTAGAATCCATTGGATGGCTCGAAGAATTTTTGCATAATTACCGCGGCGTCCTCGTCGTCGTCAGCCATGACAGGCATTTCCTCAATGCGGTCACCACGCACATCGCCGACATTGATTACGAGACGGTGATCATCTATCCCGGCAACTACGACCAGATGCTCGTCACCAAGACATCGGTACGCGAGCGCGCCGAGACGGAGAACAAGACAAAGGACAAAAAAATCTCGCAGCTCAGAGAGTTTGTCGCGCGCTTCGGCGCCGGCACGCGCGCTAGCCAAGTGCAGTCGCGCCTGCGTGAGATTGAGCGCCTCGAGCCCCAAGAGCTCAAAAAGTCGAATATCCAGCGCCCTTACATCCGCTTTTACCCGCCAGAAAAACCTTCTGGACAGGTCGTCTTTAAGGTTGAGGGCATATCCAAAGCTTTTGAAGACAACCGCGTCATCCGCGATTTTTCGATCGACGTCCTGCGCGGAGAGAAAATCGGCGTCATCGGCAATAACGGCAAAGGGAAAACCACTCTTCTCAAAATGCTCGCAGGTATTTTGCAACCTGACAAAGGCCTCATCGATCCAGGACACCAAGTACAGATCGGATATTTTCCGCAAAACCACTCCGAGGTCGTCGATAAAAAGAGCAACTTGACCGTTTTTGATTGGCTCAAGAAACGAAGAGAGGGCGTCTACGACCAAGACATCCGCAGCATTCTCGGTAAAATGCTCTTTTCTGGAGATGATGCGTTCAAACCCGTGTCCCATTTATCAGGCGGAGAGACAGCGCGCCTCATTATAGGCGGATTGATGCTGTGCAATTACAACGTCCTGATTCTCGATGAGCCAAACAACCATCTCGACCTGGAAGCGGTCTCCGCTCTCTCATGGGCTCTCCAGGATTATAAAGGTACCGTGCTCGTAGCCAGCCACGACCGCGACCTGCTCAACAACAGTGTCACTAAGCTGCTCACATTCGAAGAAAAGGGTTTAAAAATTTTCGACGGCTCGCTCAGCGAATACCTATCTGCAAAAGGATAGGTAACCTGAGTTTTGGGTTGATTTTATAGAGGATTGCTGCAGGTTTCGAGACAATTTTTGCGTGTTTTGGCACATTCAATGGCTGGAAGCATCTATGGATGTGCCAAAACATGCAAAAATTGGCCGAAAAATGCTGCAAGGCTCTATGAAAGCAACGCAAAACTCAGGTTAGGTATGCATCTCTTAGAAAAAACACTGGAAGCCGCCATCACACACCATCCGCACCTTTTATTGCCCTCCACCAGGACAAACGAGGAGAAGATTGCAGCGATTGCACACCATTTTAAACAGATCATGGAAATTCTGCAGCTCGATGTGTCAGAACCTTCTCTCTGCAAAACTCCCGAGCGTTTTGCAGAAATGTACGTCAACGAACTCTTCTCAGGTCTGGACATAGAGGCCTTTCCCGACATCTCGTATCTCGATAACGATATCATGGAAAAGACCGAGGGAATGGTCCTCATCAAGGACATCCCTATTAAAAGCATGTGCGAGCACCATTTTGTCCCAATTATCGGCACCGCCCAGGTCGCATACATTCCAGGTGATACCATTTTAGGCCTTTCTAAAATCAATCGCGTCGTGGATTACTTTTGCAGACGCCCTCAATTGCAAGAGCGCCTAACCGCGCAAATCGCAGACGCCCTGTCCATCCTACTCGAGACAGAGGATGTCTCAGTCTCCATCGAAGCTGAGCACTTCTGCGTCAGCTTGCGCGGTGTCCAACACCCCACCAGCCGCACCAAAACTTTCATTTCTAGAGGCAGAATTAAGAGTTTTATTGCATCTTGATATTAAATTAATTATTTTATAAATAAATAGTTTAAATAGGTGTTACTATGCAGAGAATTCCCCCCATTGCAGGCTGGCTTACCCGCATTCACATGCCCGCTTTTCTATCGCAAAAGAAGAAGGCCAAAAAGCCACTCAGAAAGAAAAAACATGGCTGAGCCCGCCTACAACGCCTTCCCCCGTTCTGACGAGCATCTGCTCTTCATTAAGGAGCTAAAGAGCCACATTGACACCTTATCCAAGCATTTACATGCTCATTCTCATAATCTCTCTTTTCTAGAAAAGTTTTCACAAAACGTGACCGCTTTGCACACCCAATTAAAAACCCCTCTTTCTACGCCCATAGACGCACGTACTCGGCGCGTTTTAGATGAAACAATGCAGTCTCTTCTCACAATTTTGAACACGCCCATCGAACTCATACATACGCATGCGCATCTGACTCTTTTAGACGCTGTAAAAAATTACTCGGATACGTCTTCCGTCGAGTCGGATTTAAATTTTTTTTTAACTTCTTTAGAAAAATATCCTGAATCGGTGCGGGTTCTCATCCAAGAACTCGACCTCCTCTCAAAAGATTTAAGTGCGTATTTATAATTTTACTTTACAACTCCTGTTTATTAGACATCTTGCGTAACCTCATTTCGAGACAAACGAGCGCTTTTGCGCGAGGTTCGTTTCCTTACGAATCGCCTATGTTTTTCAAATATGTCGATTCGCAAGGAAACGAACCTCACGCAAAATCATCTCGTTTCTCTTCGAAAGCAGGTTACGCAAGATGTCTATTTACCTATGCGGTGGACTATGCAAGGCATGACTACTATCTCCAGGGATCGGCACTCGCGATCTTCCCATTCCTAAAACCGTTGCTGCGCCTCACTCAAGCTGCGGCATACGCCTGTGGGGAAAGACCTGCAGCACAAATCAAAAGGGGATAATTTTTAGATCTTCCGCAATAAGCGTATTCGAAAATACAACACGCGCCTGTTTTCCAAATTCTTCCAGGTCCTGGTACCGCGCAGAAAAGTGTGTGAGCACTAGAATTTTTACTCTCGCCTTTTTTGCCATCTCGGCCGCTTGCGTGGCTGTCAAATGAAAATGCTTTTCCGCGAGATGCTTGTGCTCATCCAGATAGGTGCTTTCGCACAAGAAGAGTGTAGCGCTCTTAGCCAGCTCCACAACACTTGCACAAGGCAGCGTGTCAATCGCGACCGCGATGACATCGCCTGTGCGGATACGGCTCACATCATCGAGAGTGACGGTCTTTCCATCGATTTCTAGCTGGCCTTTCGCCTCGAGTTCGCGCACTAGAGGCCCAAATACGCCGTGCTGATTGAGCTTTGTCTTATCGAACTTGCGCGTGTCCGCCGCTTTAATCCGCCAGCCGAGGTTGTCCACTCCGTGCTCTAAAAATTTCGCCTCGATCCTGAAATGTTCATCCTCATGTGCCACACCCTCTTCGTAGATCGGGTGCTCGATGACATGGATCGTCTGATGGTAAATGGTGCCAAAGCGCAGCCGCTCAAAATAGAGGCGTCCACTCGCTGGATAATAGCAGTGAATGGGATGGGTCACTTTATCCAGATTGAGGCGCATGAGCATCGATCCGAGGCCCAGGCAGTGGTCGCCGTGGAAATGGCTGATAAAGATGCGCGTCACATGGGTCGGCGCCACATTGGCGTGGATGAATTGGCGCTGTGTCCCCTCACCGGGGTCAAACAGCAAGCCCTCCTGATTCCAGCGCACCAAATACGCGCCTTGATTGCGCGTGCGCGTGTGCTGCTGGCTCGAACATCCCAAAATGACAAGATCTCGCTCGGTCATGAACCTATCCCAGTATTATGAATATAAGTAGGCCAAGAAGCGGTCTCAAAATATGGCAAAAAAGGCGCAAAAAACGAATGTTTAGAATACTGGGATAGGTTCATAGGTCTTTACCTCTTGAAAAATAGGACCATCGCCCTAAATACATTCCCGTGAGTCCACCGACGACGTGCGCCGTGTTGGCGATGATGGGGGTGATCTCCAGCAGGGAGAGCGCTTTGAGCGTCATTGCGAAAAAGCCTAGCACGACCATCGCGACGACAAAGAGCACTAAAAAGAGCAAGATGGTGCGGTTTAAGGGATACCCTTCCCAAGGCGCCTTGCGCTGGCGCATCCAGATAAAGCCCGCCATGCCGACGATAATCCCTGAAAAGCCGAGAAAGGAGGGACCGCTCATCAGGTACTGTGCGGTATTGGAAACGATTCCGATAATCACCATCAATATACAGAGCTTTTTCCAGTGGAGGCGCTCTTCGATCTGCTTGGCTAAAACCCACACCCACGCCATATTGAACAAGATGTGTAAAAAGTCAAAGTGCAATAGACAAGGAGTGAATAAACGCCACACCTGGCCTTCGCGGATTTTTGCAAAAAGGGGCACAGAAGGCGCATGGGATTTAAAAAAGTGGTACAGGCCCTTCCACGCAGGGATTTCATCCGCTCGCTCGAGCTCCTCTTGCATCGCAGGAGGGATAAGACGGCTATCGCTCATCTCTTTGTCCCCGTATTTTTCGACGACAGCATCCATTTCTTTAAAATTGGCCGGATAGTCGTACAAAAGCACCTTTTCCAGGGAAGTGTGCTCGAAATAGGTGGCTAGAGAGCCCCGTGTCTTTTCTATCTGCTCTTTCTCTACAGAATTCCATAAAAACAAGAGAGCGCACACAAAGAGAATCAGATGGGTGCAACTGAGGTGGAATCTCTTGACGCGCACGCGCACCGCAGGAGTCGTCTGCCACTTGAGATCTTCCTGTTTGGCAATTTCAGTGTATTGAGGAGGGGGCGGAGTGCTCTTCGCTTCTCTCTCTTGAAACAGGGGATCCTCAGGATGCTCTTGGTAGCGCTTGAACCACTCATTGGCGGATTCCCAATCATCCTCATCATAGATCCATATCCGATACGCCTTCTTGCCCGTGTCTGCATCGCTGTAGGATTCATAAATGTTTTGAATCCCTTCTTCCAAAAGCAACGAATAAAAGGCAAAGGCGCGCTTTTCTGTGTCAAATGTGCCAATTAACCGCATGTCTCTACAATTTTATTAATGATCTTTGATGTGGAAAGTCCTGCTACCAGCTCTACAATATGCAATCTGCCTCCGTGAATACGCACGACCTCTGCTTCGATGCAGTCCAGCCCGTACTCTGCCCCGTTTACGTGTACGTCGGGTCGGATGCGCGCGAGAATCGCTCGAGGATCTACCTCATCAAACCACGTGACGTAATCTACCATGTCGAGTGCTGCGAGCAATTGCAAGCGGTATTCCAAAGGGACGATGGGCCGCAGGGGACTTTTGTATTCTTGTATCGAGCGATCCGTATTGAGCGCGACGATTAACACATCCGCTTGCCGGCACGCCTGGAAAAGCATTTCCAAGTGCCCGGCGTGCAAGAGATCGAAGGAGCCGTTGAGCGTCGCAAGGGTTTTACCCTCGCCCCGCAAGCGCTGCACCAGCGCGTCGAGGCGAGCGGGATCCACTATTTTGCATGCGGCAGCATCTTGCAATGTCTCATGTCTTTTGAAAAGCGACACGGAAAACCTCATCGTAGTGTTTGACAAAATGCACATGGATCCCTTTTTTCACATAAGGAGGGAGCTCGTCGTAATCTCTGTGATTGTCTTTGGGGAAGATGAGAACCTTTGCACCGGAGCGCTTTGCAGCGATCAATTTCTCTTTCACTCCGCCGATCGGGAGAATTTGGCCCGTGAGTGTGAGCTCTCCCGTCATGCCCAGATTGTCGAGCACAGGCACACCCAACAAAAGCGACAGAAGCGAGGTCACGATGGTGATCCCTGCCGAAGGGCCATCTTTTGGCGTGGCTCCCTCAGGAATATGCACATGCACCTGACATCCCTTAAAAAAGGCCATGCCCGGAGCATAGGTATCAATCATGCTATGCAGATAAGTCCAAGCGATCTGCGAGGATTCTTTCATCACATCACCGAGCTGTCCGGTGAGTTTCATCTCCGTCTTTTCCGCTTCGACTTTTGTCGCTTCGACATAGAGCGTCACACCACCCAGCGATGTCCATGCGAGCCCCATGCATACGCCCACAGGGGTGCGTTTGTAAAAGCGATCCGATGTAAATACAGGCTTGCCGAGATACTTTTGCAAATTGCGCCCAGAAACAGTGATTTTTTTGAATTTGCTCTTCTTTTTTTGCTCTTGGTTTTTCACGACATCGACAGCGACCTTGCGCATGATCTTTTTGAGATAATTCTCCAGTCCGCGCACGCCAGCTTCCCGCGCATAGCCGTTGATGATGTGGCCGATGGCCTCCGTTGTGAAATCGATTTCTGTGTTTTTAAGCCCCATGTTCTTTTTGTTGCGCGGAACCAGATATTTTTCAGCGATCTTGACCTTCTCTTCCAAAATGTATCCCGACAGGCGCAGGATATCCATTCTGTCTTTCAAAGGTTCAGGGATCGTGTCTAAAACGTTTGCTGTCAGAATGAATAGAACGTGCGACAAATCACAACGCACATCGAGATAGTGGTCTAAAAAATCCTTATTTTGTTCAGGATCGAGCACTTCGAGCAGAGCGGAGGCGGGATCTCCGTGATAGCTCGAGCTCAATTTATCCACTTCATCGAGCATGATCACCGGATTCATCGCCTGCGTAAACTTCAATGCCTGGATCAGTTTGCCCGGCATTGCACCGATGTAGGTGCGGCGATGTCCCTTAATCTCGGCCTCATCGCGCATGCCACCGACAGAAAAGCGGTAGAATGGACGCTTGAGCGCACGCGCCACGCTTTTGCCAATGCTCGTCTTACCCACACCCGGCGGACCCACGAGGCAAATGATGCTTCCCTTCACGCCACCCGATAATTTACCCACGGCAATGAACTCGAGAATGCGTTCTTTAATATCGTTGAGTCCGTAGTGATCCTCTTCCAAAATCTGCTGGGCAAATTTGAGATCGAGCTTCGCCTCACTTTCAAATCCCCCATGCATGACCCCCCACGGAATGATCGTGAGCCAATCCAAATAGTTGCGACACACGGCATATTCCGCTGACTGCACTTCCAGCACACTCAACTTTTCTAACTCTTCAGTAATGACCTGCATGACATCATCAGGCACCGTCCTCTTTTTAAGACGCCCCTCAAATTTTTCGATATCACACGTCTTGTCATCCTTTTCAAGACCGAGCTCTTTCTTAATTGTTTTGAGCTGCTCGCGCAAAAAGAATTCGCGCTGTGTCTTCGAGATAGTCGCTTCAATTTTCTGATTGATGCTATTTTGCAATTTGCTCAAATCCAATTCTTTTTTGAGCAAGACGAGCGCCTTATCGATTCTGCCTTGCAGATCGTAGGTCTCTAAAACCTCTTGCAGCTCTTCTCGACTCGCGGTTGTGAGAGCCACTGCAAAGTCAGCCAGCTTACCAGGCTCCGTAAAATCGGAATGCCCTAAAAAGATTTGCAGCTCTTCTTTGAAAAGAGGATTGAGTTTCAAGAGCTCTTTAATAGTGGTGATAATGCTGATCGAATACGCCTTCAATTCTTTAGAGAGCTTGCCAATCTGATCATCGTGATAGATGATCTGCGCCTTGAGATGTTTCGCCGACTTGAGCGGCCTTTTTATGGAAATTCTCCTTTCCATATTGAGCACGACCTGTGCACCCCCTTGTTCCATGGGGATAATGCGCAAAATTCTCGCGAGCACACCTACCTGATACAGGTCGTCGAAAGTGGCTTTGTAAATATTGACATCTTCCTGATGCGTCAGGAAAAGTCCCATGCATTTGTGTTCCGACTTTGCAATGACTTTCAGCACTTCGTAATAGGCCCCTGGCTCGATTACGATAGGCGCGGCCATGCCTGGGAAAAAGGGGCGTCTTGTCAAAGGCAAGATAAATACATCATTGGGCGCTTCAAATGCGCTTTTTTCTCGTGCTTGATCTTGACGAACAGAGTCTTGAATTTCAGCTGCAAGACTCTCTTCGTCTTGCTCTTCTAGAATGTCATTGTCCTTTTCAGTATCCAATGCTTTATCTCCGTTCCGTTTTTTCATTTCTTTTGTATACCTATATACAAAGCAATCCAATTTATCACTTTTTTTAAAAACGCGCAAGGGAGCAATAAGTGATGCTTTTTACACTGATAAACGCTAGAATAGCTCCCTATGAAAAGATTGATGATAGACACCAGTTCGGAATACTGTTTACTCGCTTTGGGCAAAGACAGTCACTTGATTCTGCACACTCTTTTTTTGCATTCCAATCGCCTCGCGCAAACCCTATTACCTGAACTCTCCGCTCTTCTCTCCAAAGCGAAGATTTCCCTCAAAGAAATCGATCATATCGCGGTCGGCGTTGGCCCCGGATCCTACACAGGCACGCGCGTCGGCGTCACCATCGCAAAAAGCCTTGCCTATGGATTGGGAGCTGGTTTACGCGGATTCTGCTCTCCGATCGCTTTTCTACCCAGCAAAACAGGCGCATTTGCCAGCGTTTTTCCGGCAAAATCAGGTCGCTTTTATCTCTTAGCTGGGAATAAGTCGCCACATGCCATCGCTGTACACTGCGCAGAATTTCTCGCACCAGAAGAACTTGCCTCCGCCCTTCTCTCTGCTGATTTTGTCACCGCCCCGCGCCGAGAAGACCTTCCTCCTTTTGACCGCCCTTTCCACCCCTTTTGCCCTAGCCCCGAAAACGTCCTTCTTTACCTCCAGACCTCTCCTTCCCTTGAGAACACTACGCAATTGATCTACTTAAATTAAAAAATTTAATACTCTATCAAAAAACTGGCATTTGAAAAATATCTGCCATTTTCTTAAGATTGATCGCAGCAAAACCAATTTAGCTGAAGGAAATACATGCCAAGCGTAAAAGTCCGACCTGGGGAACCGATTGACAAAGCCCTCCGAGCTCTGAAAAAAAAGCTGGATAAAGAAGGCATCATGAAAGCTGCCAAAGCACACCGATTCCATGATAAACCCTCTGTCAAAAGCCGAGCCAAATCTAAAGCCGCCCTGAAATACAAAAAGACCAAGCCCAAGTTTTTTAATTTTTAGCAATTAACGTTCCTGTTTGCTAAAATTTATTGGTCCTGTTAAACTAACGACATTATGAGCGATTTTTACGATATTTTAGGCCTTAGCCGTACAGCTACTCAAGAAGAGATCAAAAAAGCGTATCGCAAGAGCGCGTTAAAATACCATCCTGACCGCAACGCTGGCGATCCCGAAGCCGAGAAGAAATTCAAAGAGATTTCTGAAGCGTACGAAGTGTTGAGCGATGAAAAAAAACGCCAGATCTACGACCAATACGGTGCGGACGCTTTACGCGGAGCTCCAGGCATGGGCGGCGGAGCGGGTGGACCGCACGGCGGCTTCTCCTCAATGGAGGAAGCGCTGCGCACCTTCATGAACGCCTTTGGTGGCGGAGGCGGCGGACAAGGCGGCGGATCCATTTTCGACAGCTTTTTCGGTTTCGAAGGAGATGCATCTGGCGGCCAGCAAGGCGCGAGCAAAAAGATGAACCTCACCCTCTCTTTTGAAGAGGCGATGAAGGGCGTCGAGAAAGAAGTTTCCCTAAACAACTACGCCGAATGCGAAACGTGCAGCGGATCAGGCGCCGCTTCCGCTAGCAGCATTAAAAATTGTTCCCGTTGCCACGGCAGCGGCCAAGTGCACCAGACGCGTGGATTTTTCAGCATGGCAAGCGTTTGCCCGCAATGTCACGGCAAAGGCAAAATGATCACGGATCCCTGCAAGAGTTGTCACGGAGAAGGGCGCGTAAAACAAAAGCAGCGCGTCACGATCAAAGTCCCACCAGGTGTCGATACCGGCATGCGTCTGCGCATGGGAGGCTATGGAGACGCGGGTGAAGGCGGAGGCCCTCCGGGCGATCTCTACGTGTTCATCTCTGTGGATCCCCACTCCGTTTTCCAGCGCGATGGCGATGACGTAGTCGTCGAACTCCCCGTCACATTTTCAGAAGCGGCCCTCGGCACTAAAAAGGAATTGCCCACACCGCGCGGCGGCTCTTGCCGCATCACCATCTCCGAAGGCACGCAATCGGGCAAGGTCCTACGCGTGAAAAATGAAGGAGCCTCCAACGTCCACGGCCGCGGACAAGGCGATATGCTCGTAAAAATCGTCATCGAAACTCCCGTCTCTTTAAGCGACAAGCAAAAAGAGCTACTCAAAGCATTTGCTGAGCTAGAAGGCGATCGCAACTCGCCGCGCAAGCGCAGCTTTTTCGACAAAATCAAGGTTTTTTTTTCAGAATAGCGCGCGCATTTAAAAGATAGAGAGTGATAGAAAGGGAAAAAGGGCTCTTTCTCCTATGCTTGCGACATACATACCAGAAAAAATGCCTCTGCGCGCGCTCAAGAAACGCTCGCTTAAACGAACTCTTACTCACGCACACAACAGCTTACACACACTGCAAACACACATCGATTCCCTGCCCAAGCCGCACTATCTCCTAGCTCCACTATTCGCATTAGAAGCGCTAGCAGCTTTAGAATCGCAAAAAATCCGCCTCTCACTCGAAGAGTTTCTTCTCCTCTCGCACACCCACTCACACCCCAAAAAAAAGCTGCTCCAAACACTCCACTACTACACCGCGCTGAAAAAAGCCGCCGCCTCCAAACACCCCATTAATAAAACACTCATCTGCTCCATCCACCAAGGAGTCAAAAAGGGCGCGCCCAAACACATCCAACCCGGCGATTACCGCTCGAAACAGAATTGGATCGGACCCGAAGGATGCACAAGAGAAGACGCCCGCTTCTTTCCCCCAACCCCCAGCATCATGCGCTCCGCCATGCAAAACCTCCTATATTACTGCGCTTCCGAGCAACAAGACCCTTTAGTGCACATTGCCCTCATCATCGCACAGTTTCTCATCATTCATCCTTTCATGGATGGCAATGGACGCACTGCGCGCATTTTAATCCCGCTCCTCATCTGTCAAAAAAAAGCTCTCTCGCATCCACTCCTCTTCTTCAGCCGCTATCTCAAAGATCACCGCGCCATCTACTTTCAAAATCTCTTTGATATCACCCAAAAGCGCAAATGGGAACAATGGATCCATTTCTTTCTAACAGGCATCTCTATTCAGTGCCATGCCGAATGCGAAAAGATCCGCAAAATCCATGCCCTGTACCTAAAACTCAAGCCCAAACTCACGCGCCCTTCCTGTCTTTTCCTTCTCTTTTCCAGCCCAGTGTTTTCGCACACTCAATTCCTTAAGCGCTACCCAAATACAACACTACGGGAACTCAAGCGCTTAAACCTCATTCAGCCATTTAAAAAGAACTATTACCAATTCCTCCCCCTTCTTAAGCTCTTAAAAAGAAAAACCCCGGAGAGCAAGCTCCCCGAGGCCAACAACTAGTTAACAACTCGATTTAATTAGCAAGGACCAGCAGATCCGGTTCCCATGTGTTCGCTGCATTCAGACATGCTTTTCTTTCTTGCTGCAGGTCTCTTCTTCTTTCTGGAAACCGCTTTTCGAGCTGGAGCTTTTTTCTTTCGGGATGCAGATTTCTTATGAGATTTCGTCTTTCTTGATTTAGAATGAGTCTTTCTCTTCGCTGCTTTCTTCGTGTGCTTTCTTTTTGCTGCTTTCTTTTTTGCCATAGGTTTTCCCCCCTGCTTGTGGCATTTTGCTTAGCTATTTTTCACATTACTCGCGATTAAATTTTTAATTCAATAACAAACAAAAAAAATTATGCAAAAATTGAAATCCTAGATTTTAGAACAAACAATTCTTCTTTTCGCAAACCACAATGAATTCAGAACCTTGATTGAAAGACCTACTTACGCATATATATACACAAATGAACTCATGCAAATGGAAGCAAACACCGGATAGGGAAAAGGGCGTGATTGTCGGATGCGACATCCAGCAAGAATGGCTTCTTCCTTGGTGGTGGGAGCGCTACAGCGAAGAAAACAACTTTCCTGTTTTGTTCGTCGATTTTGGAATGTCTCAAGAAGCGCGGTGCTGGTGCGAGCAACGAGGTAACACTATTTCGATTGACGTAGATTTTTCCCTATCTTCAACGACTTATTTGCGCAATTGCGCTAACACATGGAAAATTTTCTATGAATCCTCATCATTACCTCACCTGCGCAATCAATGGTTTAAAAAGCCCTTCGCCTGTCTCGCTTCGCCTTTTCACCGCTCAGTATGGATCGATTTAGACTGTGAAGTATTGCAATCCATAGATCCATTATTTCAGCAGTGCAACAACGCGGACACTATAGCACTTGTGCGAGAATACGAAGACCAACATCTACCTAAGCTGCATCCGTTAGTGCGGTATAACGGGGGAGTCATCGCATTTAACTATGGCGCAGAGATCATACAACAATGGGCTGAAGATTCCATCTACAGAAAGGATCATTTTTTTGGCGATGACGTACTCCTCTCCACACTCATCTTTGAAAGAAAATATGCTGTGTGCGAACTACCCGAGATATACAACTGGAAATTCGTTTGGGGACTAAATATTAACGCAGTCATTTATCACTGGTTATTTGCAAAGGGAAAAGAATTTATTAAAAACCAAGGAGGCATTAAGCATCTGATAAAAGATTTCCAAAAAACCCGAGGACCATTATGAATCATTCCTTGTGCCGCTGGCAACGCACACCGCAAGCAGAAAAAGGCGTGATCGTCGGTTGCGATGTGCATCAAGAATGGCTTCTCGAGTGGTGGTGGGAACGGTACAGTGAAGACAATGCATTTCCTGTGACCTTTGCAGATTTCGGCATGAGCGAGCCGGCAAAAGCCTGGTGTGCGCGCCATGGAGAGCTAATCGCTGTCTCTGTAGATACTTCCTTTCTCCACCCCATTTCTGCGGCTCACAAAAAAAAATGGGAAATGCACTATGACCCCTCGCTAAAAAATATCCGTCAAAACTGTTTTAAAAAGCCCTTTGCGTGTCTGACATCTCCCTATAAGCAAACGCTATGGATCGATTTGGATTGCGAGATTATCAAAGGCTTAGACGACCTATTTACCTACTGCTCTCCTACATCCCAGGTTGGCCTAGTGCAAGAAGTGGAAACAAACCATTACCCCCGATGGAGCCCCGGAGTATTTTACAATGGAGGCGTCATCGCATTTGTGCACGGCTGCGATCTGATAGCTCAATGGGCGCAAGAATGCAGGGTGCGCAATGACAAATACTGCTTCGATGACAATATTTTGTCCGCATTGATTAATGAACAACAGCTCAATATCACAGAATTACCTCCAGAATGTAATTGGAAATTTATTTGGGGATTTAACATGAACGCGATTATTGTTCATTGGGCAACTAATGCAGGAAAAAACTTTATTAAAAGCCATGGAGGAATCAAAAAAGAGCTGCGCTCGGCAGTGCCAGATAATCATACTCGCTAATACGTCTCACAGCATACCCTAAACTAGCAACCATGCCCTTTGTATACTCAATTTGTTCTAAAATATGAGGAGGAGCAGTCTCCGCAAACCATCCCCCCATTATCTCCAAAATAATTACAGGCTTATATTTTCGTATGGTTTCTCTCGCCCCTTCCAATACCATGTTCTCCATTCCCTCCACGTCAATTTTTATCAAAGACACCCGATCCAAACACAAAGAATCGATACTCCTAACATCCACGTACATCCCAGTCCCCCCAATCACCTCAGAAGACCAGCACCCAGCAGAAATACCCGTGCGCACTAAAGGAGTAGCCCCCTCATTACCCTGCCTAATCGGACTTATCTCCATTCTGCCACTCTCTGTACCCACCGCTGCCCAAATGCAAGACACATTATGGAACATATTTATTCTGATATTATGGAATAGCTCGCGGAATATTTTTGGCTGCGGCTCGAACGCCACAACACGTCCCTCCACCCCTACACAATACGCCATTGTCAGCGTATGCGTTCCTATATGCGCCCCCACATCGATCATCACACTCCCAGGCACAGCGTATTTTGCAATGAGCCCAGAAATGCGTTTTTCCCACGCCTCTCCTTTCCTGAGATAATTTTTTATATGATCATTGATAGAATCGACGAAAAAAAACACCGCCCGTTCAAAACGCACCACCGTCTCAATTTCATATTGATCCAATGGAAATTCAGAAATATAGCGCGCCATCTCCCGCTGTTCCAAAACCGATTTCCTCTGTCTCTTAAACTAGAAAAAAATTGTAAAACAAATTGTTTTACACTACAATTTTTTATGTTTTTCGCCTTTCTCAAGGCACAAAGAGAAAAAAACTATGAAAACATACAAACCTTGAGGGCGCATTCCCAAATTGTGGGTAGCTTAAGCAGCGCATGTGATTCCTCCTTCGT
>JADMIO011201736.1_pt1 | contig 26766 bp, 19 predicted proteins | sample 8958161 | NCBI WGS metagenome assembly JADMIO01 (sample SAMN16585339, study PRJNA669376) | soil metagenome | isolation source: Crop rotation soil | place: USA: Cullars Rotation, Alabama | collected 2011 | reverse complement strand
CCGAAACGGAAATCCTCCCCCGCCGGCGGATCGAACCCGAGCCGCGCATCGAGCCCCGCCGGGTCATTCGACCGGTCGACCGTTATGAGCCCAAGGAATCGTACCTGGTCCCCGTCCCGGTCGAGCCGTGTTACGGGTGTTGCCCCAAGTCACCGATCCAACCGCCGTGGAAATGTCTGCCCTGGCATGAACACCCGAAGCTGCGCGTAGTACCAAAGGTTAAGGTCGTCCTTCGCCGGCCCGATACGGTGGGTAGAGGCGCGCTGCTCGACGTGTTCATCTAACGCGATGAACTCGGGGTCGATCTGACGCGACTTCGAGGGCGGTTCTCGCGAATCCCCTGCAAACCTTCGCTACGGAGAGCCGTCCATGAGGATAGGAGTCCAGCGTCCGATGTTGCAGCCCGAGCAAGTCGAAGAGCTCATCTGCCTCGTGTCGGCAATGGACCGTCCCGCGCTGGTCCGCCAGTTCCGCGACTTCCGCGCCGGGTTCCCGGTCGACTTCACGCCCGAGTTTTTGCAGACGACGGAGCTCGAACGGCTCCGCCACATCTTCGTCGCGCTGTGCCTTCAGTGTCAGCAGATGCCCGAGTTCGGCGTCGCCGACGCGGCTTGAACTGCGATGCGACTATCGCGTGCGCTTCCCGCGCCGCGCGAGCAATCCCATACCAATCAGCGTCCCCGCGATCCCGACGAGCGCCGGCTCCGGCACGGGCGACGACACCAGCACGCGGTCGAGCGTGTTGCCGGCGCTGGTTCCGTAGATCTGGTCCGACACGTACAGCTTGCCGTCCGCGCTGACGTCGATCCCCGAGAACCCGGTGTCGTCCGTCGACACGCGAGAGAAGCCGGGGTCGTACGAATCGAGCGTCGACAGGTCGCCTGCGTCGAGCACGGCGATGCGCGACAGGTTGGCCTTGTACTGTGCGACGTAGAGCTTGCCGAAGTACGAGACGACGTCCATCGCCTGGTCGACGCTGGCGCTGGAGATCGTCGAGCCGTCGGCGCTGATCTTGAAGACCTTGTCGCCTCGGCCCGTCCCGAGCACGCCGCCCGTCGCGTAGATCGTTCCGTCGGCGGCGACGTCGAGGCCGTTGAGGAAGGCGTTGGCGCCCTGCGTGAGCTTAAGGTTCAGCACGCCGCTCGTGGCCCATGTCGTGTCGAGGAACGGCGCGTTGGGGTTCGTCACGTCAAACCGCTCGATGCTCGCGGTGCCCTTGTTGGTTCCGACGTACGCGAAATACTGCGACCCGATGTGCTGAACCGCGATGCCGCCGAGCTGATAGTTCGCGGCCCCGCTCGGCATCGTCACGTCGGACTTGAGCGTGAGCAGATCGCCGCTGTAGATGCGGAAATGCTGCTGCGCGGCGCCGGCGGAGTTGCTGTAGGTGCCGAAGACGTTGCCGCGGTCGTCGACGTCGACGCCCTTGGGCTGCAGGCCGTTGAACGTGACGCTGGCGGTCGTCGCGGGGTTGGTGCCGCCGAGGATCGCGCTCGAATACTCGCGCACCGCGGTCGAGCCGCTCGTACCCTGGATGTAGCCGAGGTATTCCTGCGAATCGTCCGGCGAAAGGCCGATTCCGCGCAGGCTGCGCGTGGTGTTGCTGCTGAAGCTGGCCTGTATTTGCCAGACAGGCGCCGCTTGCGCCGTCGACAACATCCCACCGAAGGTAAGAAGGGCGGCACACGACGCCCCCGCCAAAACGCGAAGTCGAAGCATCTGTAGAATCTCCCGAGCGGCGCGAGCGCCGCTCTCCCACACAGCCAAAGGACACCGAGAGTTGAGCGCCGCTCTAGCCAAAGCGGCGGTCACGCGCGCGCGTCCTAATTTTTACGAGGGGCAGAGCCCCGAACCCGATAGCCGCGGCAGGTTCTATCGAGGTCGCAGGAACGTGTCAAACGATTTCAAGCGCGTGGATGGAACTTCTTGTGGATCGCGCTCAGGCGGTCCTGGTCGACGTGGGTGTAGATCTGCGTCGTGGCGATGTCGCTATGGCCTAGCAGTTCCTGGACGACGCGCAGATCGGCCCCGCCGCCGATGAGGTGCGTCGCGAAACAGTGGCGGAGCGTGTGCGGCGAGATCTTCTTCAGCAGTCCGCTGCTTCGGCCGTACTTTTCGACGAGCATCCAGAGCCCGACGCGTTCCATCGGCTTGCCGGTGCGCGAGAGGAACAGCAACTCGCACCGGCCGGACTTGTCGAGCTTCGGGCGGCATTCGGCGACGTACCGGTGCACCGCCTCCGACGCGGCCCGGCCGAGTGGGACGATCCGCTCCTTCATGCCCTTCCCGAGAACCCGCACGCAGCCGACCTGCAGGTTCACGTCGCGCGTTTTCAATTCGCACAACTCCGTCGCGCGCAGCCCGCTCGCGTAGAGCAATTCCAGAATCGCAACGTCGCGCGCGAACAGCATCGACGACGGTTTCGGCGCCGCGATGAGCTGATTCACCTGCGACCGGCTGAGAATTTTCGGCAATGACTGCTCGGGTTTGGGTCGCTCGAGTTGCTGCAGGATCGGCGTGCGGTCGTGGCCCATCGCCGTCAGGAACTTCAGGAACACACGGATCGCGGCCAGCCGGCGCGCGACGGTGCGCGTCGCTTTGCCGCGGCGCGATTGGCTCTGCAGATAAAAACGGTATTCGTCGGCGCTGGCGGTGACGAGCGTCTTGCCGGTCTTGCGGAAATGGGCGTCGATGTCTTCGAGGTCGCGGCGGTAGGCGTGCAGCGAGTTAACGGCCAGGCCGCGCTCCGACGCGAGGTGCAGCAGCAGCGCCCGCAGCTCAGGCAGCGGGCTTCGCGTATGCGTGGGAGGCTGCGGCTGCGCGCGAGGCCGGGTGGACGTTGATTTGGACGAAGTTGTTGCCATGACCGGCCGGTGTCGTCCACTGCGGCATCACGGCCGCGCCGCGGCGCGCCTGCCGCTCGACGAGCAGCTCGTGGTATACGCCGCACGACTTGTACTCGTCAAAGCAGTGCTCGAACGCGTGCGACAGTTGCTCGACGCTGAAGTGACTCGAGCAGCGCTGGTCCGCGCGGTTCAGGAACGGACAATGATGCGCACGGCGGTCTGGCATGTGAACGCGCCCTCCGTGGACGACACGATCGACTACTACCCAATATCGGATGCAAGCCGCGTTAGACGTGAACGGAGAGATCGGCGTCCCGTAATTCTCCGAAATTCCGCTACAAAGACTGCAATTCCTTCATGACGCCTTCGCCCTCAACCGGCTCAGGCTCGGGCTGTTTTCGCAAGTCCTGATACGCCTTGGCGACGGATTTTTCGTCCAGCGTTTCGAGGCGCAGGAACGTGCCGCCGGCGCTTTTGCCGGAGAAGAGGTGATGTGTGGCGATGCCCAGGCGTTCGGCGCCGGTGGCGTCGATCGGGCGTTTCTCGCGCTCGGCCGCGCGTTCCAGCGCGACGCGCAAGACTTGCCCCGCGTTGATCGCGTCGCCGAGCAGGCCGAGGATTTCCTCGATCCCGCCCGGCGTGATGAGGAACACTTTCGCGGTCGATGCGCGCGGGCCGCGCTGGATGGTGACGAACGTGAACTCGTCGAGCGGCCGGACGAATCGAAGCGCGCCTTTGCCGAGCTGCCTGAGCTGGTCGATGAACTGCTTGACCTTCGCCGCCGTCTCGAACCGCAGTTCGGCCGCGGCGTCCTGCATGCGTTTTTCCTGCTCGCGAATCAGCTCGGGCAACTCGCGCAGCGAACGCGTGCTGTACTGCACGAGCTGGCGGTACTGCTCCAGCGAGATCGACCCGTCGCACGGCGCGGGACACTTGCCCATTTCCTTGTACGCGCAACACTTCGCGTTAGGCGATTCGACGAGGATGTTGAAATACCGGCACAGGTCGAACGCGTCCTCAACGATCTGCACGAGCTTATGAGCCGCGTGCTTGTCCTCGACGGGGCCGAAGAGCTGGCCGGACGGTTTGTCGAGGTCGATCGTTTTCACGTAGCGCGGAAAATTCCCCTCCGGATCGATGTGCACGAACCACGCCGGCCGGAAGCCGACCATACCTTGGTAAGTGTTCGGAAACAGCACGCGTGCGGCTTCGTAATAAAGCCAGTCCGCTTCGAACCCGCTGTCGACGCGTCGCCAGAGCACGCCGCGCACCAGCTCGCGGTAGTTCACGCGCTTGCTCGGGCCGGCGATGGTTTCGTCGCCGCCGAGACGGCGCTTCAGGCTGTAACGCAGGTTCTTCACGCACAGCAGTTGGACGGGGCGATTCGCTTCGTCGATGAAGAGGTAAACGACCCAGCGCGCGGGCACGGTTTTGAGGAATGCTTCGAAGTCGTGCGCCGGGTCGAAGCTGGCGCGGTGGTCGAAGAGGTGCTGCGCAGCAGCGAGTTTTTCGTCTGCTTCTCTCACGTCAAAACGCATGAAACGAACTTCGCTTTCCCAACCGCTATGGTAGGATCGCGCGTGGCGGAAAAAACCCGAAGTGTCCACCAACTCCACTCAACCCCTCGTCGCCGTAATCATGGGCAGCCAGTCCGATTGGGAAACGATGCGCCTCGCGCACGAGCGGCTCGACGATTTCGGAGTGCCGCACGAATGCCGGATCGTGTCGGCGCACCGCACGCCAACTTGGCTCGCGGAATTCGCGAGCGAAGCCGAGTCGCGTGGCGTTGAAGTGATCATCGCCGGCGCCGGCGGCGCGGCGCACCTGCCCGGAATGGCGGCGGCGCAGACGATCCTGCCCGTGCTCGGCGTGCCGATCCAATCTCATGCGCTGAACGGCATCGATTCACTGCTCTCGATTGCACAGATGCCCGCGGGCATCCCCGTCGGCACGCTCGCGATCGGCAAAGCCGGCGCCGCCAACGCCGCCCTGCTCGCCGTGGCAATTCTTGCGAACTCTCGCCCGGAACTTCGCGAGAAGCTTCGCAAATTCCGCGACGAGCAGACGCGCGCCGTCCTCGGCAATTCCTACCCGCCCGAAACCGCCCCGCCCAAGCCGGAGATCGTATGACGCCCGCCGCCGCGATCCTCGCGGCAGCACAGCATCCGCCGGGCGTCGGCGGGCTCATCGCCCTCTGTCTCCTCGCGCTCATCCTCGTCCTGTTCCTCCTCGACCGCCTCGGCCTTTGGATGCAGCGACGCGGCTGGATCACCTACCGAAAGCAAAAGCGCCCAAGTCGGGGCAGTTCCGGCGGCGGAGGCGGCGCGATGGCCGGGCTGCTGACGGAATTTCAGAAGATCGTCGAGCCGCAGATCGAACACCGCATCCAAGTCATGGAGGAGCGCAACGAATCGATCGGCCAGCGGCTCAGCCGGGGTGACGACATCGTGAAGCCGAAGAAGGATGCCGATGTCGAGAGTCAGCAGTGACGACGACGATCCGAGATTCGCGCCGCTCGCGCCGGCCAAGCGGTGCCTGACGTGTTACTACGTCCTCGACCAGTTGCCCGAGCCCCGCTGTCCGGAATGCGGGCGCGAGTTCGATCCCGGAGTCCCCTCAACGTACACGACCAAGCCGCCGTTCCTCTGGTGGCGATACTGGTTCCCCGGCGCATCGCTCGCGTGCGTGCTCGGCGCGCTGACTTACGCTTACCTCATCCCGCGCACCGGCTTCGGCTGGTCGGTTACGCTCGCGATCCCGATGATGCTCGGCGGCATCGTCGGCTACGCCACGCGCGTGCGCGTCTGGATCCGCGAGATCCTCGCGATCGGCCTCCTGCTCGCGTGCCTGATCGGCGGCGCCGCCGCAGGCGCGGGTGGCGTGTTCTGCGCGCTCATCCTCCTCGGAATGGCAATCGTTCCGCTCGGCGTCAGCGTCCTGGCAGGCGTTTGGGTCCGATGGATGCTGAAAAACAGCTCGTGGGATCACCGGAGCTGGCTGCCCGTCGTTCTCATGTTCATCTTGCCCGCGGGACTTGGGACGATCGAGTGGAAATGTCTCACCCCCGCGGCGACGGTGACCGTCGAGACGACGCGCACGCTCGCCGCGCCCCTGCCCGCCGCGTGGGACGGCGTGCTGTTCTACGAAGACGTGAAACACCCGCCGCCCTGGCTACTCCGATTCACCTTGCGTCGCCCGCTTTTTGCTACGGGCCACCCCGACCGCGTCGGCGCGCGAAAAACGTGCGTCTACACGCGCGGGCATCTCACCAAACAAGTGACCGCGATCGACCCGCTGCGCGACCTCCGCTTCGCCGTGGTCGAGCAGAAGATGTTCGAGGACTACTCCGTCCGCCTGATCGACGGCGGGTTCCACTTCGAGCGCGTCGACGCGACGCACACGGCCGTCACGCTGACGACGCGCTACAGGCCGCTGCTCCGCCCGAGATTCGCGTGGCAACCCGCCGAGGCGTACGTCGTTCATCTGCTGCACAACCACGTCCTCGACGGCATGGCGGAGAAGGCCGAAGCGGAGACGCGCGAACCGAAACTCGGCATCGCCGACGGGACGGCGCGTTGAAGATCCGTGCGACCAACGCCGGCGTCGTCGACTGTCACGCCGCGATCCCGCTCCGCCTGCCGGCATCGTCCGTCTGGGGTCAACTCCGCGACTTCCGGCGTTACGCGAGCCACGATTACTTTCACTGCGACCTCCGCGTCGCCGGCGGCGTCGCGCGGCGAGGCGCCGCGATCCGCCTCGCTCACGCGTTCGCCGGTTTTCGCGTCGAGCGCGTCGGGCGAATACTCGTCTGGCGCGAGGGCGAAGGCTTCGCGTTCAGCGACCTGTCGCGACGGGGCTCGAGCGTCGGTTTCCCGCACGTCTTGAGCATGCGCGTCGTCCCGGCTGTCGATCCGACGACGAGCGTGTTGCACGTGCGCGTTCGCGGACGATGGACCGCTTCGTGGGTGCCGATGATCCTCCACCGGGCGTGGCTTGCGTGGGTCTTCGGCTACGTCATTTCGCGCACGCGAAACGAACTGCTCGTCTACCAGGCCGTCCGCGTTTCCGCGCCTTCGCGGCTCTGGTAGCATCTTCAATCCCTATGCGAAACAAGCCGAATTGGCGTCCGCTGTTGACCGCGATCCTGTTCGTCACCGGCTTTCCGCTCGCGTGCGCGCCGGCGCACGCGGCAGACAAGGGCGGTGAGAAGTCACCGGCGCCGAATGCGGCCAAAGGCAAGGAAAAAGACAAGGACACGCCGCAAGACACCGCGCAATACATTGAATACCGCGCGCTTCCCGAGCTCGGACAGATCCAGATTTCCAACGGCGCCGTGCGGGGCATCACCGCGACCAAGCGCTTGACCGACCGTCCCGGCGAGTACGCCAAGCGCGGCGTGTTCGCGTGCGTCGACAAGACCAAGCGGCACGCTTACCACCGTCACGAGAAGATGGACGGGCACGAGATCGACACGCGGATCGTGATCGACCCGCCGCCGGAAAAGACGAAGGATGAAGCGGAGGAGTACGAGCCGTCGTTCATCGTCCGCGTCGTCGTCACGATCGACGGGCACAAAAAGATCAACTGCAGCCTCGGCGACTCGCCGACGGGCGACGTGTCCGTCTTCGGCGTGTCGATCTTTCCCGAAGACGGCACCGTCGACGCCTCGGCGTCGGATTCCGACGGCTACGAGCTGACGCTGCCCGAGGCGTCGCTGAAGTTCGATTCGCCGGACGTCATCACGGACGATTCGTTCTTCGAAGACGATCCGAACGGTGGCGATGAGCCGGAGAAGGCGAAGTCGTTGAAGGTCGTCGCGCCCGCGAAAGCGATCGACAAGCGCGCCGCCGGCGTCACGACGACGGGCCGCGCATGAAACCGATCCTCCCCGGCTCGACGCTCGGCGTGCTCGGAAGCGGGCAGCTCGGCCGCATGTTCGCGATCGCGGCGCGGCAGATGGGCTACCGCGTCCACACGTTCTCGCCCGACGAGGACACGCCCACCGGACAAGTCGCCGACAAGGAAATCATCGCGCCGTACGACGACCTCGACGCGGTGCGCGACTTCGCGCGAGGCGTGTCGGTGGTGACGTTCGAATTCGAAAACGTCCCCGCCGCGACTGCCGAAGCCGCCGCCGGCCACGCCCCCGTCCGCCCCAGCGGCGACGTGCTGCACACGACTCAGCACCGACTGCGCGAAAAGGAATTCCTCTCGAAGCACGGCTTCCCCGTCACGCCCTACCGCGCCGTCCGCTCCGCGAGCGATCTCGAAAAGACCCGCAAGGAGCTAGGCCATCCCGCGATCCTCAAGACCGCCGCGTTCGGCTACGACGGGAAGGGTCAGACGAAGATCGAGAGCGATTCGAAGTCGCCGGTCGAATGGTTCGACGATTCGGAGCACGTTTACGAAGCATTCGTCGATTTCGAGCGCGAGGTGAGCGTGGTGGCCGCGCGCGGGCTCGACGGTTCGTTCGCGCATTGGGGCGTGATCGCCAACGACCACGTCAATCACATCCTGGATCTGTCCGTCGCCCCCGCCGACGTCCCGCCGAACGTCGTGAAAGAAGCCGTCGAAATCGCCCGCGGCATTCTCGAGCAGCTCGACGTTGTTGGCGTCCTCTGCGTCGAGTTCTTCCTCACCAAATCCGGCAAGCTCCTCGTCAACGAGCTCGCCCCCCGCCCGCACAATTCCGGCCATTTGACGATCGACGCGAGCATCACCAGTCAATTCGAGCAACAACTCCGCGCCGTGTGCGGATTGCCCCTTGGCGACACTCGGTTGCACCGCCCCGCCGCGATGGCTCAGATTCTGGGAGATCTGTGGCAAAACGGAGAGCCGGATTGGTCCGCGGCTCTAGCGGATTCGACGATCAAGCTTCATCTTTACGGCAAGTCCGACTCGCGCGCCGGCCGGAAGATGGGCCACTTCACGGCGCTGGGCGAGACGGCGGCAGACGCGGCCAAAGCGGTGCTCGCGGCACGTGACCGCGCGTCAGCAGTTCGACTGCGATGACCAATCGCCGACGCTGTCGAACGTTCCCACCCTTTTTGGCCTCGGCGGCACTCGCAGATACCATTACTGATTGTTGCCGGCGGACATGTCATTCATGGTCTGAGGTCCAACATGCACTCTCATCGTCGCGCCCGTCCCCGCGTCGCGGAATGTGAACCGCTCGAACGCCGTAGGCTCTTCGCCGCCGGTGAACTCGACGCCTCATTCGGCTCCGCCGGGACCACGACCACCGACTTCAACGGCCAGGACGATTTCGGCGTCGCGATGGCGGTGCTCGGCAACGGGAACATCGCCGTCGTCGGCAGCGCGACGCACGCCAACACCGACCAGGCCATCGACCAGGCGCTGGCGATTTACGACGCGGACGGCGGACTCGTCGCGCAGACGACGACGCCGTTTGAATTCGGCGGCAACTCGCAGGCGTCGGGGATCGCGGTGCAAAACGTCGGCGGGAGCGAGAAACTCCTCGTGTCCGGGATCGTCCTCGCCAGCGGCACGCCGCAGTTTCGACTGACGCGATACGACACGTCCGGCGGCGTCGACACGTCGTTCGGCGTTAACGGATTTGCCGGCGCGGGCGGGTTCTCCGGCGGGCACGTCGTCGTAAACGCCGACGGCACCATCGTCGCGGGAGCCAACGTCACCGGCGGCGACTTGCAGATCGCTCACTTCGACGCCAACGGCTTCCCGGGCGCGCTGCCGCTGCTCGATTTCGGCGCCGGCGGCAGCGACGACTTCTCCCGCGACTTCGCCGTGCTCGACAACGGCCAGATCATCGTCGGCGGCGCGATCGAGACCGGCTCGACCGGCGCCGACTTCGCCGTCGCACGCTACAACGCCGACGGGTCGATCGATTCGACCTTCGGCACCGGCGGCAAGACGACGCTCGATTTCAACGGCCGTGACGACTTCGTCGGCGACCTCGCGATTCAACCCGACGACGGCAAGATCATCCTCGTCGGCACGGCGGGCATCGCCGGCGGGCGGACCGCCGCCCTGGCGCGCTTCAACGCCAACGGCAGCGTCGACACGTCCTTCGGCGGCGGTGGGACCGGGTCGGTCCAATTCCCCAACGGCGGCGGCGTTTCGGTCGCGATCGCGCCGGACGGAAAGATAGTCATGGGCGGTACGACGACCGAAGCCAACGCGCCCGGCGGACTTGCGATCGCCGGCTTTGCCGTGTCGCGATTCAACCCCGACGGCACGCCCGACACGGATTTCGGCACCGGGGGCCGCGCGAACGTCTCGTTCCAGCACAACGGCGCCGACGCCGCAAGCGGCGCCACCGCCGTCGCGATTCAACCCGGCGGGAGGATCGTGCTGGCCGGCTCGGCGTACAGCCCGACGTCGCAGTTGCCGCGAAACGATTTCGCGCTGGCGGGATTTGACGGCTCATCGACACCGCTCGGCCCAGACACGTCCGCGCCCACCGGCGCGACGCTCGCGAGCCCGCCGGCAGGAACGACCGGCGCGGCGTCGTTCGATTTCACGGTGAATTACACCGACGACCGGCAGATCGACACGTCAAGCTTCGGCGACGCCGACGTGATCGTGACCGCGCCGGACGGCGTGACGACGATCCCCGCGACGTTCGTCTCGTCCTCCGGCACCGCCAAATCCCGCGCGGCGGTTTACCGCATCGCCGCCGGGGGCGGCACGCTCGACGCCGCCGACGCGGGCTCGTACTCCGTCGCGCTCGCGGCGTCGCAGGTGAGCGACGCGACCGGCAACTTCGCCGCGGCAGGCGCGATCGGCGCGTTCAACTTGACGGTCGCGCCGGCCGGTCCGGCGCCGGACGTCACCGTCGCGTTGGGCGGCCCCGGACTTCCCGCTTCGGTCGTCGGCGGCGCGCCCGGTTTTGTGACCGTCACGGTTTCGAATTCCGTCGGCGCGACCGCAGCGCTCAATGAAGACGTGACGATCAACGTGCTGGTCTCCGCCGACGCCACCGCCGACGCCGGCGACAGCGGCGTCTTCACCGTCACCAAACACCTCAAGCTCGCCTCCGGCAAGCACAAGGCGTTCAAGGTGAAGTTCAATTACCCCTCGGGCCTCGCCGAGCAAGGCTACTACGTCCTCGCGAAAGCGATTCCGGCGACCGACGACGCCGACCCTGCGAACAACGTCGGCGCATCCGCAACGCAGGTCACGATCGCCCCACCGTTCGTCGACCTCGGCTTCGACCCGGCGGTCGGCGCGACGCTCCCGACGAAGCCGCTCGTGCGCGGCAAGAAGACCAAGGCCTCGCTCACGCTTCGCAACGCCGGCAACGTCCTTGCCAAGGGCGTCACGTCCGTCGACGTCTTAGCGTCGACCGATCAAACCCTCGACGGCGCCGATCCCATGGTCGCGACGGTCACCGGTGTGAAATTGAACGTGAAGAACGGCGCAACGAAGAAGGTGAAGGTGAGCTTCACGGTCCCGGCCGACTTCGCCCCGGGCACCTATTTCCCGATCCTCGTGATCCACCCCCAAACCGACGTCGCCGAGACCGGCGGCGCGGACAATACGCTCGTATTACCGGTCCAGATTACAGTCGCGTGAGAGGCAAGATCATCGTGACAAAGCGTCGGCAAGCGTGGTAAGATCGTGAGGGTAATTCCGCCCCGCGTGATCCCCGCGAACCGAATGCGAACGTACTCCGGACTCTTTTGCGTCGCGCTGCTGCTGTCGGCATGGGCCGGCGTGTCGTGCGCGCCGGTCGACAACGGCTCGCAGCAGTCGCCGACGACGCAGGTTGCACAAAGATCCGCCCCGCCTTCGCGTAATGAACGCAATCAAAACCGGCAGAAGCTCCCCGCGACGCCGCTGGCGTTAACCGCGGTCGATTTGGGCGATGCGGTTCATCCGGTCGAAAAGGCCGGCGCGATCGAACTGGCCGCGGCGAAAAACGAGTGGACGAGCTTCGTTCTGCAGGTCGGCCCGCGCGCGGCGTCGCCGGTGGGCGGGCAGTTCGCACTGCGGATCGCGCCGCTCAAACAATCGTCCGGCGGTGGTGGTGGCGGCGGCGCGACGCTGCCGGCTTCGAACGTCGAAGTGTTTCAAGTCCTGTCGATGCCCATCGACACCAACCGCGCGGGATACGTGCGGCACACGGGACAGGACGCGACGCGCGGCGATCTTCCGCGCGCGCTCATCCCCATGTCCAAGAGCGACGGCGGCGTCATCGACCTCGCGACGTTGCGCGACGGAAACCGGCCCGCCGACAAGAACGCCGCGGCGCCGGCTTCAGAATCGCAACTGATCTGGGTCGACGTCCGCGTCCCCGCCGACGCGCCGCCGGGCGATTACGCGGCGACGTGCGACGCGATCTCCAACGGGCAGGTCGTCACCAGCGTTCCGCTGAAGATTCACGTTCACGATTTCGCGTTGCCCGACGAGCGGCACCTTCAGGTCATCGGCCAGCTCAAGTGGGAAGACCTCGAGCGGCTTTACGCCGACCGGTTCGAGGCGATCCGTCCGCAGCTCGTGAGCCGCAACGACAAGAACCACGCCGGCGCCGTGCGCGTGATCGACTCGTTGTTGGCGCTCGCGCACCGTCATCGCACGTCGGTCGTCGTGCCCAAGCTCCAGCCGATCGTGAAATGGCCGCCGAACGCGCCGCCCGAAGTTTCGTGGGACTATTTCGACTCGGTCGTGTCGCCGTGGTTCAAGGGCGAGACGTTCGGCGACAAGATCCCCCTCGCGTTCTGGACGCTGCCGCCGGCGAATAACCTCGCGAACTACAAGCCCGATTCGCAGCGGGATTATTGGTCGGCCGCGTCGACGCATTTCGACCAGATGGACTGGCTCGACCGCTGCCCGGTGTGGCTGACGACGCCGACGCAGGGCCGGATCAGCGACGGTGAATCGGCGGAGATTTCCAGCATCGCGGCGCAGACGCTCGCGCTGCACCAGCGGCTGCGGGTCGCGGTGCCGCTGGAAGCCGACCAGCTTCGCGTGGCGCAGTTTCCGCCGGCCAAACCGGGCGAGATCGATCCGTCGACGACCGGCCGGCTCGTGGTCGTCGCGCCGGCGCTGGTGACGGCGCCGCCGATGAAGTTCCTGCCGGGCGCGGCGCAAAACCCGGTTTATTACTTGCGCGCGGACAAGCCGGGGCTCGTGCCGTACGTCGGCGCCGGCGGGGACGAGCGCGACGTGCGGCTGTGGGCGTGGCTCGCGTTCCTGCGGCAGGCGTCCCTGATCCACTTTCCCGGCGCGCTTCCCACGCTGAACAATCCCACCGAATCGGCCGACCCCAACGAGCTGATCTGGTTTTACCCCGGCGAGTGGTTCGGCCTGTCAGAGCCCGTCGCGACGCTGCAGCTCAAATGGCTCCGCCGCGCGCAGCAGGACTTCGAGTACCTCTGGCTCGCGCGCGAGCACGGCGACCTCGACACGCGCGTCAACGCGCTGCTCATGTCGCAGCTCGTCACAAAGCCGGTGGAGATTCAGCCGGGGAAATCTCCCGACCCCGCTTACGCGCTCATGTCCGGCACGACCGACCCGCAAGTGTGGACGGACGCGCGGCGACTGCTCGCGGAGATGATCCTGCTGTGCGCGAACGGCGCCGACAAGGTCGACAAGTCGCGCGCGACGCTGATCGGGCAGGAGGTCCTCCAATGGGCGCGTCCGCAGGAACGCCCGCTGCTCATGGGCCGGACCGTTCAATGGCTGATGGACCCGGCCGCCCCGGCGAACCAGCCGACGCTGCAGATGCGTTTCGGCGTCGACATCTACAACGCGGCGGGCGTCAAGGCGGGTGAAAACCTACTCGCCTGGAGCGGCATTCCGACGCCCGCGTGGCAAGTCAACGCGCAGCCGACGCCGGCGCCGGCGCTGACGACGTACAACGTGCGGCGCGGGACGCTCGACGGCAGTTTCGACCTCACGAAGGTCTCCCCCGCCGCGCAGCAGCCGATGGAGTTGACGTTTACCGACGGCTACACGAAGCGCAACGCGAGCCTGCGCGTGCGGATCCCCGTCGCGACGAGCGACCGTCGCGAAGGCGTGCTCAGCGTCAACGGCCAACTCGACGACGACTGGTACGAAGCCGACCTGATCCACGCCGGCCCGCTGGTGAAGATGCTTAACCGGCCGGGGCTGCAGCGCCAACAGCTCGAACCCGCGTCGACGCAGTCGAAGATGTTCACAAGCTGGGCGGACGCGTATTTCTACGTCGCGTTCGACGTCGCGGGCATCAACGCCGCGGACGTCAAGCGCGCGCAGAACTTCGTCGACTACCAGTTCCGCCGCGCGTGGAGCGAAGACCTCTGCGAGATCCTGATCCAGCCCGTCGACAAGAACGGCCTGCCCGGCTCGGTCCTTCACGTCGTGTGCAAACCCAACGGCAGCACCTGGGTCGAGCGCAAAAGCGAAGCGCCCGGCCAGCGCTGGGCCGACGTCGGCGGCGAGGGCATCCAGCACGCGTCGCAAACGCAAGCCGACCGCTGGCGCGGCGAAGTGAAAATCCCCTGGCAGGCCATCCTGAACACGACGGTCAAGGACAAGGAGCCCGCGGAGATCCCGATGCTCCTTCGTTTCAACTTTTCCCAACACCGCGCCTCGACCGGCGAAAGCGCGAGCTGGGCCGGCCCCGTCGACTTCGGCCGCGACGAGAACTTCATGGGCGTGCTTTACCTGCGAGACCCCGAAGAGAACAAAGGCCCGAAAAACGTGGCCCGCGACAACAACGCCCTCCGCCGCGCGCCGAGTCCGCCGACGCAGGAACGCTAAAGTTCCTTTCGCCACTGTTGCTCTGTTCCCCTGTAGCCGAAAGTGGGGAGAATTCAGCGACGTCCATTGTTGCGTTTCCGTCGTCTGGCCGATATGGTGGTGCGTCGTTCAAATCGGCGGGTTTCGGCAGTCGCTTGGGGAAGGAATGGTTCGTCGTTTTTAAATGGTGTGAGGGTGAACCTTCACGGACGAGCCGTTCACTTGTCTACGAAAGGAGCGCGAATGTACAGAAGTTTGTTGATGTTAGTACTGCTGGGACTTTGTTTGATGACGTTTATGGGGCCGAGTTCGGCCAAGGCGACAAGCATCCAGTACACGCCGTATTGCGGCGGGTGCCCGGATTGGGGCTCGTCCTTCAACTACTGTGACAGCGGCATGGCCTATAACATGTCGAACAGCTTTTGCACCTACAACCTCGCAATCAGCGGTCCGCTGTGCACCTGCACGGGCGACGTGACGCCGTTGTACACGCTTTGCTGATGCGGAGAGGTCCGGAGCGAATCGGAATCATGCCGAAGCCCGCCGATTTGACGAACCGTAAAAATGTCGCGGGGTTGTGATGCGCTGGGTCTGGTATGTGGTTGGTACGGTTGCGATTGTCTTATGCGCGCTGCTCGGGCGTCACTTCTTCTTCAGCCCGCATGGTTCGGACCGCCAGCCGGCACCGACGCTGACGCCGGCGGACGGCGGCGGCGGCGGCGGACAGGGATATGACTCGCAACCTCTCGCCTCCGCAACTCGACCCCCTCAACCGACGACCTCAGTATCATTTCCGGCGCAACGCGACGCGTCTCTGGACACCATTCAGGTAGACGCTGCCAAGAAAATTGGCAATACCTTGCCGAACGAAGATAGTTTCCTCCCCTTTGCAGCCGTCGATAAAAACCTGGTCCACCAGGTGTTTGCGGCACACTACACGAGCAAGGCGGCGGAGAAGCTGCCGGAGGCCGCTCGTCCGGCACTCGAAGACGCGGTATTCCACCAACTCAACTGGGTCATCTCCAGTGACGAGAACTCGTATCGGTATTACCGCGACGCGATGGAAATTTTCTCCAGGGGAAAGAGGTTGCCTGCGGACTTCAAGGTCAATCCAAACGCGATCCGAAAGCCCCCGACGCAGCCGAAGACACAGCGCGTGGGCTTTGCCGACGTCCCGATTTCCGTCTGGACTGCTAAGCCTTCAACCCTGTTCCCGCCCGACGCGCTGAAGGCGATTCCCGCGGACGTCCGCGCCAGACTCGACCAGGAGTCGGTGATGGTAAAAGTTTCGACGGTCGAAAAACTGGCTGAACCCATGAGCGATGGCGTGCAATACATCAGCGTGGAGAACGTCTACGCCTTGTCGCGCGACGAGCCGGGGTTGCCGCGCGTGTTTTCCGTCGCGCACACCAAGACCAAGCGACTTGAGACGCCCGCCTTGAGCGTTCCCGAGTTCCTGCATTCAACCCACTGATGCCGCCCCCTTTTGCGGAGTGACCCGTGGGGCACCTGGCATGGAACCGGAAGCGAGTCTTGACCTTCGTGACGCTCGCCCTGTGCGCGTTGGTCGCCGCCACGGCGGGAATCACCGTCGCGCTTCGGCCGCGGGTCGGCGCCACCACGCCTCCTTCCATCGAGTTTTCGACCGAAGAGCATGATTTCGGCCGCATCGGCGATGAAGACGTCACCGTCCACGATTTCGTCTTCACCAACCGTGGCGGCAACGCGTTGCGTCTAGGCGAGATTAAGACTGCTTGCTCGTGCACGGTGGCGAAGAGCGAGGGTCGAGAGACACCACCCGGCGGGTCTGGCGCCATCCGCATATCGTTCGATCCAAAAGGCCGCAAGGGGACAGTCACTTCCTCGATCCTCGTGTACACCAACGACCCCGCGCGAAGTAGCGTCGTTTTGAAGCTTCGGGCCGACGTCGTGCCGCGCGTAGAAGTCAGCCCGTCCGCGGTACGCCTGGGCAAGGTGCGCCCGGGAGAAATCGTTCGCGCAGAGGTTACGCTGGACGCCGCAGAAGCGCTTTCGACGATTTCCATCGGAAACGTGAGCAGTACGAACAACCAATTGCAGGTCCAAGGCACGTCCGGAGGCAACTCGGGGAAACAGCAGACCGCGCACGTGTCCCTGCAAATTGAGTTGCGAGTTGCGCCGGGGACAGAGGCGGGAGCACTTCATTCCACGCTCGTGATCAAGGTCAGTGCGCCGGCGCCGAGAACGGTCGCGGTGCCCGTGGTGGCCGAGGTCGTGTCCGATCTGGAGTCATTCCCCGCTCTGGTCTCAGTTCAAGAAGGCAAGCCTGACACGGTCTTCGAAACGGAGTTGACCTTGACGAGTCGATCGGGGAGGCCGTTCAAACTCAAGACGGTCCGACTTGAGAGCCCCGATAAGCTGTCGGCCGATGGACGCCCGTCTGAAATGAGCGTGACAACGGCGTCGCCGACACATCGCGTGCGCATCTCAGGCACCACTCCGCACCAGGCTGGCGGATTCCGAGCCATGATCGTATTGGAAACCGATGCGGCTGGATCAGAGCTCGTGAGAGTTCCGCTGCAGGGATCAGTACGCGATGGGCGGTAAGTGACAGCGGGAGGAATCGAACGTTCTGTGCCTGAGAACATTAGGGCGACTGCGCCGACTTCTCGCGCTCATCGATTCAGCCCGTGCGCGTTCATGCCTGGCCGGAAGATGACTTCTTCGATCTCATCGACGAACAGCTCCTCGTCCACACGTTCCACGACGCCGAGCCATGGGCCGAAGCTTGGCGGCTGCGTACCGGAAAGTATCGGGTAATCGAACGGACCACATGATCGGCCGCGGGTTCAACTGCCTTCTTCACGCCCGGTTTTTGAAGCGTCTGGCGTATCTCAGGGTTTCGACGACGGGGATGAGGACGAACAGGACCTGCACGCCGGCGAGCGTGAGGGCGAGGCGAGGGTGCGGCTGGAGGGGGAGGAAGAACGCGAGCGTGCCGAGCAGGATCACCGGGACGCTCCAGGCGATGAGCCGGCGGCCGCCGAAGCGGTTGATCGCGTACCACGCGGCGTCCGAGCGCAGGCTCGTCGGGAGGCGAACGCCGAAAAACGAGTTGCGCGGGATCCGGCCGCGCGTGAGCGGGATGCAGATCAGGATGATCACGGCGCCGACGAGCGTGAAGGCGGTGCCGAGGATGAGGGCGATGGGGTCCATTGCGATTCGCGTCTCCGGGGAAATAGTCGGAGACGCGGCGACGGTATTGCGATTATAAATCTCGGGGGATTCTGAACCGGGGAATTTGAACCACGAAGCCACGAAGGCACGAAGCGTGTGATTGAGGCATCCAACGCCCTGCCTAGTCTGCATTTCTAATTGAATAGAGCGGAGATGGGATTGCATGGGGACGCTCGCTGAGCCAGCCACGCCGTTCGTGGCTTCGTGGTTCAACCTGTCTTTATCCGCTGGGCAAAGCGTCGTCGAGACGTTAAACAGGCTTGCGTGCCCGCCGTCGTATCCACGTCACAGGCTCCCGCTTCGCTGCTCGACCCCGCGGCTCTCGCGAAGATCGGGAAGATGGAGCTCGTCGCGCGGCAGCTCATGGACGGCTACGTGCAGGGTATGCACCGCTCGCCGCACGTCGGGTTTGCGCTGGATTTCGCGCAGCACCGGCCTTACGTGCCGGGGGACGACGTCAAGCGGATCGACTGGCGCGTTTACGCGAAAGCGGATCGCTACTACATCAAGCAGTACGAGGTTTCGACGAACCTGCGCTGCCACGTCGTGCTCGACGCAAGCGGCTCCATGTCTTATCGCGGGACCGGTGACGCACTTTCCAAGTTTCGCTACGCGCAGTTCGTCGCGGCTTGCCTCAGTTATCTCGTTCTGCACCAGCAGGACAGCGCCGGGCTGGTGACGTTCGACAGCACGGTGCGAGAGTTCATCCCGCCGCGGAGCAATCCGACGCAGCTCATGCGGATCCTGCGATCGCTTGACGCGACCGAGACGCGCGGCGAGAGCGCGATCAGCCCCCTGCTGCACGACGTCGCCGAGCGCATCGCCCGGCGGAGCATGGTCGTGATCATCTCGGATTTGTTCGATCAGTCCGATGCGCTCACGGAAGCGCTACATCATCTGCGGCATCGACGGCACGAGGTGTTGCTGCTGCAAGTGATGGCGGACGACGAGCTGACGTTTCCGTTTCGCAAATGGAGCTTGTTCGAGAATCTCGAAAAGGGCGATCACCGGATGCGATTGGATCCGGCGTACATCCGGCGCGTTTACCTGGAGAATCTCGCGTCGCACCAGAAGGCGATCGAGGCCGCCACGCGCAAGCTGCATGTGAGTCACGTCCTGCTGAACACGAGCCGGCCGTTTGACAAGGCGTTGATGGATTACCTCGCGGCGCGAATTGGATGGAAGTAACAGTCGGCTTGGGGACCGTGATTCATGTTCTTGATGGCGCCCATTTTGTTCGGCCTGGCCGCGGTGAGCATTCCGGTGCTCATCCATCTGCTGCACCGGCAGCGGACGACGCCGATCAAGTGGGGGGCGATGCAGTTTCTGGTTGAGTCGAAACTCCAGCAGAAGCGGCGGAAGCGCGTCGATCACTGGCTGCTGCTTTTGCTGCGTATGGCGGCGGTGGCGCTGATCGTCTTCGCGCTCGCCCGGCCGCTCATGGTCGAGGGAAAGTACAACCCACTCGGCGACGGGCTTTCGACGGACATCGCGGTCGTCGTGGATCGCTCGCTCTCGACCGGACGTCGCGCGGGCGACAAGACGGTGTATGAGCAGAGCGCGGCTGCCGTTGGCGAACTCGTGAAGACGATGCGCCCGACCGACACGCTCTCCGTCGTGCTCGCGGAGCATCGGCCGCAGGTTCAATCGATTCGACTTGCGCCAACGAACGCCGCAGAAGTGCCGCGGAAACTTTCAGAGATGAAGCCGGGAATGTCCGACGCGAGCATTCCGGACGCGGTGCGCACCGCGCGCGAAGTGGTCGGCGAGGGGAAGAACGTCCGCAAGATGATCCTCGTGCTCTCCGACGAACAGCGGACGAATTGGTCGGTCGACGACGAAGCGGCGTGGCGAATGGCGGTTGGCGGTTCGCGATCCGGCGCGACGACTTCGTCGAGCACCTCGGTGAAGGTTTACTCGCTACCGATTCAACCCGACGGCAAAGCCTCGGACGTCGCAGTCGCCGACGTCTCGATCGCGCCGGGCGTTCTCGGCCCAAACCGCGCCGCCGAGATCACCGCGAGCGTCTCCAACTCCGGCCCGGAGCCGGTGAACAACCTGAACGTGCAATTGCTCGTCGACGGTAAGGTCCTCGACGCCAAGCCGATGCCGAATCTTCCGGCGGGCGAGTCGCGAACACTCCGTTTCGCGCACACGTTCACCGAGGCCGGCTCGCACTGGGTGAAGGTGCAGGCCGACGTGACGGACGCGCTCGAGGCCGACAATTCCGCGACGATCGCGGCGAACGTTTTGCCGCGGATTCCCGTGCTGATCATCGACGGCCAGCTCACCAGCGCCGGCGACTTCGCGTCGAGCCGGTTTTTGTGTGCGGCGCTTCAGCCGGTCGAGGAAGCGACGTCGCTCGTGCAGCCGAAGGTCGTGAGCGTTTCGGAATGCGCCGGGGAAAGGCTCGAAGACTACGCCGCCGTGATCGTCAACGACATCCCGCGGCTTCCATCGGAAGTTTTGGCGCGGTTGACGGAGATCGTCCGCAACGGCCGGAGCGCCTGGTTCATCTTCGGCCCGCGCACCGAGCCGGAGTTCGTGAAGACGGATTTGCGAGAGTCGGGCCTGCTCTCGATCCAATTGAACGACGCGAAAAAGCCCGGCGTGACGAGCACGCCGATCGAAATCGTGGACGCGCAGAACCCGATGGTCCGACTCATCACCGCGGCCGAGAAGAACGCGCTCGCCAACGCGGTGACGCGCGGCTGGTGGCCGATCACGCTTCATCCCGGCGGAGACGTGAACGTCGTGTTGAAAACGCAGACCGGCGACCCGCTCGTGATCGAGCGCGGCGTCGGCACGCAGGGCGGCCGGGTCGTCGCGTGGGCGAGCGGCGTGGACGGAAGCGCGTGGAACAACTGGCCGCTGCAGCCGCAGTTCGTCCCGCTCGTCAACGAGACTTTGTATCACCTCGTCAGCGGACAAAGTCGCGGCCTGGAGAATCGCACGATCGCCGCCGGTCGCGACATCGTCTGGACCGGCCCGGCCGAGCCGCGCGTCGCGAAAGCGACCCTCACGCGTCCCGACGCCACGAACGTCAACCTCACGCCGCGCGCCGCGAACGCGCGACAATCGCTCAGCTACAATGACACGTTCCTGCCCGGCCTATATCAGCTCCGCTTCGACCAGACCGCGGTCGCGCAGCCGATCTACTTCGGCGTCGGCATCGACCCGCGCGAGCTCGACCCGCTCACGCTCTCCCCCGCCGACTTCCGCAAGCTCACCGACCGAGGCTTCGTCGAAAAACGTCTAAAAGATCGCAGTGAAATCGCCGCCGCCGTCGGCGCCGTCAACAAGGGCCGCGACCTCTGGCCGCTCGTCGCGGTCGTGCTGCTGGCGACGCTCGTGTTCGAGACGTTCATGACCTGGCGCGTGATGCGACACCAAGCAGCGGTGCAGACGGGATGAGGGACTTCGCCGCGAACATCCTCGCCGCCGCCGCGCCGGACGTTCAGCCGCTGGCGTTCAACTGGGCGTTCAGCAAGTGGCTCGTGCTGCTCGCGGTTCTCATCGCGGGCACGTCGATTTTCTATCTCTACCGCGCGCAGAAGCGCATCGCGTCGCCGCGACTCGTGAAGACGCTCACCGCGATCCGCCTCGCGATCGTCGTGCTGATGTTCGTCCTGCTGGCCGGGCCGGTGTACCAGTGGCGGCACGTGCGGAACTCGCGCCCGACGCTGTGGGTGCTCATCGACCAGAGCACATCGATGGCGCGCGCGGATCACCAGATGTCGCAAGCCGAGCGGCTCGTGTGGGCGCGGGCGCTCAAGCTTTTGCCGACCGACGCGACGACTCGCGCCGCGACGAATCCTTCGACGCAGGGCACGTTCGACGTCGTCGCGAACAAGACGCGGCTCGAGTTCGCGATCGAAGCGGTGAAACTCCTGCACGCACCCGCCGGCGTCGAGACGAAGCTCGTCGCCTTCGCCGACTCGGTCACCCCGGTAACGGTTTCGCAGACGGACAAGTTGCCCGACGATTTGAAAAACGCGATGAAGCCCACGGGGTATTCGACGGACCTGGTCGGCGCGCTCCGTTGGGTGAACGAACAGATCGGCCCCGACGACCGTGCGAGCGTCGTCGTCATCTCCGACGGCCGGCAGAACTCCGCCGGCGCCGGCGCGAGTGCCGACCTGATCGAGCCCGCGCGGCTGCTCGCCGCGCGCGACGTGAAAGTCTTCACCGTCGCCATCGGCTCCGACCAAGTCGTACCCGACGCCGCGATCGAGCAGATCGACGCGCCGGATTGGATCTACCAGGGTGACACGCTCCGCGCAGCGGCACTCGTGCGTCTCGACGGCCTTGCCGGAAAACCTGTGACTGTGGAATTCAAACAAGTTTCCCCGACCACTCCGTCGACCCGCGCGCCGCAAACCCAGCCGACCACCGCGCCGACCGATCGCGCGACGCGCGTCGTCACGTTCGACGACACGCCCGAAGGCACCGGCGTGTTCGAGTACGAGCTGAACGTCCGGCCCGTCGCGGGCGAAGCCGTCGCGCAGAACAACGCGCAGCGGCTCCGCGTGACGGTGAAGAAGGACCGGCTCAACGTCCTCGTCGTTGACCAGCAGCCGCGGTGGGAATACCGATACCTCACGAACTATCTCGAGCGAGACCGGCGCGTGAAGCTTCAGAAGATCCTGCTCGAACCCGCGGAGATCCTCGGCGTCGATCGTCCGCCACCGGTCACCGCGTTTCCGGAGAATCCTTCGACCGAAGCGCAACTCCTCCCGGGGACGTTCGAACAGTGGGCCGCGTTCGACCTGATCGTCCTCGGCGACGTCCCGCCCGATCGATTGCCGCCGGCGCAGCAGGCGTTCATCGCGAAAGCGGTAAAAGACCGCGGCATGTCCGTCATCTTCATCGCGGGCCAACAGAACATGCCGGCTCGCTACTCGACCGATTTCGCCGGATTGTTTCCCGTCGAGTTGACGAGCGCGCGGACGACGCAAGACGTCGCCGCGCATCTGAAGTCGGGTTTCCGCCCGACCGTCACGCCGGAAGGCGCGGCTTCCGTACTCGGGCAGTTCGCGCTCGACGCGTCGCACAACGCTGAGCTGTGCGCGATGCTCCCAACGTGCTACTGGCACAGCGAGCAGACTCGCGCCAAGCCGGCGGCGAGCGTGCTGTGGACGCTTGACGAGACGACTGCGAATGCCCCGACGGCGCAGCCGTCAACGACGCGAGACGCGTCGCGCGACCGCGCGCTCCTCGCGACGATGCCGCTCGGACTCGGCCGCGTCATGTACCTCGCGAGCGATTCGACATGGCGGCTGCGACAGGTGAACGGCGAAAACCTGCACGAGCGATTCTGGGGCCAGGTCGTCCGCTGGGTCGTCGGCGACGACCTGCCGGCGGGCGGACGGCTCGTGAAGTTCGGCGCCGACAAGCCGCGCTACGCGGCGGGCGAACCGGTGACGGTCACGGCGCGATTGCTCGCTCCGAAGGACGCGACGCCGCTGCTCGGCAAGGACGTGAAGGTCGTCGCGAAGTCCGCGGGCGGGAGGCAGCTCAGCGAAACCCGGCTGACCGAGATCCCCGACGCGCCCGGCTACTACAAATGCACGATCCCCGCCGGCCTGCCGCAGGGACGCGTCGAACTTTCCCTCGCGGGCGACGAGGTAGAGAAATCGCTCGCCGCCGACCCGACCGTCGTCACGCGAACGCTCGCGCTCGACGTCCTCCCGCACCGCGACGACGAATCCGCCAACCTTAACACCGACTTCCCCGCGCTGTCGCGGATCGCCCAGGCCTCCGGCGGCGTCGCCGTCGCCGGGCCCGACGCGGGACTCGTCGCGCAACACTTGCCCGGCGAGAACGTCAGGACGGAAAAGGTCGAGCAGGCCGGCCTGTTCAGCGACCCGCGCGACAGTGCGACGCGCCTGACGCATTGGGCGTTCCTCGCCCTGTTCGTCGGCCTGCTCACGGCCGAGTGGGTGATCCGCAAGTCTGCGGGATTGGTGTAACGAGTATTTCGGGTGAGGGTCGAACACATGACTGCGATTCCACAACCGACACGATCGTTCGCCGCGTCCGACGCACTGCTTGATCCGCTACGAAAAGTCGCCCGCCGACGGTGGACGCTGCGCGCCGCTCGTGCCGCTCTACACCTGCTCGCCGTCGCGCTAGCGATCGTATTGACGACGTCGCTCACGTTCGGATTTTGGCAGACGATCCCGATCGCGCTGCGCGTCGCGATCGCACTCATCGCGTGGGTCGCAATCGCAGGCGCCGCTGTCATCTTTCTGCGTCCGATGCTTCGTCGCGCGCCGCTGCGTCAAGCGGCTTATGCAGTCGAGAATTCGCTCCCCGACGTCCACGAGCGCATCAGCTCTGCCGTCGAGATTTCTGAAGAGCCGGACTCGCGTTTCGCGGGCTCGACCGACCTCGTGCAACGCTTGATTGCGCAAGCCGAGCAGGACGCGCGGAATATTGACCCGGTCGCGATTGCCCCCGCCGCGCAACTCAAGCAAGCCGCGATGGCGATCGCGCCGGTCGCGCTGCTGTGGCTCGTCCTGCTCCCGTTCGCGCCTCGGCCGATGCTGCGCGGGCTGGTGTTCACGTTCATGCCGTGGCGCGTCGACGCCCCGGCCGCGCTCGCCGAGATTCACGTGTCGCCGGGCGACGCGAAGATCGCCCAGGGCGACGCGTTCGCGGTTGAAGCTTCGGTCGCAGAATCCAACAACGCCGCGCGTGTCGTTCGGTCGTTTTCCACCGGCCAGACGATGTCGCGCGACATGGACGCCGTCGCGAAGGGCAAATTTGCCGCGCGATTCGAAAATGTCCGGGAGAGTTTCCGATACCGCGTTGAATCTCGCGTGGCCGGGACCGTTTCACGCTGGTTCGACGTGACCGTCGTCCCGCGGCCGGCCGTCGCGCGGCTCGACGTCTCCTACGATTTCCCCGACTATACGCACCTCCCCCGCCGCACCGACGCCAACTCCGCCGGGGACGTCCGGGCGATCGTCGGCACGAAAGTGCGATTGACGGTTCACAGCCCGACGCCCGTCGTTGTCGGAGATGCAAGCAAGAGCCGTGTCGTCGTGAACAAGGATCGTCGCGACGAGCAGTCGATCGAGCTGGCGGCGGTGGACGGTTCGCCCAACGCCTACGCCGCGACGCTCGTCGTTCACAACAGCGGCACGTACCAGATTCGCCTGCTCAGCCCGGAGACGTTCGGCAACGGCGTCGAGTTGTGGAACCGCGACGACCAGCCGCGATCGATCGAGGCGATCTTCGACCAGCCGCCGACGGTCGCGATCGTTTCGCCCAAGTCCGAAGAAACGGTTGGGATCGACGAACAGGTGCCCGTCACATTCGACGCGCGCGACGATTTCGGCATCGCCTCGGTCGACGCGCTGGTGCAGGTCGAGGACAAGCCGCTTCGGACCGTGCGGCTCAATTTTTCGTCGCACCGCGAGCGGAAAAGCGTTCACGACCAGTGGGCGTTGTCCGTCCCGTTCCACCTCGCACAGGCGGGCATTACCGAGTTTCCGCCGACGGGCGTTCGCATCACGTATCAGCTCAAGGCGACGGACAATCGTGACCCGGACCCGCAATCCGCGCTTTCTGCGAAACAGGTGCTGATCGTCCGGCGCGAGCCGCGCGAGAGCGTCGCGTCACGTCTGGAAACTGAGCAGGCGCAGAAGCTTCAGCAATCGATCGACCAGGCGGTACAGAAACTCGACCAGTCTCGCCCACAGCTCGAACTGGCCAAGACGCTCGCGGTGCCGCTGGGCGCGGATCAGCAGAAGCAGGTCGAGCAGGCGCGGCAGGAGCTCGCCGAAGCGAGCAAGGCGCTGGAGAAAGCCGCGGAAGAACATCTCGACAGCGCGCTCGCGCCCGTCGCGAAGAAGGCGCAGAAGATCGCCGAAGAACCGGTCCGCCAAGCCGCGGAGCAGGCGGCGAAGGCGGCGCTGAATCCGAAGGAGATGGCCGCGCGAATGCCCGCGGCGGCGGAGGCGCAGAAGCAGATCGACGCGGCGAAACAGCAGCTCGCGCAGCTCAAGCAGGATGTGAACGCGCAGCTCGCGAAGCTGGAATCGGCCCGGCTGCTGGAACAAGCGCGCGAGATTCAACGCGAGGTCGCGGCCCAGCAGCCCAAACTCGCGGCCGAGCAGAAGGACGCGAATGCGACGGCGCAGAAACCCGACCTGACGCCCGCCCAGCGACAGGAAGTTCAACAACAGCAGCAGAAGCTTCAGCAGCAGCAGGCCGCCCTTCAGCAGAGGCAGCAGGAGGCGGCCGCGCGGGCGCAGGCGGCGGCGCAGAAGGAGCCGGCGCTGCAGAATGCTAAAGCCGTCGAAGACGCGCGGCGTCTAGAGGATCTCGCGCAGCAGCTCGCGCAGCTTCAGGTCGACCAGCAGCCGGTTGCGCAGCAGCTCTCGAAACAAGGCGACTTCAACGCGCTCCAGGTGCGGGCCGAGGCGATGGCCAAGCGACAGGAGGCGTTGAACGAGGAGATCAAACAGTTCGCACGTGAAGAGAAGTCGCCGGTGCAACTGTCGAGCGCGGCGCTGCCGACGCCGGACCAGATGAACAACGTCGCGGCCGCGCTGCGGCAGCCGAATTTCCAGCAAGCGGCGCAGGCGCAGAAGCAGGCCGCCGACCAGCTCGCGGCGGCGGCGAAGGCACTGGCCGCGTCCGCGAATCAAGCAGATGCGAAGGGCGCCGAGGCCGAGAAGGCGAAGCAGGCCGCGCAGGCGAATCAGCAGGCGATCGAGCAGTTGAATCAGCAGGCGAAACAAGCCGCGCAGAATCTCCAGACCGCAAACGCCGGCAACGACGCCAAGGCGCAGGAGCAGGCGAAGCAGGCCGCCGAGCGCGCGGCGGAGCGTTTGGAGAGATTCGCCCAGGAATCACAGAAACAGGCCGACACCGACGCGAAAGCCGCCGAGAACGCGGCGAAGGATGCGGCGAATTCGAAAGTTGAAGCCGCTTTCCAGCACATTGGGATCCTAAGCTTAGAATTCCACGTGGACAAGTTGTCGCG
>JADMIO011331858.1_pt1 | contig 26767 bp, 15 predicted proteins | sample 8958161 | NCBI WGS metagenome assembly JADMIO01 (sample SAMN16585339, study PRJNA669376) | soil metagenome | isolation source: Crop rotation soil | place: USA: Cullars Rotation, Alabama | collected 2011 | reverse complement strand
CGCGACAACTTGTCCACGTGGAATTCTAAGCTTAGGATCCCAATGTGCTGGAAAGATCGCTATATTGCCACCTAAGGAAGTGTAATTTCCCAGGGCGCTTATACCAATCGCAATATTCTCTTCCCCCAGATTTGCATTTTTTGCTGCATTGGTACCAATACTGATGCCGTTGGTTTGAGATAATGCCTGGCTCATACTGCTATCTCCAATAGCAATATTATATACACTCCCTCCTGTTCTCGACATTGCGTTTCTGCCAATGGCTACATTATTAACACCTACAGTAAGGCTTTTTGCACTCATGTAGCCCATAGCTGTATTTCCTGTTCCGGTTGTAATGCTATTTAAATTTCTAAATCCTAAGGCAGTGTTACTGCTAATACTGTCAACTATTCCTGATGGAATATTGTTTATCCTGAAACGCAAAGCAGTATCATTGGTTGTTCCCAAAAAACGGGATGAAGTGATATTGCTGTTACCGGTTATTTTCCAGGCAGTGCTGTCGGAGGTTCCGGATAACCAGATCCACTGGGTTCCATCATAATAATGAAAACCTGTACTGTCGGGTGTGGTCTGGTAAACCAGTAACCCGGTTGCCGGTGTGGCAATGGCATTTTTCTGTGTTTTATCCATACGGGGTATCAGCACACCTTTTGTTGTACTTGATACATCCAGTATGGAACTGGCATTGGCCGTGGCACCGGTTGTGTTGATACTTACTGATTGCGAGTTGGCTGTAAAATGTAAAGTGGTTGCAATAGCAATGGCAAACACAAAACGTAAAAATTTTGTCATGATTAAGCAGATAAAATTTAAAAATAAACAGTTGTTCTTTCAGGAAACCGGAAAGCTTTTGATGGAATTGGTTTTAACCGGGGAGCTATTAGGAACAGAAAGTTAATAATTTTATTTAAGTGATTAAACATTTGATAAATAATTATTTATTAATAATATCTGTCATAAAGAGCTTCACAAAACTATATAGAAAACAGAAGTTAAAAAATACCGCAAAGGGGTAATCTATTTCTAAAAAAGGGTAAAAAAAAAACTTCCCGCAAGGGAAGTTTTTTAAGCAGGTAGTTATGGTAAAATCATTATTGCTTTTGCTGTATCACCTGAACGGGTGCTGGTTTTGCACGTTCCTGTGCCGATGGATCAGGATTTATTTCGGTAACAACTGGTGGTGGTCCTGCTTTTTTAAGCGCAGGCATTGGTGCAGGCTGAGCTTTATTTGTTGCCCCTGTTTCAGTATTGCTTGCAAGCGGTTTATTTGTATCCATTGGTTTAAATTCACCACCCGGCACAATTGGTTTTGGCTGATCTTCCACTTTTAATGCTTGTGCAGCAGGAACTATCTGTGGTGCTGTAGCTGCTGTTTTATCCTGTTCAATTGTTTTAGCGGTGTTATCAATTTTTGGTTTTTTATCTGCCGCATTCTGAGCCAGTGCAGTAAAACTGAAAAAACTTAAAAAGCTAACTGCTGTAATTATTATGATCGACTTTTTCATATTGTGCATTTAAAATTTATTTATTGTTTTATAAAACGGTAAGTTTCTTTTTCTCCGCTGTCTTTTGTTACCTGCAGGAAGTAAGTTCCGCCTGCCAGTGGCTGTACATTTAATACTACCATGTTAGCCTTTGGATCAAGTGTTGTCAGCAATTTGCCATCTACCGTAAATACCTGCAATGTAGCTTTGTTCACGTAAGAGGTTGGTAACTGAATGTTCAGCACTGTTGATGCAGGAACCGGGAATATCCTTACCTGCTCCAGGCCTTTTTCAAACTTGACAGGCCTTACAGGAGAATAAGTGAAATTGCCTGTTTTGTCAAATATCTTTAAGCGGTAATAGTTCCATCCTGAGGCAGGCGAATTATCATAATCAACATAAGCAGCCTGGGAAAGTTGCCTTGAAAGCACCGTGCCTATACGGCTATAGTTGGTTGCATTCAGTGATCTTTCAATCTCATATTTTACAGTTTCCTGTTCGTTGGCAGCTTCCCAGTTCAGGCGTACCCTGTTGCCATCTGCAATGGCTGTGAAGTAAAGCAGTTTCACAGGCAGTGCATTGAATTTACTGAAAGTGCCCAATGTAAACCTGCGTTCAACAAAATTGTAATTGTTGGTAGAAGCATTGGAGTTTACATAACCAAAAAGGCTGTCTGCGCCAACAGTATTACCGGTTGCCCAAAGCCCCGGAACATCCCATATCATTCCCGGCCTGTCTATATATTGTGCAACCAGCAAGCTATCCCTTACAGCAGCTGATGCACTCACATGGCTTCTTCCTCTCCACGACAAACTGATCTTTGCATCATCATCAGTACTAAAAGGAGTGTTACTGGTAACTTCCCAATATTCCACTTCACTTATATGATCAATAGGAGGGGAGAATATATTGGTACGGTTAAACGGTTGGGAATAAGTGTATTCGGCCGTCCAGGTAGTTGTTGTGCCGTTTACTTTAGAGAGTTTTATAGGAGCATACAAACTATCTGTTTTTCCTATCGGGAATAAATAAAAATTGGCAGCAGGTGTGCCTGTTACATTACCTGTGCGGCTAAGCCTTCCGTTAACCCAGCTTTTGCTGAAACTGCTGGTAGATGTAATGGCATTGGTTGCTACGTTACTTACCAGGAAGCTATCGTTTGCATAGCCTGAGCGTGTGAAAATAAAACCCGTATCCAGGTGTAAATTATTTTTTACTTCGCAGGAAGACAGCAATGTATCACCAACACTGTTACGCAATGTCATATCGTAAAAACGGGTTAACCCATAAAAGCTCTGCCTGTTGGTACCCCTGAAAAAAACATGGCCGGTGCTGGTTACATCCATCGCACCTGCTGCTGTGGAATCGAGCCAGCCTTCGGGATTGGTTGCCGAGGTTTTAATGAGGTAAATGGAATCGGCCGTACCGGTCCATTTACTGGTGCCCAGGAATGTGATACCGCCTCCGTTAATTACAGTTTTTGTTCCGGCAGTAGTAACTATCTGTACGTTGCCACTTGCCCTTACCAATTGCTGAGCATTGGTTTTAACTGCCAGCAAGACAGCGATCACCAAAATTATCTTTCTCATAACTCTCATATTAATGGTTATATAAAAGTAAACCGTTTTTATTTTATACATATCCCCAATTCAGGTGATATTTGTTTATTTCTGTTCAAGTTTTTCAACTCTTTTTAACAGGTCGTCAATTTGTTTTTGCTGTTTATCGATGATCTGCTGCTGCTCCTGTATGGCTTTAATAGATAAAACTGAAAACGAATTATAATCCATAGTATAAAATTCCTTGCCCTGTTTGTCTACATTTTTATATACTGCTTCCGGGAAAATATTCAGTACATCCTGCGCCATAAAACCGACTACAGTGTGATCACCGGGCTTGCTGTCTAAATAGCTATACTTATAAGGTTGTAAGGATCTAAGCGTATTGAGACCGTAGTTAAAATCGGTAATATTCTTTTTATATCTCCTGTCACTTACGGGTGTATAAGTACCTGTAGCATTTGCAAATGAACCCCTGAAATTGCCATCGAAATAAAGAGCCAGTGTCGGGGTTGCATTATTTCCTACAAAATACGTCCAATGGTTTCCTAATTGATTATAAATTCCAAACTGGTCATCGCTGGTTGAAACATTCTCTACCTGTAAAGTACCGACATTGATACCTGAAGTTGGTGTTCTGTTAATCCCTGCATATCCACCACTGTTAATGTAAAGCCTGTCAGTATTGCCTCCTGACCTTAATACCAAAGCATTGTTGGCGCCAAAAATAATACCGCTCCTGATACCGGATGTGTTGCTGGAAAGAATACCATTCTCATTTGCATCAGGGGTTGACATCTCGAAATAAGAATTGGCATTGTCTTCCATTAATATCTGGGAGCCTGCATTAAATATTGCACCACTGGTGCCGGCAAAAACGTGTAATTTTTTACCTGGTGACGAAGTACCGATACCTACATTGGCAGCACTGCCAAGTACCAATGAATTGCTTGTTGTAACTGTAGCATTAGCACCTATCGCAGTGGCATTGGTAAGGTTGTTAACGGTAACATCGGCATTGTAACCAATCAGTGTATTTGTGCTACCTGAAGTATTAAAATCGCCGGCCAGGTAACCTAATGCTGTATTGTTGCTGGCTGTTGTACTATTCAGCGCCTGGTAACCTACTGCAACATTATTACCTCCCGTTGAATTCAGGTTTAAAGCACTGGTACCTATACCCACATTGTTATCGCCGGTAGAATTTGTAACCATAGAACCAGAACCAACAGCTGTGTTATTATCAGCCCCTGTAGAATTGAGCATGGCGCTTGTACCTATCCCCACATTGTTCGACCCGGTTAAAGCAACCTGCATAGCACCGGTACCTACACCTGTATTACTGGAGCCCGTTGCAGCTTGCAGAACATTTACACCCATGGCTGTGTTGGAAGTACCGTTACCGCCGAATAAGGCCCTGTAACCTACAGCAGTATTAAAACTTCCGGTGGTATTGGTTCGTAAACTTTCATAACCAATGGCTGTATTAAGCTGGCCGAGTGTATTATTCATGAGGGCCTGTTTACCCACTGCTGTAGCAGCAAAACCATCTGCTGAAGATGCACTGCCCAACGTATTATTCAACAAAGCCTGGTAACCAATGGCTACTATGTAATCACGCTGGTTCCTGTAACCTGCATCCCTGCCAAGATATACGCTTCCAACACCAATCGAATCGGTACGGCCTGCCCAAAAACCTACAGCTGTATTATCATCGCCACGGGTACGGCCATCCATACTGCCTGCTCCAATTGACACGTTCCGATAACCACTGATGCTGCCAGCCATAGCACCCTGGCCCATCACTGTATTCTGGCTTCCTATCGTATTTGTGTATAAGGCATAATCGCCTACAGCCGAATTGGAGTTGCCTGTTGTGTTGAAATACATGGCACTATCACCCAGTGCATTGTTTTTATAGCCTGAATAATTATTAAGTAAAGCTCTTACACCAACACCCACATTGGAATAACCGGTTGTATTTAAAAATAATGCACCCATGCCTATAGCAGTGTTGCTTTTACCAGTTGTGTTATAGTAAAGTGAATAGGAGCCAAGGCCGGTATTTTCTATACCGGATATGGAATCGGTACTTCCGCCAAAGCCAGCCCTGTATCCTGCAAATGTGTTTTCATTACCATAATTCCTGTACCCTGCATAGGTACCAAGTGCAGTGGTATAATTAACCAGGTAACTGTTGGCAGAAGCAAAACCGTTGGTGGTTCCTGCGTTGGCATAAAAACCGACCGAGGTATTCTCTAATCCACCTTTAATAAAGAATGAACCACGCCCTACAGAGGTATTATAGTAAGATGAATCGGAGAACTCATTGGCACCTACACCTATTGCAGTATTTTCGAAACCACGCCTCAGATATCTTAAAGAACGCCAGCCCAGGGCTGTATTGTATGAACTCGCTGTATCGTAATACATAGCTTCATAACCAACAGCTGTATTTAAACCATTCGTTTTGTGATTTATCATGGCAGAGGTTCCAATGGCTGTATTTGCACCTCCATCAATATCATTCAGTAATGCATTATAACCCATGGCCACATTATTATCACCACTTCTATGGTAATACATGGCATTCATTCCAATCGCTGTATTTACCCAGCCTGTGGTATCAGAGCGAAGTGCACTGGTACCCACAGCTGTGTTCCAGCCGCCTCTCTTATTCTCGTACATGGATAAATATCCCAGAGCTGTATTATAGGTTCCGGCAGTATCATTACGTAACGCACCTGCTCCCACAGCTGTTTGCCCATAGTAACGTGTCAGGCGTAATGCATCATTACCAATAGCCGTATTATCAACCAAATAATTGGTAGTTTGTGGATTATAAGCTTCCATCATGGCAGCATTGCCTATAGCGGTATTGTTAAAACCTATTTTGTTGCTCATTAAAGAAAAGCTACCCATGGAAGTATTGGCACCTGAAACCGTATTGCTGTCCTGGCTGGAATACCCAACCGCTGTATTTGGGTAGGTGGCCGTTGTGTTTGCAAGGGCCCTGCTACCAACCGCTACATGATCGCTTCCTGTAAAATTCTTAGATAATGCCCGGTAACCCATAGCTACATTATCCTGCCCGAGTGTTGCAGTTGCAGCACTATCGCCTACAGCGGTGTTCCGGTTAGAGGATGTAATATAGTAACCTGCGTCATAAGAATTTAAAGCATGATAACCAACAGCTGTATTTTTAGAACCTACTGTATTTGAGAATAATGCCAATTGACCTACCGCAGTATTTTGTATCCCTTCATTGGCTGTATTATTGGTATAAACATTATTATATAACAGTGCATTGGTACCCACAGCAGTTGTATAAGGCGCTTTATTGTAAAACGCAGCCTGTGTACCCAGGGCAGTAACCTCGTAAGTTGTATCTCCTCTTTGAGCAGAACTGATACCAATGCTCGTATTCCAGTTATTTTTTCTATGGTAGAATTGTGATGACCTGCCTACAGCAGTATTGTTATTACCGGAACTGTCTTGTTCAAGTGCACCTACACCTACAGCTACATTATCTCCCCCTACTTTATGATTACGTAAAGCTCTCCAGCCAACGGCAACACTGGTGTAACCGGCACTGTCCAATTGCATTGCTTCCAAACCCACGGCTGTATTATTGCCATTTAAACCCCTGTGTGAATACATGGCTTGCCTGCCAATTGCTGTATTACCGGTAGAGCTATCATTTGTTAGCATAGCCTGATAACCTACCACTGTATTGCTTCCACCAGTAACGTTGGAAAAGAGAGCATTTGTACCTATGACAGTGTTAGCACCCCCGGTATTGTTAGCCGTCATAGCGTTTGAACCTACTACAGTGTTAGACTGTCCATTACCAGTGAACAATGCATATTCTCCTATAGCTGTATTAAAGCCTGCGGTTGTATTATAGGCCAGTGTGGCATAACCAACCCCAACATTTCTTCCCCCGGTTTTATTAGACTGTAATGCATAATTGCCAATACCAATATTGCCGAAACCTGCTCCATTACTGTCCAGAGCACTGTAACCAATAGCCATATTATCAAAACCTGTATTTAACCTTAAAGTTCTGTATCCAATGGCTGTTACCCCGCCGGCTGTATTGGCATACAATGCACTATCTCCAATGGCAATATTATATGCCGTAGTATTGTTTTGAAGCGCACTTGCACCAATACCTATATTATGTGCCAATGCAGGATTCGACAAACCTGCCTTGTAACCAAAATAAGTAGTGGTATCATTTAATTGACCCGAAGCAATATTGTTATACCTGAACTTTAAAGACTTGTTGTTGATGCTTCCCAGAAAACTGGTATCGGCTACATTGCTGTTGCCGGTAAGTTTCCAGGCGGTTGTATCAGTTGCATAACCATTGGTATTGATGTATACCCAGCGTGTGTTTGGCTGATCATAATAATGAAACCCGATACTATCAGGGCCTGTTTGAAAAACCAGCAACCCATTGGCCGGTGTGGCAATGGCATTCTTCTGGGTTTTGGTCATACGGCTTACCAACACACCTTTGGCAGTGCTGGTTACATCCAGTATAGCACTGGGGTCGGCAACAGCGCCGGTTGTGTTGATGCTTACTGATTGTGAATTGGCGGTAAGATGTAAAGTGGTTGCAATAATAACAGCAAACACCAAACGTAAAAATTTAGTCATAGCAGATTTCTAAAAGTTAAAAACACAAAATTGTTCCTTAATAAAAAAGCTTTGGTTTTACCGGGAAAGGATCTTAATCAGGGGGCTATCAAATCATTAGAGACTGTTAAATTATGAAATTTCCTGTAAGTAACTAATAGTTTGATATGTAATTATTTATTAACAGAAGCTGCCTAATAAATCTGCGGCAAAAGTAAGCAGCTAAAACCTGTTAAAAAATACCCTAAAGTGGGATGTGAACCCATTATAAAATTGTTTTAATTAAGGGGTATTTGCAATACCAATAGGTTGGTATTTTATTGCATTATTAAAAAGTAATAGGTCTGGGAGGCCGGGTTGATATCAGCACCGGTATTGTTCCTGAATCTTATTTTAACTGTATTGGTAGCTGAGATCCTTGCCCATGAAATGGATACACCAGTTTCAATATCTGCCGAAGGCGAAACAGTAACCGGTGCAAAGCCAGTGATATTTGCGATGCTCACCAAAACATCTGTTTCGCTGTTGGCAACAATATTTGGAACATCAACTGTTACGGAGGTACGTATCATAGAGTTGTTGACAGTACCAACAGCACCCAGTTTAAAAGTGCTGGCAACATCCAGCCTTGCAGAGGGCGCAGTTGTACCAATACCAACACTTGTATTGCTGGAAGCTCCATTTACCCCGGTTATTGATCCTAAAATAAGTGAGTTACTTTGTGTTGCTGCGGCATTGGCACCAATGGCTGTTGCATTGAAGATGGAGTTAGTTAATATGGCTGCACTATGTCCTATTAATGTATGAGAACTCCCTGTACTGAAAGAACCGGTATTATATCCTACTGCAGTATTAAAATCACCTGATGTAAATGTTTCAAGAGCGGATTGGCCTACCGCAACATTTTGAGAATTGACCACAGCACTATACATGGCCCTTCTGCCGATCGCTGTATTTGAGTTTCCTCCGTTCAGCGTTCTTAATGCCTGGCTGCCTACTGCCATATTATTCGATTGTGTATTGGCATATAGCGCACTATCGCCAATGGCTACCACATTGCTCGCATTAAAATTCGTATGTGCAGCCATAAATCCAACTGCCGTTACCCCACTTCCATTATTACTTATTGAGGCAGCTTCGTAACCAATGAACGTATTCCTGCTTCCTGTTGAATTTCCACTTCCGGCTGAATAGCCCAGGCCGGTATTTCCATTCCCTGTTGAATTGGTTGAAAATGCACTATAGCCTACAGCAGTGTTAGGCAGAGTAGTGGATGCATCACCCAACAAAGCAAAGCCACCGATCGCTACTTTAAAATTTCCGGTTGTATCAGTGTAAAGGGCACTATAACCTATGGCTACATTACCACCTCCGTTCCTGTGACTTCTCAGTGATAATGCGCCCATTCCTGTGTTACCGGTACTTAACGAATCAGGATAACCACTTTCAAAACCAAAATAGCTGTTATACCAACCGAATTTTGATAAACGAAATGCGCTCCTGCCAATTGCAGTATTATAGTTGCCGATTGTATTATCATGCATAGCTCCTGTGCCTACGGCTGTGTTTTCCTGACCGGTTGTATTGTAGTAAAGCGCTTCGCTTCCGACTGCAGTATTCTTTGCTCCGTTCGTATTCGAGGTTGGCGAATTGTACAGCAGCGCTTTGGAGCCAACGGCTGTATTGTCTGCAAAATAACTTGCACCACCATTGAAGAATCCTTGTGAAATCAATGCAGAATCGCCGATAGCTACATTGCGACTTGAAGAGTTGTTGGATTGTAATGCACCGGCACCAATGGCCACGTTCCCGATACCTGCCCTGTTGTTCAGCATTGCTGCATATCCAATAGCGATATTGGCAGCGGCAGAAGTATCTGAAGTAAGGGCCTGGTACCCGATAGCTATTTTACCATTACCCGACTTATTGCTTGATAAAGCATTGTAACCAACCGCCACATTGCTGTTTGCATTCCGGTTGCTGAACATCGAGTTATTACCAATGGCCACATTCTGCGATCCTGTCGTATCACTCAACATCGAGTTATTACCAATGGCGGTATTATTGTCATTTGTTCTATGAGCAGCAAGGGCTGATGAGCCTATCGCTATATTAGAGTTAGCAGTAGTATTGCTTGACAAAGCGTTGTAGCCAACCGCTGTATTGAAATAACCCGTATTGTTTTTTAAAGCATAAGCCCCGAATGCCTGGTTGCCAAATGCGTCGGTCATACTGGCCAGGGCACTATCACCAAAGCCCGTATTAAATGTTCCACTTGTGATCTTACTGCCTGCACCTGAGCCTAAAAAATAGTTCTGGGTATTGCGATCAAGCTGGCCGACCCATCCATTGTTCTGTTTAAAACGAAGTGGCATATCTGTAGTGGTACCAATGAAATTCACTGCTGTGTCTGTTCCTGCATTGCCGGTAGTAGCCCAATTATTTATCGCTGTTGCAGTGGCCAGCCAAAGCCAGCTACTACCTGTATAATAATAAAATCCTGTACTGTCAGGAGCATTTTGAAATACCAGTAAACCCGTGGCCGGAGAAGCGATAGCATTTTTTTCAGCCTTGCTCATTCTTGGTATCAATAAACCTTTGTTTGTGCTTTTTACATCCAGTAAAGCGCTGCTATTGGCTGCACTGCCATCGGTGTTAATGGCAAATGATTGGCCATGTACATTTGAAATAAAAATAAAGCATACCAATATGCCGATGATAACTCTCATTTGAGTATTTTTTATTGCCGGTAAATATATTGCTGCAAACTGTTGCAAAAAATCACCGAAAGTGGGGATATGAATTGTGCCTGCTTATTTGTGAAATCTTCTGTTACATTTGTTATAACAATGTTTTGAAGTGAAAAAAATACCGGTAATACTTTGTTTCATCTTTGGCAGCCAGCTGGCCTATGCACAATCACCGGCGCCAGATAAAGAAAGAGACAGCCTGCTGGCCATATTTAAAGATGCAGCTCCGGATACAAACAAGGTAAACCGGCTGTTTGATTTTTGTAAAAAACTTACCAGGAGCAATATCCCCGAAGAACTGAATAGCTATGCAGCAGAGGCCATGCATATTTCCCAAAAAGAAAATTTTAAAAGAGGTGTTGGTATCGCTGATTATGTAACTGCATTCTATCATTATGCCAAAAGGAATTATGAGCAGGCGCTGCACGATTTTAACCTGTCACAACGGTCATTTGAATTATGCGGAGATAAAACAAATGCAGGCCTGTGCATGAAACTGCAGGGAAATATTTTATTTGACATGGGTAATTATGCAGGTTCGGTAAAAAGCTACGACATTGCTTTACAAACGCTGCAGGCTGCAGATTATAAACAACTGACAGGCGCCTGCAGCAATGATATGGCATTGTCGTATGCCAGGATGGGTAATTACAGTAAAGGAGTGGAATATGCCTATAAGGCTTTAAAGGTTTGCGAAGAAACAGGCGATAAAAAAGAAATGGCACAATCACTTTACCTGATGGGGTGGTTGTTCTTTGAGTTCAGGAATTATGAAAATGCCACAAAGAATTTCGTGGCAGCTTCCGTAATTTATCAAGATCTTAAAGACGATTTTGGGTTTGCCCGTAACAATAATATGCTTGGAGAGGTATTGCTTGAACAGGGGCGTTGCAGCGAAGCGTATCAAAGATTCTACAGGTCGCTCATGCTGTACAGCAAGCCGGGCGCACCTGCCTGGGGCATACCCTGGGGCTATTCCAATATCGGAAGTGTATATGAAGCACAAGGAGATTCATTATATGCAACAGGCGAAAAAAAGATCAGCATAAAAAAGTACAATGATGCTTTGGCAAATTATATGCTGTCCTTAAAAAAATTTGAAGCACTTAAGGATCCTGCCGGCATTGCTGAACAAACCATATTCATAGGCAAGGTACATTTTAAACTGGGGCAGTTACCGGCAGCAAAAAAATATTTGCTGAGCGGCCTGGATATGTCAATAAAAGTTGGAGAGAAAAAGAAACTGGCCTGGGGTTATTTATACCTTTCAAAGATAGACAGTGCAGAAGGTAAGACTGCTGATGCATACCGGCATTACAAATCGTACGTGCTATACCACGACAGTGTGTATAACATGGAAAGTTCGCAGATCCTTTCACTGTACAAAACACAACTTGAATCTGAAAAAAAAGATCACCAGATAGCTTTACTGGCTACAGAAAATGAATTGCAAACTGCACTTGCCGGAAAGCAATCGCAAAGGCGCAATTTTGCTTACCTGATCTCTTTTCTTTTACTGGCTACCGGTGTGTATGTTTTTTTCAGGTATAAAAAACAAAGCAAAAGAAAAGCTGAAGAAAAAATGCTTAAAGAAAGGCTTGCCATCAGCCAGGACCTGCATGACAACATCGGGTCAACACTTAGCAGTATTGCTGTTTACAGCGAAGTAGCAAAAATAGAAGGGGAGAAGAACAGCCAGCAACAGGTAAGTGAACTGCTGGAGAAGATCAGTACGATCTCCAACGAAATGGTTACAGAAATGAATGATATTGTGTGGGCCATTAACCCACGCAACGACAGTATGCAAAAGATCATTCAACGAATGGAATCTTTTGCAAAACCTTTGGCAGCGGCGAGGAATATACAGTTTGAACTGGTTTATGATGATGCTTTTCTTTTGTTGCCATTGCAGATGGATAAGCGAAAGAATTTTTACCTGGTATTTAAAGAGGCAGTAAATAATGCGATAAAATATTCTGCCGCAAAAGAAATTGTTGCAAAGATTACTATTGTAAACCGGGAGTTGGTTTTGCAGGTTACAGACGATGGCGTTGGATTTAATGTTGAAGCAGAAATGAAAACAGGCAGATCCTCGCTATCGGGAAACGGCCTGCATAACATGTATAAGAGAACAGAGGAGCTGAACGGCTCACTTGATATACAGAGTGCTGTAAACAGGGGGACAAATATTGTATTGAAATTTCCTTTGAGCTGAAACAGGGATCATGGTATCCCCACTTTTGGGGATGTTTTTGTGTTTTAATTATCAGAACTTTGGACCGATAAAAGATATCATGCCTTTACGCATTGCCATATTTGATGACAACAAAAATATACGGGATAGCATTGCTATGCTGTTGAAGACTGAAAAAGATTTTGAGGTGGTGGGTTCTTTTGCGCATGTGCTCGATTGCCTTGAAGATGTAAAACAATGCAAGCCTGATGTGATACTGATGGATATTGAAATGCCGGCTATGACCGGTATAGAAGCTGTTAAGATCATTAAGCAGGGCTTGCCGGATGCGCTTATACTGATGCAAACTGTTTTTGAGGATGATGATAATGTTTTTGATTCTATATGTGCCGGTGCCAGCGGCTATATCCTAAAAAATTTCCTCAATACAAAACTGATTGATGCTGTTAAGGAACTGGAATTCGGTGGCTCGCCCATGAGCCCTTCTATTGCCAGGAAGGTGCTTGCTAAAATGCAACAGATCCCCCAGTATGTAAGCAATGTGCCTGTACCGGATTACAAACTTACCTCCCGTGAAAAGGAAGTACTGGCTTGTGTAGTAAACGGATTGAGTTATAAAATGATAGCCGATCAGTTATGCATTGGTTACGAAACCGTACGCAGCCATATTAAACACATCTACGAAAAACTGCACGTTGCTTCGCTGACAGAAGTAGTTAATAAAGCCATCACCGAAAGGATCGTTTAATGTTTCTTTAATAGTTTTTCAACTTCAGTCAATCTTGCAGATATTGCCTTGATTTCTTTTTGCTGCTCTTTAATGGTTTCAACAAGCAGCGGTGTCAGCCTTGAATAATCAACAGACTTATAACCCGCCTCATCTGTAAAAACCATTTCAGGAAATACTTTTTCCAGTTCCTGTGCAATAAAACCTGTTTGCGGTTTATCATTAAAATTCATGTTGGGAAATTCTTCCTTTCTCCAGTTGTATTGTACAGCATTTACCTGCATCAGTTTTTCAATTGGATTATCAAGCGGTACTATATTTTTTTTGTACCTGATATCAGATGGGCAGGTAATACCTGATGATGAAGTAACCGTAGATGAAACATTCAATGTGCCTATTATTCTTGTATTGCCACACACTTCCAGCTTTGATGAAGGGGCTGATGTACCAATACCAACATTGCCATTCAGCAATTGTATAGTGCCCTGGGTTCCGGTTCCGGTTCCGATGCCGGATTTAAGAATGAGGTTTCCGCCATTTGCATTTGCTGTCGGGCATCCCACGCCTACAGTACCACCTCCCTGCACATTGATACTCGCAGCATCTGCAGCCACAAGGTTTTGACCACCCTGTATGTTCACATCCGCATGCGAGTTAGATGCTAAAGCCCAGCAGGATGTTTGACCCGCAGTAATATTGATATGGCCACCGCCACTGTTGTATCCACTGCCTGCGGTTAAATTAATAGCTCCCGAAGTGCCCAGGTTTCCATATCCTGATCCTCCGGAAGGCATATTGTTTGTTGCGGTGATATTCACACTTCCGCCAGAACCGCCTACAGGTACATAGGGGTCGCCGCCCCTTAGCGTTATAGAGTAGCTGCTTCCTGATGTTGAAGGAGCTGCCTGAACGATTCCCCCGGTAGTAAGTTGAATGTTGCCATTAACTTCCAGTTTTTCGCCCGGTGTTATAGTGCCAATTCCAATTCTTCCGGTTGAGAAATCACCATATAGTAACGGAGGGTTTGAACTGCTATTAGCAATGTATAATTTATTAGAGCCCGTTTCATTATATCCTGCCTGGTAACCAAGAAACACATTATTACTACCTGCTGTTAAGCTGTATCCTGCATTTGAACCAATGGCGGTATTGTAGTTCCCGGTTGCATTAGTATAGAGGGAGTTTACTCCCAGTGCGGTATTTTGTAATCCTGAAGTACTTGCCTGTAATGCATTCACACCTATAGCCGTATTTTGATCACCTCCGGCATTCAGGTAAAGCGCCCCGTTTCCAATAGCTGTATTTCCACCCCCGGATGTATTGGAAAACATGGCGGTAGCTCCCAATGCCGTATTACTACCACCTGTAGAATTATTCCAAAGCGATCGATAACCCAATGCATTATTGAAGTTGCCCGTATTGGCTGAAGGCGTTGTTGAACCTTTCATTGCTTCATATCCAAAAGCCGAATTACCGTTTATGAATGGCGTAGTTGTATTGTTGGCATACAGCATAGCCTGGTAGCCTACTGCAGTGCCAAAACTTCCTGCCACATTGTTGTACATCGAATAAAAACCATAGGTTGTATTACCACTTCCTACTGTATTAATATAAGAGGCGCCATAACCCATTGCGGTGTTCTCTCCACCGGAAGTATTGGCATTGGCTGCCAGGGTTCCGATAGCAGTGTTATTGTTGCCCGATGTGTTAGATAAGAATGCCTGGTAACCTACCGCTGTATTATGTATTGCACTGCCATTGGCATTACCTGCCTGGTAGCCATAAAATGTATTCCAGCCGATATGATCGATCCTACCGGCTTTCTGGTTATTCACTTTTATATTGAAAGGAATATTGTCTTTTGTACCAATAAAATGATTACCATCAACAGTACCTGTATTGCCTCCCGTGCGCCATGCAAGCGTATCGCTGTTTGAATTGGCTAGTATCCATGTCCAGCCGCTGCCGTTATAGTAATAAAGGCCGATGCTATCAGGTGCATTCTGGAAGATGATCAGGCCGGTTGCAGGTGAAGCGATCGCATTTCTTTCTGTTCTGCTCATCCTGGGTATCAGCATACCTTTTAGGGTGCTTTTTACATCGAGCATAGCGCTTGCATTGGCAGTGCTGCCATCGGTATTAATTGCTACGGACTGGCTAAAAACAAGGTTGGTTGCTGTGTAAAAAAAGATTGCTACCGCAAATAATATTGTTTTCATGGCGAAAATTTTTATCACCATAAAACTGCAATTTGTAATACTTAGTTACAATACCAATATGTTGGTATTTTGATACTGGAGGGATTATTTCAGTTCAGGGTAAAGCGGGAATTTATTCATGAAACTCTTAACATCTCCTGCTACCGAAGTTATGATCGCTTCATCATCAATATTCATCAATACGCGGTCAATCAGGTCGACCACTGTTTGCATATCGGCTTCCTTCATACCACGGGTGGTAACGGCCGGTACACCCACACGAATGCCGGATGTTACGAACGGGCTTTTATCATCAAAAGGCACGGCATTCTTGTTTAGCGTGATGTGGGCTTTGTCTAAGGTTTCCTGTGCTTTTTTACCGGTGATATTCTTATTGCGAAGATCAATAAGCATTAAATGATTATCGGTACCACCGCTGATAAGTTGATAATCTTTTGCAACAAATGCTTTTGCCATTGCCTGGGCGTTGCTGATCACCTGTTGCCCGTATGCTTTAAAATCTGCCGATAAAATCTCGCCAAAGGCAACAGCTTTGGCAGCGATCACATGCTCCAGCGGCCCGCCCTGCGATCCCGGAAATACAGCCAGGTCAAGCAATGAGCTCATCATTCTTAAATTTCCCTTTGGATCTTTTAATCCCCATGGATTTTCAAAATCGTGGCGCAGCATGATGATGCCGCCACGTGGTCCACGTAAGGTTTTATGCGTTGTTGATGTAACAATATGACAATGGTCAAAAGGATCGTTCAGTAAACCGGTTGCGATCAGGCCGGCAGGATGTGCAATGTCTGCAAAAACAATGGCGCCAATTTCATCGGCCACAGCACGTATGCGTTTGTAATCCCAGTCGCGACTGTAAGCAGATGCTCCGCAGATGATCATCTTTGGTTTTTCTGCACGGGCTTTTTGTTCCAGTTGTTCATAATCAACAATGCCGTCTTTGGTTACACCATAATGCAATGCCTGGTAAGTTTTTCCGCTGAAGTTGGCCGGGCTGCCATGTGTAAGGTGACCGCCCATGCTCAGGTCAAGCCCCAGGAATTTTTCCCCGGGTTTCATGGCGGCAAGAAACACGGCACCGTTTGCCTGTGCGCCGCTATGTGGTTGTACGTTGGCATACGTACAATTAAAAATTTCTTTCAGGCGGTCAATGGCTAATTGTTCTACCTGGTCCACCACTTCGCAGCCGCCATAATATCTTTTGCCGGGATAGCCTTCTGCATACTTATTGGTTAATGATGTACCCATGGCCTGCATTACCTGGAGGCTGGTAAAGTTCTCCGAAGCGATCAGTTCAATACCTTCACGCTGGCGGGCCAGCTCTTTATTGATAAGATCAAAAACCAACATATCTTTTTGCATAAGCCTGTTTTAGAAACGCAAATATAAGCAGCATAGGATATTATTACCGGCAGGTTATACCGATTGTGTGTATAAAATACACTGATTAATCAAAAAGTACTACATTAGCACCCCGTTTCAAGTTTAAGAAAAGGATTGTAAACTAAATGTACTGCCCAAGGCAGGTTAGTTTTTAACAATGAAGGCAATTATTCCGGTAGCAGGCGCAGGTACAAAACTGAGGCCGCATACATATACACAACCCAAAGCTTTAATACCGCTTGCAGGTAAAACAATATTAAGCATCATTGTAGACCAGTTGCACGAAGCAGGTATTAAAGATTTCATTTTCATTATAGGTTACCTGGGAGAGAAGATACAGGATTATGTACAAAAGAACTATCCCGAGCTTAACTGTCATTTTGTTCAGCAGAACGAGCGCTTTGGTATTGGCCATGCCATCAACCTTACCCGAGAACTGGTTGGTACCGATGAAGTGATGATCGTGTTGGGAGATACCATTGCGGATTATAATGTAAAGGAGATCATTGATTCGCCGGTATCTATGCTTGGGATAAAGAAAGTTGATGACCCCAGGGATTTTGGTGTTGCTGAAATTGAAGACGACGGTACAGTGAGCAAGGTGGTTGAAAAACCAGCCATTCCAAAAAGCAATATGGCGCTGGTAGGCGTTTATAAAATAAAGGAAACTGATTTCATGTTCTCCTGTCTCGAAAATTTAATAGTTACCAACTCCAAAGGATATGAAGAATTCAGCCTGACTGATGCGCTGGAATGTATGATGCAAAGGGGCGCTACTTTTAAATCATTTAAAGTTAACAATTGGTTCGATTGCGGAAAGAAGGAAACATTGCTGGAGTCTAATGCAACTTTATTAAAAAAATTTGGTGGTAATGTAAAAGAAGAACATGGTTTTGAGAACACCATCATCATTCCACCGGTTTCCATTGCTGAGGGATGTGATATCAGAAATTCGGTTATTGGCCCTAATGTGACCATCGGTGAGCATACCACCATTAATTATGCCATCGTTAAAGATTCTATCATCGGTGCTTATTCCAAACTGCATGAAATTGTTTTGAACAATTCATTGATAGGCAGTGATGCGGAGGTAAAAGGAGTAAGCAGGAACCTGAATATTGGCGACAATACTGCTATTGACCTCGGGGGCAGCAGTAAATAAGTAAACTATTAAAAATAAAAAGGTGATCTCACTAAACTGAGATCACCTTTTTTATTTCGATGCCAATAAGCCTTAACTAAAATGAAAACCGGCTTCGCTCCAGCCACAGATGATACCACCCATGATGGCCAATGTAACAACCCAGTAACCCGCAGTAATAAGGGTTAGTTTAAATGGTTTATGTGAGTACAAACCGTTAATTGCAATTACCGGAAAAACAAATAAAAGACCTAAGAGAGTTCCATGTAATGCACCATGTTTAAACGTTCTGTATGCATTTCCAAATTCAGCCATAAATGCGTTGTAAGAAACTGAATTTTTAGCAACGTCTTCTTTGGCGCCAATCATGCCTAACGCACCAAACTGGTGTATAACAACCGGGTGAATTACAGCAAAGCCTGCAATAAAAGCAAAAACAAAAGATAGCCCGAATATCTTGGCCATATTGCCTTTTTTAAGCTGTTCTTCAGTCAATCCTTCGGCTTTCATCCAGGCAGTACCAAATACTTTTGGGTTGTACCATATAAAACCGGTAATAAATGTAGATAAGGCTGCTACCAATGAGCTGAGCGCCATGTGACCCATTTCCATAATAAGTTGTTTTAGTTGAATTCAAACATAAAAATAATAATCAACACATACAAGTATTTGCAATACCACTCATAATTATTCCTGAGGGTATTTTAGTATATAAGCCTGATTTTTTGGGAAATTGTAAAATAAAATCATTTACTTTGCGTTTCAAAGTACTTTCTGTTTGTTAATTAATTTTGACTGATATTTGAAATGCTATATGACCAATTATGCAAAACCGGGTTACAAAACTGTTTAATGTAGCATATCCCATCGTTCAGGCGGGTATGATCTGGGCCAGCGGCTGGCGGCTTGCCAGTGCGGTAAGCAATGCCGGTGCATTGGGTATGATTGGCAGCGGCAGTATGTACCCCGAAGTTTTGAGAGAACATATCCGGAAATGTAAGGCAGCAACACAAAATCCATTTGGCGTGAATGTGCCTTTGTTATATCCCGATATTGATAAGCATATCCAGATCATTATTGAAGAAAAAGTGCCTGTTGTATTTACATCGGCAGGCAATCCAAAAACGTGGACATCCATATTAAAAGAACAGGGAATAACAGTTGTACACGTGGTAAGCAGCAGCAAATTTGCATTGAAGGCGCAGGATGCCGGCTGCGATGCAGTAGTTGCCGAGGGTTTTGAAGCCGGGGGCCATAATGGAAGAGAAGAAACCACTACCATGGTATTGATACCGGCTGTTAGTGCGGCCGTAGATATTCCGGTGCTGGCCGCAGGTGGCATTGCAACCGGCAGGCAAATGCTGGCGGCCATGGTTTTAGGTGCCGATGGCGTGCAGGTTGGCAGCAGGTTCGTAGCAAGCGAAGAAGCTTCTTCTCACCGGAATTTTAAAGACCTTGTCATCAGCTCACGTGAAGGGGATACTCATTTATCATTAAAACAATTAACTCCTGTAAGGCTATTGAAAAATGATTTCTTTAACCGTGTACAGGAAGCTGAAAACAATGGTGCAACAGTAGATGAACTGCAAAAATTATTGGGAAGAGGCAGGGCTAAACTTGGTATGTTTGAAGGTAACCTTGCAGAAGGAGAACTGGAAATAGGGCAGGTAAGTGCCATCATAAAAAATATAAAACCGGCAGCTGAAATTGTGCAGGAGATGTATAAAGAATACTCAGATGCATTAAAGCAGCCGGTACAATAAAATATTATATTTGCCCCGCTAATGAGCGGGATTAAAAATTATTAAATCAACCCCCAGACACATGTTACTAAACCCAGGGCTAGTTTATACAGGATTAAAAAGAACGGCTTTTATTTTCAGTATACTTTTTTTCTTTTGTATTGGAGCTGCAAATGCACAAAATCCAGACCCAAACAAACCGGATGTACCCATCTTGCCCAATACACAGATGACCCCCAGCCAGCTGTACGATATGCTGAAAGATAAAAATGGCGAGGGGCAAAAAAAGACCGGTGAAGACCAGAACAAATCATTAAAAGACCGTATTGAGAAAGATAGCCTGGTAAAAGAAAAAACCCCGCAATCTTTAAATCCAACTGAAGATACTTATGGGATGAACCTGTTCCGCAGTGGAGTAGTTGCTTCTATAACTGAATTATCAACTCCGCCGCTTGATTATCCCATTGGTGTTTACGACCAGATCATTGTTTCGCTTTGGAATGGTGCTGAAGCTACCTTGGACTATACAGTTGCAAGGGACGGTTCAATCTTTCCTACAAGTATTGGTAAAATATACCTGCAGGGCCTCACTTTTGAAAATGTAAGGTCATTATTAACGAGGAGGTTTAAAGCTTACGTACCAGCTTCAACCAATATTTCTGTTTCCATAGGCCAGCCACGTTCCATTTCTGTTAATGTGGCCGGCGAAGTTAAAGACCAGGGGCCTGTTACCGTTTCGGCTTTTACAAATGCCTTCAACGTGATCGCATTGGCAGGCGGCCCTACGAGCCTTGCCAACCTGCGTGAGATACTGATAAAAAGAAACGGAAAAGTAATCGATGTATTAGACGTATATAAATACCTCACCACCGGTGATTTTGGCAAACATATCTACCTGGATAACAATGATTTTGTGATCCTGCAAACGGTTGAGAAAAAAGTAAAGGCAGAAGGTAAATTCAAACGCCCGATGTTTTACCAGCTGAAGAAAGATGAGGGTATGAAGGCTTTATTAAAATATTCAGGTGGATTGGAAAGGGATGCATTTGCCAGCGGCGTAAAGGTTTACCGTACAGAACTGGAAAAACAGGTGATACAGGATGTAAATGCCACAGCCATCATCAATCCTACCAACGATAGCCGTTTGCTGAACCAGGATTATCCATTGGTTGATGGTGATATTGTAAAAGTGATTGCAGTAAACCCGGGTTTGTTCAATAAGATCGAAATGAAGGGTGAGATATCGTACCCCGGACAATATGAGGCCAGGAAAGGCGATAAATTATTTGACCTGATAAACCGTGCCGGTGGTATTACCCGTAACACATATTTGCCCCGTGCCTACATTTTCAGAGGTGGTGGCGATAGCACCAATATTAAAGCCAGCAGGGTAGAAGTAAACCTGAGTGGTGTAACAACAAACGATACTGCCAGTATTTATAATGTAGAACTTTTTGCAAACGATCAGGTGCTTTTGTTTAGTACCAATGAGTTTACAGACAGGCAATATGTTGAAATTTTTGGCGAAGTAAGAAAAGAAGGTAAGGTTAATAAATATGGCGGAATGACCTTGCAGGACCTGTTGTATTTATCCGGTGGCTTAAAGCAATCTGCAGAATATGGCAGAATAGAAATTTCAAGCGTGGTTGATATAGATTCTGCCAAGGGTATGCAGCAGCCAACCCGTACAGTTTTACGCACCATAAAAATTTCTCCTAATCTTGACGTGGATAGTGTTTCCGCTAAAATCGAATTGAAGCCTTTTGACCAGGTGTATGTGCGTAAAAATCCAACATTTGAATTACAGCAACTGGTACAGATAAATGGAATGGTTACGTATTCCGGTCCATACCCCAGGCTGAGTAAATACGAAAGATTATCATCTTACATTGAAAGAGCGGGAGGAGTAAAAGAAAATGCGGACCTGTCAGGAGCGATTTTATACCGTAAAAAAACACAGTTTTACAGGGATAATGTAACCAATAAAGTGGCTTCACTCACAGACTCAATAGGTAGTATAAAACTTGATTCTGTTAAAACAAGTATCAGTGAAGTGGCTAATGAGCCGGTAAGTATTGACCTGGCCCGTGCATTAAAATATAAGAACAGCAAGTATGATATTATTTTGCAGGAAGGCGATGTGATCTTCATCCCCGAAATAAATCCTTTTGTAAATGTAAAAGGCGTTGTGCAATCGCCATTGAAATTAACTTTTGATAAAGAGCATACCAGTGTTGGATACTATATTGATAAAGCCGGTGGTTATGGTATCAGGCCATGGCGAAAAAGGATCTATGTGACCTATGCTAATGGAAAAAGCCGCAGGACAAAAAATCTCTTCTTCATGCATTTTTATCCAAAAGTAAAGGAAGGGTCAACAGTAACAGTTCCGTTAAGGCCCGAAGGCGCCGAGATCACAGACACCCTTGTACAGGTTGTGGTATCAGCTATCCCTGTTGCCCTGGCAGCATATCTTGTTAATTTACTGAAGTAATTTTTAAACACCCGTTTCGCTATGACCAGTATAGAACTTATAAAGCAACTTATCGGCAGGCTTAAAAAATACAGCTGGCTTATCGTCATCATTGCTGCATTGTTTGGAGGGTTCTTTTATTATATGGCAAAACAAAGTGTGTTGTTGTACACAGCCAAATCCACCGTGTTCCCATTAAATGGTACTTCAGAAACAAGCCCGGGATCAACCATCAGCAGCCTTTTGGGCCTGGGTGAAGGCACAAAATCATTTACCGGCGATGCATCTATAAATATTGTGGAGCTGGCTAACAGCCGCCGCACCAGGGAAGCAGTAGCAATGGTACGTATACCGTCTATGCGGAACAGGACAATAGCAGAGCTTTTAATAGAAGAGAATAACAAGCATACCGGGTTTATGCAGAATACGCATATAGATATGCCTAAAGACACTTTGTCGCAACTAAATATCGCCAGTAACTTATTGAGGGGCGGATTTAATGCCAAGATCAATAAAACGGGTATATTGGAGCTTTACCTCACCAACAGCAGCCCCGACCTGGTAAGAGAAGTGAGCTATATATACATTGATAAGCTTTCGGAGTTTTATATCAACCTTAAAAAGAAAAAAGCGCAGATAGATTTTGAATTTGCAGTTAAAAAAGCGGATTCCCTGCTGATCGTTTTAAATCAACTGGATAGAAAAGCCATTGCATTGGATGAAAGCACCTTCTTTACCAATGAAGACCTGAAAAGGTATAACCTGCCAAAGATCAACCTGGCACAGGATAAAGCAACTGTACAATCACAATATTATTATGCGGTAAATAACAGGGAGTCTGCAGCTTACCGCCTGCAGAAAGAAACACCAATTATCGAAGTGCTTGATAAACCCGAATGGCCTTATGATACGGTTCAAAAATCAGCCTTTACCTATGTGATCATGGGTGCATTTTTAGGGCTGATCATTGGTATCTTCCTTGTAAGCTGGAAGGTTATCAATAAATACATGGCAGATGAACTGAACAAAGCCATTGAAAAAGCTTCCAGGTCGAAAGAAGTTGCATTAGTGCCTCAGCAGGAGCCAATAAAATAATTTCTTTTTATTTCCTGAACGCCCATTTGATCATTTCTTTCCAGCTGGCTTTTTTGCCATACATCAATATGCCTGTGCGGTAAATTTTTCCTGCCATCCAGGTTGTAAATAAAAAACCACCGATCAATGAAGCCATTGACAGTGCCAGCTGCCACCAGGGAGGAGAGGTAGATATCCTTCCCATCATCACAATGGGAGAAGTGAAGGGAATTATACTTCCCCAGAACATAGCATCGTTATCCGGCGAATTCAGATTACTTGATAAGATTATAAAGCCGAAAATGATCGGCATCATAATGGGCAACATCAATGATTGTGCCTCCTGCGGATCTTCATTCACCACGCTTCCTACCGCAGCAAAAAGCGATGAATAAAAAAGATACCCTCCTATAAAATAGAAAATGAAGAATCCTATGATCATCGGCCAGTTCAGGTTGCTGACATTTGCAATTAATTTGGCTCCTTCACTGAATTGTGCAGCGTTGTTGCTTGAAATAGCCGGGTTGTTTTGTATTTGTTGTACCTGGCTCATGATATCACTGGGAAGAAATGCTGTTGCTGTAACAGAGAGGATAGACATAAGAATGACCCATAAAAGCAATTGTGTTAAACCTACCGCACCAATACCCAGTATCTTACCCAGCATCAGCTGAAAAGGTTTTACGCTGCTAACCATTACTTCTGCAATACGGTTGGTCTTTTCTTCCATTACACCCCTCATCACCATAGCGCCAAAAACAAACATCGTAATATAGATCAAAATGCCGCTTCCGAAACCTACTGCATAGTTAAGACCTGCATTTACAACCTTGGCGTCATCGCCTTTGTTATCCACGCTGAAATATGCCGATGAAGCTTTTTTTAATGAATCAAGATATGTTTTACTAATGCCCGATTGCTCTAGTTGGTAATTCTGGTAAGCCTCATTCAGTTTATTTTCAATTGAATTGGTAGTGCCCATAGATGCTGCTTTAGGCGTACGCAAAACAAAATGATGATTGATGCTGTCATCCAGGTAAACAAAACCATCAAATCCTTTTTTGGTATAGTTTAATGTATCTACGGTTGCATCAAAAACAAAAATGAGTTTTGAACTGTCGTTTTTAACCAGTGGTTTAAAGAACTCTGATGTGTTAGAGAAAGCTATCCGCTTGCGGCCTTCCTCCGATTTTACTGACAGAAAAATGCTGCCTGCTATGAACAGCACGATCACCAGGGGCAGTAAAAAAGTTGAGAGTAAAAAAGTTTTATTGCGTACCCTGGTAATGTATTCCCTTCTTATTATGAGCCAGATCTTATTCATGTTGGATATAATTATTTGTTGATCAGATTTCCTGGAACTGGCGTGCATTTTTTGTGCCTTCTACCAGTTTAATGAATATTTCGTTGAGAGATGGAAGCACTTCGCTGAATGCATGAACTGTTATGTTTTTTGAAATGAAGTATTGCAGTATATCATTTGTTTTGGTGCCGGGCGCCAGTTTCAGCAACAATTCATCGGGTTGATGCTTAATTACTTCAAAGGCCGGATGTTGTACATCCTCAGGTAAAATGGTTGCCCCGATCCGGTAAATATTTTCCTTAAACTCGTTCTTTACATTTCTTACAGTATTATCCAGTATTTTTTTTCCTTTATTCACCAGCACAATATGATTGCAGATCTCTTCCACTTCTCCCATCCGGTGTGTACTGAAAATGATAGTACTTCCTCTTTGAGCCAGGCCAAAGATCTCATCCTTTATAAGGCTGGCATTCACCGGGTCTAAGCCGCTGAAGGGTTCATCTAAAATGATCAGTTTGGGTTCGTGCAAAACGGTGGTCACAAATTGTAATTTCTGGCTCATTCCTTTACTCAGGTCTTCTACTTTTTTGTTCCACCAGCTTTCCATTTCAAATTTTACGAACCAGGCCTTTATTTTACTCATGGCATCGGCCCTGGAAAGACCTTTTAACTGTGCCAGGTAAACGGCCTGTTCACCTATTTTCATCTTTTTGTACAGGCCTCTTTCTTCGGGCATATAACCTATGAATGCTGTATCATTGATGGGGTCAAATCTTCTGCCATTAAAAATTACTTCGCCGCTGTCGGGATAAAAAATACCGGTGATCATCCGCAGTAGCGTTGTTTTACCTGCGCCGTTGGGCCCAAGCAATCCAAAAATATCTCCCTGCGCTATATTAAAGCTGATATCATCAACTGCTTTTTGTGTGGCAAAATATTTCTTTAGATTCTGAAGTTCTAAAATGTTCATGTTGTGATATTATTTTTTTGCGGAACCAAATGTATGAATCTAATAATGAATTTGATCGTTATTTTTATCAATGGTAATTTAATTAAGATAAAATGTTCACCAGTTGACTGGCAACCCTTTCTCCATCCATGGCTGCACTTACAATACCGCCGGCATATCCTGCACCTTCGCCGCAGGGATAAAAATTATTTAGTTGCGGATGAGCAAGTGTATCATTGCTGCGTGGAATGCGAACCGGGGATGAAGTACGGCTTTCTGTAGCAACCACCACAGCATCATTGGTAAAATAACCGGGCATCTTTTTGCCAAATTCAATAAAACCCTTTGCCAGCGCCTTGTAAATAAAATCCGGTAATACTTCTTTCAGCGATACAGGATTTAAGCCCGGTTGATAAGAACAGCCCGGTAAAGTTGAAGAGGTGATCCCATTGCTGAAATCGGCCATGCGCTGTGCCGGTGCAACAAATTTTCCGCCACCGGCATTAAAACAATTTTGCTCAACCATTTGCTGAAAGTGCATCATGACCAATGCATCATTTTGAACCTGCCTGCCGGACAGGCAGGTTTTGAATTTTGAGCCTTGAATCACATCTTCTAATTCAACCTGCACTACCATGCCACTGTTTGCATAAGGATTATTTCTTTTTGAAGGGCTCCACCCATTTACCACCAGTTCACCGGCTGATGTAGCAGCCGGGGCAATAATACCTCCGGGACACATGCAAAAGGAAAATACACCCCTTTCATTGACCTGTTTCACCAAAGCATAAGAAGCCGGTGGTAAAAATTCACCTCTTGCAGGGCAGTGGTATTGTATACTGTCGATCAATTGTTGGGGATGTTCAATACGTACACCCAATGCAAAACCTTTGGCCTCAATTAAGATCTGTTTTTGATGCAGCAGCTCAAATATATCACGGGCACTGTGACCGGTTGCTAAAATGAAAGCATTACCTTCAAAGGAATTACCATCTGCAGTTTTTACTGCTTTTAGTTTTTGATCTTCGATGATAAGATCAACTACTTTTTTCTCAAAGAGGAATTCGCCTTTCCAGCACAGTGGGATCCGAAGCTTGGAATTCACGTGACTTGAAGTCGCGG
>JADMIO011432804.1_pt1 | contig 26771 bp, 25 predicted proteins | sample 8958161 | NCBI WGS metagenome assembly JADMIO01 (sample SAMN16585339, study PRJNA669376) | soil metagenome | isolation source: Crop rotation soil | place: USA: Cullars Rotation, Alabama | collected 2011 | reverse complement strand
GCCGCGACTTCAAGTCACGTGAATTCCAAGCTTCGGATCCCACTGTGCTGGAAAGAATAGCAATTGGATAGTTTGCATCAAATCAAGTAATGGTCTCGTATCTTTCCCTTTCTCAGTTCGAATGAATCGACAAAGTTTCCTCCCATTGGTCGAGGGACACGTCAGCATATGTAATTAGTTCATTCCTCAATCCCTCTTCCCCTCCCCCTTCTCCTCCTTCCATTCCCCCTCATCCTCCTTCCATTCCCCTCATCCTCCTTCTCCGGTGCGGTCGACTCAGAATGGAACTGGAAGAATACGTGTCGTCGCTGCCCCAGGAGAAACTGCCGGTGAGATGGAAGAACGAGAGATCAAAGATCAGCCTTGTTCAGCCCGATGGGAAGATGCATCCAACTAGGAAGAAGCCACCTCCAACTGATGCAGTCAAGTACCTTCCCAAGAATAAAACAGCAGGAGGATGTCAGTTATCGATTGGGATGGACTGCGATAATGCCCACTCTGAAAGTCGAATTCTTTCTTTGTAGTGACGAATTTCGAGGAGGAGAAGCAGAAGAAGAGAAGGCAGGAGATGGAGGCGAAGTTGGCTGTGAGCGAGACGAATAACGATGTGGTGAGGAGGGGAGAGGGAGAGGGACGAATGGGGAGGCCTTCCTGAACTACGAAGGGGTTGAATTGCAGTCAGAGAGCAAATTATCGAGACGAGGGAAGGAGAAGTGGCAGACAAAGATGGACGAGAAGAGGAAAGAGAGGGAGATGGAGGGAAAAGTGATGGCGAGTTGGATGGAAAGATCAAAGATCAACTGCTCTCTTTCAGCCCGGAAGCAAATCGAAGCAATCTGAGAGCAGTTCGGGAGGGAGCAAACAGAAGAAGAAGGAGGATGAAGATGAAGAAGATGTGAGGAGGAGAAGGGAGAGGAGAGAGGAGGAATGGCATTCAGAAGTACAGAGCGGAGATGGAACGTCGATTGGAGAAGAAGACTGTGATCGACAAAGTGACATTCTTCGACAAGAACACGAAGAGAGACGGTAGGGAAGAACTGAGGAGGGACAACTGAGGGATCCATTGCAGATATTCCCGAATTGAGTTACGACGAGAAGATCGGACACGGTACTGCCATCTTCTCCCCCTCCCTCCCCCTCTCTCCTCTCCCCCCTCCCCCCCTCCCCCCTCACTCCTCCCTTGCAGATCGTGACTCGATGAGAACGAAGGTCCTCATCATCGTGGGAATTGTTGGCGGAGTGATTGTGATCGCCTTCAGTGAGTTGATGCATCGAGTTGTTGGCAGCACACCTTTCGCTCATGGAAAAGGTTGAAATCGTAATATATGCTTGACAACAACTGGAATAGATGAAGTGGTTCCCTCATTCTCTTTCTCTTCTTCAGTTGTCGTGATGATATTCGCTCTCAAGTGAAGGAAGAGCAGAGGAAGAGCAAGTGGACACGAGTAGAAACTCCTTCTCATAAACCAATGATAAACGATTTTGGTTTTTGAGTGCACCGCAATCACACAGTTTGAGAGGGCTGAGTACAGCACGATCTACTATTTTCTCGTGTTTTGGTCACTCAATCAATGGATGATCTAGATATTATTCCTGATTCTAAGAGAGGAGGGAGTGGAGCGATGGAGTAGGAAATCTTCCTATTTTTCGCGGCGCACAAACTGTCTCTCCGATTATCGCCTACAACTATGCTTCTTATCTACTCTTAAAGGAAGATCAAAGAAGAAGTTAGTGGCGATGCTGCGCACTCACATTTGTTTCATTTTCATGTCAGGCGAGATGAATAGCAACACTGCTCTCACAAATCCGTCCATTCTCAGAAGCTTGTCGTCACCCTAAAGGATAGGCACTGAGGACTGGCAGAGAAGATGCTGAGGTGAGTTCAGTGCTATCAATGACGGTCGAGAGATCGAAAGCGAAGGGGATAGATTAGAGTGGCGCTCGCATCATTAGTTGTTACTGACCCAATTCCCCTACTCTCCATCAATTGGAATAATTCTCCAATTCCGTCCCTCTCCTCGCAGATGTCCTTTGTCGTGGCTACTAAGTTGTTTACCGAATCACTATCCGCTCGCACCCCGTTAGAATCATTATTGTAAAACTTTTCCTCTTATTCGCTTGCATTTTTTTCCTAGTCTACGATAATTGATTCTCTTATTTCGTTCATTTGGTGTAAACCAGTTGCATAGGCAAATGCAAGATAGAAATGTCTCTCCATCGTCAGAATTCCGCAGGTGTCTCTACTTCTCTTCACCACTTCCTTCCCTAGATAGCGCTTCTTTCATCTGGATGCGAAAAAAAAGAAGTAATTGAGGGTGAAGCCAGAACACATCTGCATCTCTGCCTTAGCCTCCCCTCTACATTTTCTCTCCCTGTTCTCAAACCTCCCCTCGGTCTTAAAAACGGGAATCGATACGGCAGAGGAGGGAAGGCATTTGCAAAGGGAGAGTCTCGGGTGGTTCTTCTCGCGTGATATTCCGGCTGAAGGCTCTGCTGAATGTTTTCAAATTACGATAAATATGTATTTTCTCTAAATGTATTATCCCGCAGTTTGCACGCATTTCTTTTTCTTCCTTCCCAGGCCCCTACACTGCCTCCTCAAGCATCAACTACACTGAAGATGCACCAAGTTACAAAATGAAGCAAATTACAATTAACAAGTTAGTTTACCTTCTGATTGTGTTCTGGATTCTGGAATGGCTCAAGGGTAGCGGAATTTGGCCATGAATTCCAAACTTACCTATTTCAACTCCGTCCTTGCAGCGACCCTTCCATTCCTGGAGTCGCGAACTGGGTCAGCTCAAGCACGTCGTCCCCCTGCCCACGACCATCTCCAATTAGGATCGGATAAAGTGTTGCAACGAAAAACGTTATTGAAATTTTTTTTTTGTTTATTTGAATTGTAATTTTTCTTCGTCCCCGATAAAGAAAAATGAATGCAAAGAATGCAAAGGAGCCTGCCCATCCAGACTTCGAACTTTGGTGGAACTAATGACTTATCGTTTAGAAAAGGTGCTTTTTTTTGTATATTTTTATGCGCATGAGTCACTCGATGAGGAGTAAAACTATGTAAGCTACTTTCTCGTTCGAATTCTGCAATAGTCTCTCCATCTTGTGCTTCTTACTCTTCCTCTAAAACAGATAAAAAAGTTCAAATAAAAAACAGGGTTCGGGAGAAAAAGGATGATATTTGATGTGATGAATTAGAACAACAGAACGGACAAAATTTCGTTAGAGGAGTTCCCGTGTAACAGAGGTGCACGTACGAATGCGAATAGCCAATTCCTCGTAATATGGATAAGGAACAGACGGAATTTTTATTATTTATTTTTGAAAAAAATATGTGGACAGTGGAATAGTCGAAATGCAAATACAGAAAACAACCAGTATAATATAGGAAAACCTGAAGGCAGAGATTGCATGTTCAAAACAGAAATACTATCAGTATGTGCACACTTAATGATCCAATTTCTACTTGAAAATCGAGGTGACTGAGATGGGCGGAGTCTCGAAGGCTCTGAGATCATCCGGAATGTCAGAGTGCACGTCCTTCAGATACTGCAAAGACTTCCATTATTCCCTGCACCCATTCATCATGGTTGTCTACCTGCACGAGAGACTGCAGTTCCTTCTTCTTGTGAATGAGATCGTTCTTGGCCAGCAAGAAGATATTCCGTCGGTTACTGTAAGAGCAGTTAATTTGCTAGAAGGACATATTATACTATTTCTGCTTACTCTACAACTTTGGAGCAATTGAGTACAAGTGAATGAAGGTTGGGAACAACGTCGAAGAAGATTATCTGAAGGGGGATCGAATTACGCAATCCTCCTCTATTACGTACTTTATCAACAATGGCAGCTCCCATTCTAATTCCGTGAATGTTCGTCGTAATGAGTCCAATGACTTGTCCTGTCTTCAACTTTTTCATTGGGTCTTTCCAAAGACCCGCTCGATACTCCAGTTCTCTTCAAGAAATTTTCAAGTTACTATGGTGACTCTTTCAGTGAACTAGAGCAATAAGTTTAAAATTTTCAAAAACGTGTCTGCCTAGATATTGCGGTAATACTGGTCCTAACGATGTGAACGGAGAGAGTCCTCGCCTCTCCAGATGGAGGATGTGATCGTGGTCGACGATGGAATCGTGATGCTTTCCTCCACTTGTCAGCATTCCTTTCACCAATCTCGCTCTTCTCTCATTCGACACCACGATCAATACTCTTCTCAGGTACTTGTACTGTGGACTTCCATTGGCATCTGCAGCGGGGAGTAGACCCGAACTTCCTGTCACCACTACACGACAAGCAACGGGGATCCCTCCTACCTCTGCTCTCTTCGTCGACCTTGAAGTATTCCGCCTTGTGGTGTTCAAGAATGATCCGAAGATGCCGAATCTTTGAAATCTCCGAGTCGCTCTGAATAAAATCAATTAGCACTCTTCCTAATGTTTTCTCTAACCATCACTACAATATTGCTTATGCAGACAGTTGAATCCACCATTACGAGGCCGTAATCTGCAAATATTTTATCGTTAGGATAGGATCATAATCTGCATATCTTCTCTTGAAGAAAATGTGCCTTGATATTGAATGATAAAACTAACCGTGATTCAGCAGATTTTCTAGCTTTGAACGTGTTTCGGCATGCAAAGATCCAAATTCCTTCTTGGTCTTGCCTCGATTGACGAATGAGGTGTGCGTCAGAATGATGAGTGTGAATTGCTGAAGATGGAAGATTCAGTTACCCTTTCCTTCAAGGGAACTTACCGTTTCCTTCCGATGATTCACGATTATTCGTGAATAATCATTCAACGAATCACAGCATTCTTCCAGCTCGAAGATGACGAGATACCGAAGGCGCTCCACCTGAAGGCGCATCCTTTCAATGAATTGAATCGAAAATTATGGACACTTACGCTGATCTTGCTAGGGTATCTCCTTAGCTTTCCATCTACCATCTTTGCCGTTCGCTTCGTATACGCGATATAAGCAGCGGGCGTAGTTACGAGAATATCGATCTAAAATTTCCCTCTACATCGGCGACTGAGAACTCTTCCAACACTCACTTTTTCATCTTTCATATCCGTGAAAAATTTGGCTAATCCGTCGAGTGAATTCTGCTCAGTTGATACGATCGGAAGATCTGAAAATTTGCAATCTTATCTTCACAAGACAATTTTTTCACTGAATAAGTGCTGACCCCTAGTGAGCATTTCGACTACTCTGGCGATCTTCGCCCTCTCCTTCTTGTTGCTGCTCAGAATGACTGCCTGAGGTCGTCTCTCCATCCTACGCCCATCCACCAGAGACAACATCATCTGAATGAGGAACAATGTTGTAGAAACAATATGAGCGTCGCCCAACAGTAAATCATGAAATTGTACAGTAAATGCTAGAATCCAGCTCAATCTTTCTTAGGTTCCAAATCTATGAAAGAGAATGAGATGTTGTCACTTTATTGATGATGGGTATGAGAAGTGCCTCGATCTGCGACCTTCCCGGTGGAGAAATCATGAGTGTGTCGTATTCTAGAATGGGGAAGGAATACTGGTGGAGATGAGGATTATCACCTGCAGTGAGGAGAGGCGTGAGATGCTGAACGAGGAATGGAACTCGATCGTGGAAGTGCACGTTGGACAGGAGATCCTTGTGGAGGTGATCAGAGAGATCTCTGATGAGGACAGTTAAGTGTTTGACTAAGGGAGCATAATTCGTTCCAACACACCCTTCTTTCCAATTATATATTTTTGTTAAAATCCTGTTATATATTTTTAGTAATCTCAATAGGTAATGGATGCTGCGTGATCTGCACTCACGTGAATGGTTTCACTCTGGCCGCTGCTCCTCCCAGGTGGACTCGACGATGAGATTCCAATCGTGCTTCTAGAAGGCCAATTTCGAAATCAAGGTTGACGACTCAATAATAAGGCAATCTATTACTTACCATGCTCTTGCTCATCTTCGTCCGCGTCAGAAGATCCATCGAATTCTGAGAAATCATCAGGAATCTGAATAGTTATCTAACATCACTACTCGAATCTTTTTCACACCTCGTTCGACGCTTTCGCCTGTGTGAGACTCTCTCGCAGTGAAGCTCCGTCGAAGATTTCAGCAATTCCCGCCATTTCTCAATTTTTGCCTTTCGTGAAGGCGATTGGAAGAGTTGAAAGGAGAGTGGAATTGTCAATTGAAATTCATCGAGACCTCGTTATATCTGAAAAAAATACATTTTTCGAAAACTATAATAGCTTCCTAAATAGGAGGAAGAACGTTAATTGTAAAAATACGGAAAGACGCTAATTAGAAATATTCTAAAAATGACGCTAATTTGAATTATTCGAACAAAGATGAATGTACGAATGGAAGAAAAAGTCATATTAGAAGGTCAAATGTGACATGTATCATTATGAGTGTAGCTTGCCACACGGAATGACAAACAGCCCCATGCCCTCTTCCCCTCTATCACCCTCTCTCTACTCGCCCTCTCAAGGAAAATCTCTCCTCGCTATTCAATAAGATCGTAGACAGCTGATATTGAGAGCGAAATCTACGCGGTTGTCTTCAACACATGTCCATCTATCACAATGAGCTTTATCTCGATTCCTCACCAATTTTTGAGAAGCAATTGTGGTGGCTTGCCAGAAATAGCAATTGAAAAATAATGAAGTTAAAAGCAACGTGGATATAAGGACATGAGGGTAGATAGATAGATCAGAAGAGAGCGAATCAATTGAATCCAACTCCTCTACCGAGTGCACTTCATCGAGACTTCAGCAGAGTCGAGAGGAACAAGTGAATTATCGCCTACTCTGATCTTTTTCTTTGATTCTGGACATGAATTGGGATCGAAGTTACAGAGGAAATATCCAGAATGGGAGCTGTAGAGCAGAGAACTACAAGATATCACAGAAGAAAACCATGTATACATGTATTCAAAATAGTCAACCACTGAACATACGAAATGAAAACTTGGCAAGACGACTTGGATATGGAAGGAATGTTTCAATTCCTGACAGGTGGCCTTCCATTTTGTAGACATATCAGCATGAAGAGACGAGTGGAATTGTAAATTGATGAGTTTGGCAACAACTATGACTAGTCTCAACTTGAAAGGTGGACGCTATTACGATCTTTCCAAAAGCGTGCAGTGAAGCACACCAGTACACCCTACATCACAAACTGATTTTTTAATATTGTGTTACAGCAGAGAAGAGATGATGTAGTGAAAAGAATATGTAACGGTGAAATAGTTCTTTGTAACTATTCTTTTGATTTGGGCGATTGAAAATTCTGATACATCTTCCCTGCTTATCATACTCTTCCCCCAATCGTGTTCGATATGGAATAATGAATGTAATATTGGTGTGGTATCATAGGATGCAGTGCAGTAGTAGATACTGAACAAATCTTAAACAACACGGTAACGAACAACAGAGAAATCCAATACTTTATCATGCCGATATGTGTGGAGTGTCAGTATAGATTTCTCGTTCCGGCTCTATTCTCCACACTAAGCCTTATAGACTCCCTCCGGTCCCTTCCAATCAGTGCCCACCGCGTGCACCTGCAAATCGATTGATTAGTACAGTATCTACCGTGATTTACAGTACCACACGATGCTTTCTGTCCAGAATCATCAGACTATGACTCTTGTCAGAACGTTCCACGAAGATCTGCAGCAGTGAATACTGTAGTATATCGATCGATATCCGCCCAGCCGTACCTGCTCGCCAGTTTTCAGTTTGAGGGATACAGACTTGCCCGCCTCAAAGCAATCGATAATACACCGTATCGCTGTCTCAGTGATCTACCGAATTGGCCTTGTCGAGGATCTCCAGAACAGAACCGTCGCCCAGTTTATACACCTTCTTCGAGTCGTCCTGAAGGTGAAGTAATCGATTGATTTGAGGCGATAGGCACAGTATCGGATCGATACCGTAGCCTACCGTATACCTTGTTCTCGCGCATGCTCGGGCAGATGGCAGTGGGCTCGTCCACACACAGCGAAAGCTCCTGCCATGGATACAGTATGCTCGGGTTACGGTAGGACACGGTACCGATCGACCCGAGGTCACATCCGAGTAGTACGACTCAGTCATACGATCAGGCAGAGAAGGAGCACACATCTGAAATCAATCGATATTATATACCGTATCCAAAATTACGGCAACCCACCGACTTGGACGGAGAGACGGTGACCTCCTCGGAGAGCTGAGAAAAACGATAATTACCGTATTTCCTTGTATACAGTATACCGTCGAGTGGCTGCTGCGGTTGCGATGGCGCGAGGAGCGGTGCTTCGGCTGCTCATCACGACGACGACGTTCACTAAACCTCGCCTTGGTCGTTGCACGCTACCGTAATGGGAGAGACTCACCGACGATTTCCCGAAGACGAGGGCATAGTGACGACCACACTCGAGTGAGACGAGAGGAGAGAATAAATGGAGGAGGGCGAATCATCGTCCAATCGAGAGATACGCAAATTGAGTGTTTAGACGAGAGAGAAGGAGAATGGAGAGGATTGATCCGTTGTTCGAAAAGGTTCGCAATAACAAGGGAAGTTTTTGGAAAAGTGCCAATCAGTTGGACTCTCCACTGAGGAAACGATCGGAGACGAATCAGCTGGGTTCATCATTGATATCATCGTGATCTGTTTGCTATCCTCAGATGCATCTCATCCCTCATTTCACTCCGTTCTTCGACCAGGGAACCTTCTCATCCCATCCCTTCCCCTTCTTCTATTCTCACTTCCCGTTCTCGTACTACATGGCAAACTCGGGTTTCCTCCTTCTTCCTTCCAGGGGGAAACACGATTCGACAAGTGCGTCAACGGGGAGTCCCCTTGCAGTCATTCCACTTCTTCCCAATGTCTACTCCATAAAGGCGCAGGCTAACAATCTCTCCCACTAAATCACCTGCTTCGAGATCTTTTTTTTCCTCTCTCGATGGCTGCTTCTGACAATTCCCTCCTGCTGAAGTGGAAATTAGTCCTCTCTTTCTCCAGCAGCAGAGCCCAATTCCATAACTTTGTCCTCAACTTCATTAGCCTTTCCTCTGCCAAAGTGGGCACTTTGCCTCCATACTTCCACTCTCCGATACCTTTCATTACCTCGCAAATTGCATGTTATGCTCCGCTTTTCTCGCACCGATTCCAACTACTCACTCGCATGAGGAATCTGAGAAAGCAGGAGCACACCACGGCCTTTGCGACGTTTCCTAATCGTCGTCGCCGTTCTCACTACGACGTACGGTCATCCTACACCAGTGTCAACTGAGAGTTCTCTCCCTCTCTCCCCTCTCCCTCCATCGTTCGTGGGAAAGTTGGCTACCGAATGGCTCATCCTGAATTCTTCGCGTTTTTTTCTCTCATTTCTAATTGATCTTTGATCTTTCACTGATTCTGAACTCTCGTCTCTCAGTCTCTTTTCTTCTCAACACTCGCGCGTCACTGCTACATTTGTCTCTTTTGCCGTTTCATAGCACCCACCAAAGTAGACGAATAAATCCCCATCTCACTCACCAACCTGACATCTCCTGTACGAATTCGCGCGAGATCTCTGCATTGCTTCTGTGTAGTCCAGAGATAACGACAGATGGTTTCACTGAGAACGATCCCCTGTTCCCCCTCGTCATCTCTCGATTCACAGTTCGATTCCGTTCGTCCTCATTATTCTCTCAGTCATTCTCGCTCATTCCAGAAAGATGTCGATGTCGATGTCGATGCGTGCAGGGATGGACTACACGGGGGGCGAATCCAGAGGTGATGTCCTTTCCCCACTCTTCATCTTCCACTCTCTCACTGTACTCCATTGGTCAGAAAAGAGATAGTGTGGGGGAAGAAGATATCGAGAAGATCTTTCTTCTCTCGAAAAAGAAAATGGGAAGTTGCGCTCCTCATTCTGATTGTTATTTCTCCGGGAAAAGCGAGGGAAACAACTGAAAACTATGAGAATTGGCTCATTAATCGGACATGAAGTAGTGATGATGCAAGAATTAAAGTCATAATATACTCCCTTGAGAAATAAACAGACTGATGAACCGGCGAATATGCTCAGTCAAATATCATTATGATCCCACCCACTCAAATTTTCCAATGATGATCCCCAGTAATTGAGCAGCGTAGATAGTAGCAAGAGTCTGTCCTCCAATGGAACCTTCTTATCTCCTCATCGAGAATCTCGATAGACAAGAGTACTTCGAGTGGCCTCGTTCTCTCTAATGATCCGAGTCATTCCAGAGAAAAATGCGGCCCAGTTCTACCCGATTCCTATTATTCCCTCCTTCCTCTCGCTCTCTTCAAATGCCACCCTAGGGTGCAATAATCAAAAGTTCCTTCCACTCCGCACTCAAGTCCACGAAACCTTCTCAGAAAGTATCTGAGTAGCATCGTATTTCGGCTTCCTATTCTCACACATCTGATGCGCGTCTCTCTCCATTCCAAGTGCTCTCTCATCCTCTCTAACCACTCTGGCCTCTCTCTATTTCACTCGATCTCTCACTGGGAGGCTCGATTTCGTCTTTAGGGGGAGGAAATGTTCATCACTCGCGTCTTTATTTGAACTCGCTCGCCGTGTGAAATACGAGTCGAAATTAGGCAGTGGAGATGGGCTGAGACAGCTTTTCTTCCCTTTCTTCCCTCCCCTCATCATCCCTTACCCCAACTCCTCTCTTTGATCGGGTGCTCTATCTAAGCATCCATCTTGCTATCCACTGTTTATTTGGCTTATCGGCATTTCTTTCCTTATCAACAATCAGCGATATTTCAGTGCGATCAATTATGCTCCAAATTAGATTAGTTCGAGCGAAATATTTCAAAATTTGGGGAAAAGAGCAGCCAGATTTCGTAGATACTACTAAATGCTTTGATCTTGCTGTTGGTTGTTATTCATGCAGAATCAGCGGCTAGTCATTGCTGTCCCCACTCGGCTGCTCTCCACTGGCTATCCCATTTCTTTTCCTCTCCAATACAGTCGAAGATCCTCTTCTCTTCTGTGGCCGCTCCAAATGAGGAACTAAGCTTGTCAACAACACCACATCGTCGGTTCTCCCCAGTCCATTGTCTCTCTTCCTCTCTCTCTTCAATTAGTCAGACTCCTCTTTGTATCCAGCATCTCCACTTTATCTATGATTCCCAGTTGTAGCCGAAAATAGAGAGACGAGTATATTTTATTCCTCTATTGCATACAATCATACGCAATCCCATCAACTTCACCAAGATCCCCATCAATTCTTCATAGATTCTTCACAAACCCCCTGTACCGTACGGTAGTTATTATTTTCTCGATCCTACTTTCCTCTCCTTCTGCTTTCCCTCGCCTTCTCACTTTTCACCGCGCGTATGTTTTTCGAAAATTCCTTCATGTGAAATATGCAAATGATGAAGGGAAGGGCGAAGAGTCGAGCGGAAATTAGAGAAGAAAGGGAGGAGAGGCGGCATAAATAAGGACGAAAGGATAGAAAGGAGAAAAGAGCTGAATCAGTTGTGAGAAAGAAGAAAAGGATGTATGCAGCGACAGGCAAGTCCCTTTCCAACGCCTTCAGAAGACTCAGTGAGCATCTTTTTATATTTTCGAATTTATTCAAAAAAGAATGTAGGAGTGTGGGAATTGAGAATTTATGCGGGCATTGCAGCAACATTCACATGATGTAGCACATGTTATTTCTAAAGATACTCGAAATTCAGAATTTGCATTGCTTTCTTCTGAACTGACTAGCGACTAGTTCGCATCGGTCATTTGTAGAGAGGACAGAGATAGGAGGAGAGTGCCCCTCTCATTCTCCATGTTGCACGGTCATTTGAGCTGTTGAAGAGAGTCTTCCTTGAAGTGGGGGGGGGTCTTTATCTCGTGCACCAGACCCACTTTGGCCTACCCCAGCTAACTCGGTTAAAATTAAATTTGGTCGCATGGGAGTTTCAGAATGTTTTCGGGTTTCTACGATCCACAGAAGGAATGCTTAGCTGACCAGAAATTCCTCGGAGAGCCACTTTAAAAGTCGAAAACACTTTGATCTCTGCTCCTTCTGGCATAATGTCGCGCATGTTAAACAAAACAATGAAAAATGAAAGAGCGCCGTTCCTCCCATTTGAAGAAAGGCAGTGTGCATATGTGTGCATCATAGTGACTTCCTCTCCACATTCCGATTCAATCCCTCAATCAGAATCCCCTCCCGTTCTCGTTTTCTGCTCTCCATCTAAGAAGGAATAAGAATAGAGAAGAGCAGAGATTCCCAAGGACTCACAGGATATCTCATTCGGATAGTCCCCCCCTATTCACCCCTCCTTCACTTTTCCCCCTCTCAAGCACCCAAAATCCTCGCAAAATTCCCGCAAGCGGCCCTCTGAAGCATTTGAAACACCCGCGAGGTGGTGAGATTCCCTTCTTCGAGTCGCGGGGAATGTTCAAGGCTGGTGAGGAATGATTACATCATCACTACCATTCCCCTCCTGATTGTGAATATTCAGGCAAGAATCCATTCGTCGGCGTCAATAACGACCGAATAAAACGACGCCCCAGCCAGGTGATTATTTTTATTGCAGATGTAATTGAAATACTACCTAGAATCATGATTGTAAAATTCATCTTTCCCTATCACTATCACTTCACTAGATATCTCTTACAATTAGGTCTCTAGGGAAATTAATCGATGGTATCACCTTCTCTCTTCAATCTATTGTATTCGATCAACGGGAAAACAATGGGTAGTCATCATCATCAGTCAGTAGAATGAGCTCTTCTCAGTTCGATCGTGCCCTCCATCGATTCTACGATGAACCCAATCGACTCTGCGCCAATCCCTTCCTTCACTCGGTGAGATTTTTTCCCAACCACATCCCTTACTTCTCCCTATTACATCATTGAGCCTATCTTGATTAGCCATCTAGAGCTGTTACCTTAATCCCCTTGTTAGAGAGGGGTCGCCAGCTGCCTGACCTAGGGAGGATTAGCCTCAGAAGATGAAACACGTACCGTATTTTATCTCGTGTCTACTATCACAAACTGACTATATTTCAGCTGTTTCTTCGAATCTACTGGATAATTCGGTCGATCCAGTTCCGGATATTCTACAAGAGCGATGGTGAGTAGATAGATCAATATTTACTAAATTACACAATACCTGCATGCCAAGAATCAATGCTCAAGTCATAAAATTGTTGGAGCTATGTATCATTCGAGATTATGAGTCTCCCCCCCCCCTTTCCTCCCTCCTTCTCAATCCATTCATTCCATCCATCAGCAGAATGAGATCCGAAAGCATTGGGAAGTGAGAATTACACTGTGATTGCACCTCCTGATTAGAAAAGTTATTAAACGGCTCCGGAAAGTTTGTCAATTGATGCAACAATCCGATTCTAATCGGACACTCCAACTGTCAATAGTCGTCGCCATATATTTTTCTCCATCTGTAAGAGACACTGGGAAAGTTGTACCCTGTAGTCTAGTCAACTTCTCCTTCACTCTATTCAACTTGAGATTGTCTCACCGACAGGGGAGAACTTCCCACGGTCCTCGTTCTCTTCCCTCGCCCCATTACAGATTGCAAGGATTCCTTCTCTACTTCACTCTACCGTCTCATTTTGTCTGAGAACGATGAATGTTTTAGAGCAGCTGATGTTCTTTCTATACTGCATCCTATTTCTTCCGTTCCCTTTCAGTACATATTAGCCGTCATTCTGAAGCCCTACAAGTTCGATGCTTTTTCATCTGTTCTTTTCCCTCAGCCTCCGTTCGATATCCGTCCTCCTTCCCTTCTCTCCGTCCTTTTATCACCATGACTCCTCTGGCTTTAATCGAGAATCGAGAGCCCTTTCTCTGTCCCTCCTTCATTGTTTTGAGCTGAAAACTAGAGATTAGAATGAGAAATAGACAATTCACACACTCAGAATGTAAGGGTGTGCGAGAATAGTTGAATTCATATCTTTAGTATATTTTGATTCTTCAAAATGTCCCAAACAAACAAAACCGATACTCCTGGATATCTGAATTTGCTCTCCAACCTGCCACACATCTCATCTAGTTCCGGCTGTTGGTTTCCCCTCATCGAGTCTCAAACCATCTCAATCTCCCTCCCTCCCTCTCTCTCTTCGACCATTTTCTCCATTCTTCTATTGTCGAATCTGTTCGCATTCTCGGTTTCAGCTGTCTACGAAGAGGATTTCACTGAATTTCGCGTTGAATCTGAGATGTTCCCCACTACTCGGCCTCATCATTCATGAATACTATCGTGCATTAGCTCCTCTCTTCCTTTCCTCTCCTCCATTCCTCGTTCCTCCCTCCCTCTCTGCAGCTGAAACATCCATGTAAAGGGGGGAGGGGGTTATGTTCTTAATCTCTCCACTTCGAATGCTTTTTGCCTGTTAGAGAGAGGGAGGGATCAGGAGGATTGGAGGAAGCAGCCGACTACCCTCCATCTGTCCTGGTCATTGAACCCCTCAACATCTCAATAAACATCTAGATACGCTTGAGTAGAGTTAATGAGATGTCAGCGGACTTACTTTATGAGTCCGCTGACATTTACTACGTGTATCGTTGAGGGCTCAAGTAATTGCAACTCGATCGGGCACTTATTTCTCCTTGCCTCCATGGTGAATTCTCTCCTCGATACTCCCCTACCAGATATCCTCCACTCATGTTTCTCCCTACAACTCTCAATTACTATATTTCACGTATTGTCTGCTTCTCTTCGTTTCCCTTGCTCTCTCGCTTTCTCTCACTGACTTTATTCGAAATGATACTCCATGCAAAGAGTGAGCTAGAGTTCGTTTGAAACGGAGAGAGACAGATCCTCTTCTCAAGCACATCCACTACCAGATTTCGTCGCCTCTGTCTCTCTTTCTCACCATTCCGGAACCACTTTGACACTTCCCCTCCTCCGTAGATCTCAATTCCCTCCTATGCAACCATTCGTTTCTCGATGCTCTACGTGCCCTCGAGTCTCTCTGCATTTTTCGCCAAAAGTCTGCTGAAAATGATGAATTATAGCGAAATGGAAGAGGACGAAGTCCCGTCTATCGGATCATATAGAGGTAATTTATCGCGCCCTTCTTTGCTTTCCCACATCAGACGTTCGAAATGCCTTGCAACTGGCGTGGATTACACAGGATGGGAAGGTCGTTAGAATGTCGTCAATGCAGCCACTCAGCCAATATTATTACTTTCCCCCGTCTGATTCCCCCTTCGATCGTCTCTTCTCTTCTTCTCTCCCCTCTCTTCTCCCATTGTCTCTCCAACTCGAAATGTGTTCCGAATCTCGAATAGTCGTAATGAAATCCCCTCCACTTCGTCTCTTTCTCAGTGAGTCTTCATGGAAATGGTGGCGAATCGCCGGAAAACACGCTAATTTATGCAATTTCCCCCCTGGTCGAGTAGTAGGCCCCCCCATCCCATCCCCTCTCATCTTCCACCCTCACACCCCCACTGAATCCATCTACACAGTCATCAGATACCCATTCTTGCCTCTCCCTCCCAACTTTCCCCCTCTTCCCCTCTCTCCACTTCCCCTCCCAGGCTTTGTTGCCACTTCTAGCAAAGTATCAGCTGAAAGGACTCAGAAAGAAGATCCGTCGTGAGCCAGGAAAAGGCGGTCCTCACAACTTCCGGTCGTGATGTTTCCCTTATTGCTAGAACTGGACGCGGAGGACCCAGCGGAGAAGTGGGAGTCGACACTCCAGCCACCATCCATCAGCCAGATCACGGTAGGATTATTGATTGGTTTGTGTTGAACTATTCAATCTTCTATCGATTTGAACCCGTGAGATGGACAAAATGAACGAAAATTGCAGGCATCAACTAAGTTTTCTCCTCGCTGGATCAAATACTTCTACGCTCGCTTTAAAAATGTGAGATTTTCAGCTATTTAATTATCTTCATGTTCTCATCTCGACTATTTCCTTCAATGAATGCATCCGAGCGTGCATTAAATTTGGGAGAGCGAATCAGATTGATCGGAGAACTCGCTAGATTCTCTGTCCTCGTAGTGAACTCTGCTCGCTCTTTTTCCTCACGGTTCCAAATTGAAGGAATGTCCGACTGGTCGAATGCGAGAGGCGGACTTCAGAAGGATCATCTGCAGCGTCATCGAGTCAAATCAGGTATTTGCCTGTCTCTCTCATCCTCTCACCATCTCCCACAGAAAAGAACACACGTAGGATGTAGAAAATCTGTAATGTCATTCAAAATTAGAAAACGAAATAAAGAATCGCTAAAATAAGAGTCAATTTGGAAAGAGGAGAGGCAATTCTCTCGCTGTCCATCGACCATCTCATATTTTCACTAATTTCTCATGTCCCTCAACTAACAAAAATTGCAGAAAAGTATTTTGCCAGATATTGACCAAGAAAGTGGTCGCTGTACTTTGATGGTTGACCGTCGATGCACAAGACCCACGATTTTGCATCTTCCCATCCCTTACTATTAGTGTCTCACGTTTTCTAACCGTCGAAAGACCGATTTTCTTCTGTGTCACAAATATAATTCGTAGTTTTTCCAACGCGATATTTCATAGATCATCCCATAGCACCTACTGACTCCTTCCTGCAGATCTCCGATCCGTACATCACTCGTCTCTTCTGCGCATTCTCCTCCGATCCCGCAGACAAAGTCATCACATTCCAAGTGAGACCTTTAAATTCGACAGAGAGAAAATAATAATGATATTCTCGTGTAAGTGTATCAATTAGTTCCCACCAGTCATCTAAAGCCATTATTCTCTTCACAGGACATCGTATCTTGTCTCACTTTCCTCTCCGAGGGAACTCCCGAAGTGCAGGCTGAATGGGTCGTGCGACTGATCACTGGACGACCAGACGACCACTTCCAGTATCCGGTAAGCCACAGATTTCGGAGTACCTGACTCTCCCCGATATTAGCCTTGCTTGAAAATCTAGAGCCCATTACCATTTTCGCTCTGGACTCAAATATGATCATTGGTGATAGATTATAGGGCGGAGCCTCTTCTCTACTCCTCTCTTGCAGGAATTCGCGACGTTCGTCTCCTCAGTCTTCGCTCTCGGTGACGCGAGGGAGAGGATGAAGAGGAACACTGAGAAGGAGACTGCCAGACAGAGGGCCATGACACTATTCAAGGTGAACGATCACGGTGGACAACTTCGGTTATACAATAACAATCTCTTCGACAGTAATCGATACCGTAACTCTTTCTTCTCAGGAGCTGGACAAGGACAACGACGGAGTGGCCACAAAGGCCGATCTTGCCCGTTTCTTCCGGGAGATTCAAGAATCGGAGTCGTGCCCAGTCTAGCACGTCTTCAGTCTCTCCATCCCCACTATGCATCCCAATTTCTCCATCCATTCCCAATCTCCCAAGGGTATTCCCCGATCTCTGAGCTTACCCCGTTACTTCATCTGATCATCTTCCCGGTTTCTAGCCCGTTGTTTAGTAGAAACAACTTTATCAAAACAACTTCAGTTGTAAATCGCAAAATACATTTCAAGGATATGAACAAGATTTTGATCTTCTTGAGATCTCCTAGTTGTAAACCGAGCCAATTGTAATCCTAGACATGGCACTTCTTACTGAGATTAGAAATGTTAATTAGATTAGAGGTAATTAGGGTATAACGAAAATCAACAAAGTCATAATTTCACGGAATTTCACTCATAACGTACAAATAACACGGGAAGCCAATTACAGCAGCTATTTTGGGGTTCGTATACTTCTTTCTATTCTCGATCACTGACACATTGGTGCCGACTGGAAGAGCGAAGTGTAGTTGATGAGCGGGAACATCACCGCCGATCCGAGGAAGGAACCAATCTGCAGAGGACGACGTTTACTATCGCATCACACCGCCTCGATTTCCAATCGAAAATGAGACAGGCGACGAATGGTAACTCTCACCTGGATGAACACACCACACCAGAAGAGCCAGTGCTCGGATCTTCCCTTCTCGTTCTCACGGAGTGCAGAGGCGAAGGTCGTGCGGAGGAAGGAGTGCAGACCCGCAGCGACGACCACTGAGACCACCTGCAGAGGAGATGGCGATGCGAGGGAATGCATTTGACAGACTAATGTTTTTCTTAGATCTGCATCATACAACTTGACCGAAGACATTCTATTGTCTATCACAGCATGCAGTTTGAAAAAAGAAAGCCGATGACTCCTCTTTCACAATATTTCCCATTCTCACCGAATATTTGGAAGACAACAAACCTTCATTCGATAATTGTTGGCGATGTACTATCGTTGCCATTGAACTATCACGCAAATTCCCAATAATGTTTCCTAATCGATATCACTGACCGACAATATCCCTCCCGCAGTGAGCGAGTCTCCGAGATGGGCGGGAGAGAGAAGACCGAGGTAGACGATGAAGGCCGTTGTCGCCGTCGAGAGAGCAGTCAGGCAAGAGAGGAGAGGGACGGAACTGGAAGGAAGGAAGTTGTGCGCAGAACAATTAATTATTTGACTAATTCGTCAATCAGCGTCTTATCATTCTAAACAGTCTGTTTCAAAGATCATACATGTAAGATCCTAAAACAAACCAATCCGAGAAACAAAGTAAAAGGGACAAGTGAGAAGGATGCTTACCGCACTCCGACGAACATGGGGAGGAAGGAGGAGATGGGAGAGACGATGTTGGAGAGAGTCAGACCAAGATGGTACACCACCTGCAATGATTGTCCTGTTGTGGAATGGAATTTGTAGTGAAAAAACATTACGTATTGAATAGGTGTGAGCGGTACATTCTATATGCTTACACTGAATTACATAATATGAAGTCATGTATAATATTTTTCAGAACCGAATCGAATCATTAATGACAGTGTTGTGTAGTAGTCGCGAAAGACGTGAATAAAAAATCCACCAAACAATAACCTAGACACCACACCAGCTCATTCTACAGTACTCCTTCTCCCTCCTGCTCACCTGTGAGTAAGGGAGTGCGGCGTAGCTGTGCACACTGGGGATCACTCCATTCATCTGCGCATTCACGATTGTAGTCAAGAGGAGAAGAAGGAAGGGAGAAGCACGAGGGGAGGAAGACGACTGCAAGGAGACCATTTGAGAATTCATACAAAAGCGAACATAAATACATTACATCACCAATTTCTCCCTAGGTAGCTTCAATAAAATAAATCAACTCATCGCCCATCAGATAGTCTTACCAGAGTCCTAACTACAACCATGCTGTAAGCAAGGGAAATTGTAAAAAGCATTCATATGAAATATTGCCGATCATTGTAACCATATTTTCCATCAAAAATAGTCTTCTCTGACCTCTTGGCTGCTCTCTCCTCCATTCATCGTCCTCATCTCAGTTCCTCTCCCGTCCTTGAGGGGCGTCGCCTCTTCCGAACACGAATCGCACTCCTCAAACATTTGTATTTCATAGATGTAAATGAGAAACTAATTTTTTTTCGAATGCTAATCCTACACACTGTAGTACACAGACAACTTTTTTTTCTCGGTTAGTTTGGTTCTCCACTGAATACTGAGTAGTAAAGTTGTTCCAGTATTTCATGTCCCTATTCTCCCTCATTCCCCCTAACCTTCCCCTCCCTCCTCACGTGTTTCTCCGCCTGCTGTTCATCGCTCCACTCTCTGTACTGCAGCACTCCGAATGCAGCCGTCGCTGCTGCAGTCCACGCAGCGATCAGCCAGAGATACGCAGAGACCGAGAACCTGCGAGAAGAATCAGTACCACGGATTGATGGGATATGCAAAATTATGGATAGCTACATTTCACATAACGAATTGGGGGAAAACTGGAGTACTTGGGCGTTCCCTCTACACAAAGAAACATCAGAGTACCAAAATATTAAAAAGATGGTACCTGGGTGGTTGGAAGAGAGGCTCCATCGTACCGTTGGTAATGTTGTTAGTAACACATTCGAAGTTAGAAGTACCTAGAAATAATCCATTTAAAATTCCCCAACAATGAGGAATGGACTACTATTTTTTGTCTTCTCTCGGAAAGCAGTACTCTGAATTAGTTGAGAAAGAATACAAAAAATGAGAGAAATATAAAATAGCCCTAGGGGAAGGCCGGAAATGATTAGGATGAAGTTGTCTGATCCAGCGGTAACTCTAAACCAATCGTGGATGGTCTCTCTTACCCTGTGCGAGACTGAGCAGACTGGGCACGAGGGAACTCAGTCCCATTCCCACGAAGTAAGCAGGGAAGAGAGAGGGATGGAACTGAGACATGAAGGGCATGAAGAGCACGTTCGACGTCGCGTTCACCAGAGCAAGACTGAGATGGGGAAGGGTGAGGGATTACTCGAGGAGTATAGAATATCATTCATATGAACCTTCCATAAGTTAATACAGTCCAACTAATTAGGCATCTTGAAAGGTATAAAAATACAACTTGAGGATTGGAGACTAGATAATTGTTCGGGATACATCACATTTAAAATGGTGTTCAAATACCGAACCCGAACATGAAGACGTAGAGCAGCACCGAGTATCCGCCTACTGTATACGACCAGAAGACAGCGAGTCCCGACTGGAAAAGAAGGAACGATAAGCGATATAAGAAATACTATTCAATAGTCGAATTTGTTGATGCTTTGATTGACTTAATGAAGCAACTCCATTTTGACAGGGGACTTGTGGTGAACAATAGCCATCAAATCATACTAGGTGAGCCCACTAGTCAGTCTCCGTATCCACTAGGTAGGGGCAAACCTGGCAGGCGACGGCCATGAAGAGTGCAGCGAGGATGAGAGCGCCAGAGGAGAGACTGCAGCAACACTTGTGGAGAACACCGTAGATCAGAGGACCGATGCACGCGATCTGCCAAGGAAGACACTTTAGAATGAAGACTATCGTTGTCATAACCTCGTTTCCCCACAAGATGAAGCTAATAACATTGTGATTTTTTATGAATCATTGTAATCGGATTAATGCAACAAGGATTACTTCATTCAGACTGCTGGTTTCAAACCAACTATCAATTTTAACTATGACACTAAACTTACTTGAGAGGTTATTGTACACACTGATCGTACTTTGTCAGGGACACAGAATGTTTTGTCCCGGTGGATGGAAGAGAAGGGAAAGAACGAACCTGGACGACCATTGCCAGATAACTGGGCAGACTCCATCCCTCTGGCAGGGAGGAAGTGAGCAGCGGCAACTGCATCCACACTCAACACCACGGGAGTTATTATTCGATGCATAAATACAACAACTACATATGATTGAAACACTATACTGAAAATCCCGAGATTGCTCTCACCTGAATTTGTGCCCATCCACGAGGTCGATCCGAATAGAACGACTAGCGTGAAGCACGCAATTTGTAGGTTGCCCATCGCTGCAAGTAGAGGCATAATTCAGCCAATGTAGTGGCAATAACAGATCGAGAAGTAGTAAACAAAATAGAAAAAAACAAGGTTTTAAAACGTTTTTGTATCTACTGTTTGTTAGCGATTTAAGCCAGAAGTAGAAATAGGCTAGCATTTGAATGGCACAGCTGTTCAACTGATCATAATTGCGAAATACGTAATAAGAATTGCATGAGATGACCGCGCATTGCCACTGATAAGAGTAAGAACTACGAGAGTCTTTCTCCTCTTATCAACTCAGTCGCGGCGCGAGACTGTACTATGGAGTATCGAAAGTTCGCGAACGTGAACCGCGCACACAACAATTGAATCAAAACGGAGTGAAAACCGGGAAAAACAGGTCATTTTGACGAGAATGCCTCGGGAATGGAACGCATTGAAGAAATATAATATGTGACCCGGCAATATGCTCTAACTCAAACTCAGATGGATTACTGTAGGCGAGAGAGCAAGCGAAGTTGAGAGAGTTCGTGAGAGATGGTGAAGCGCGAGCTTTTGTTTTACGAATTTTGGACTTTTTTACGTTTTAGCTCACTGTTTTCTTACCTGCCATGCGAGCATGATATTACACCTAGTCAATAATCTACGTGCACACCGTTTTATATATCTTAACCATCAATTCCAACTTTGGCAGTTTTGTCACAAATTTCCGTGTTTTTATAACTTCGCGAAGAATATTCTTCAACCTTGGATATTCTCAGATGACTGACCGCGTTGAGGAGGCGCGTGCGCGTCTCACCAGGTCACAAGCGGGCCCTTCAGGGCAATTCCACCCATCACAGCGAACGTAAGCTTTGCCCTATTTTCGTCGAAATGGATAATTGTTTGTGTAATTAATGAAACATCTGTATATATAATTTTAGTTGTACAAACGTGTAAAATATGCTTTATGAACTCCAGGATGCTTTGATAATTAATTATCGTGTTCAGGGCGATTGACCTCCTCAATGACTCGCGGGCCAGCTCGCTTCCCACAGGAGCAGAGGCTGGCAACATCCACGGAATTGCCAGGTACCACATTTTGCACCCTGTGGAGGTATTTGAGTGAATTGAAATTGTTTCGTTTGATCGATGCAAACATAGGCTCGGTTTATGCTCACTATATTCCTTTCCGACAAGATGCATGTTCTTTCAGAGAGACGCGCCCCGTTGTGAGCAGTCGCCCACTAGTCGAGTCGGATGAGTACGTTTGATTTATATTTTGATAATATTTAGATCACGGAATATTACTTTTAAATATATATCTTTTATTTTTGCTCTCTTCGCGTATAAGTATCAAACATGATTGATTAGTGATTTTCTTGTTGAGCGATGAGGTCTTTTCTGCAAGCTTTTTTTGAATATTTTAAATTAGTAAATGTATTTTTTCAGGCAAACGCCGAGCACTCAAAGGCTGCCTGCATTCCCACTCGGCAACACTCTACTCGCTGATCGGTATTACATTTTTTTTAAAATTTCTATTTATAATTTTTTCTAGTGTTGCTAGTTTGCATACTAGTTTGCCTAGTTCTAGATGAACTGGTTGTCACTACGATATTCTAACAACAAATGATTGTTGAAAATTGTGCAGGTTCGCCGTGCCAATTCAATCTTGCTTCAATGAGGTCGCAGAGGGATTGACTGCACTCGATAGGACCAAGGTGAGTCACTCCACGTATCCCAGGTTTCACTAGTTTAAAAAATTAAAACATCTGTGGGTCGATTTCGATTGTTTTGCATTTCAAGTTTAAGTTCGCTTTGGCAAATATATTGTTCGCGTTGTGAAACGTACTTATCAGACCATGTTATCTACAGTACTCCTTGCAGGAGATGATTTCGGTGTGGGACTCGCTGGTGGGGAATAAATCGTACCAGGAGAAGGAGGCACAAGCTCAGAGACTGTCACTGGAGGACGCGAGGGCACTGCTGTGTGAAGAAATGCAGGTGAGGAAGGGAGATTAGCATCGAATAGTGAAAATAATTAGGCTTTACTAATCTAATTTCCAGACTAAGTGCAGAAAGAATATTTTTCATCTGTTCTTCTCTAAAAATAGCCTAGCTGTAAATGGAATTGGACCACATATGGTGCTCGTGCTCATCTGCCGTTGCAGAAGACGGAATATCTGGAGAAGAAAGTGGGAGGACTGAACAAGAGACAAGAGGAACTGGAGAAGAGATTGATCAGTGCAGAGACATTCGCCAAGAAAGTCTTCGATGTGTACTATCCCAAGGTCAGCACTGTTTCTGGTCATGTGACAATATAGTCTGTATATACATGCTAGTAGGATTAACGGTTGTATAACCACCATCTTTTTAAATTCAGCACCCACTTTACTCTAAGCCTTAGCGACGTAGAGCGTAAATTTCCGCTACTGTTTATTGGTTTTAAAGCACGAACGGATTATAGTACACGGATATTATATAGTGACTTGCAGGCTTCCCGCGAGGTGACTGTGCTGCTGACTGAGGTGCGGGCGAAGGAAGTCGAATTGCTGGCGAGAGTGGAGAAGGCGGAGGAGGAGAGGAGGTGAGGGAGGGGGGGAGGACTGTGAGAGGTCCTGAGTTGAGACGATTGGGTTTTGAATAGTGTATTTTTCCCCGTTTCAATGGATGATGCAAATGCCGTTTCTAAATTTAGTCATTGCATTGTTTCAATCAAACCATTCAGGACTCTGGCGGATCAAGTGAACGACGTGAAGGAACAATTGAGATTGGCAGAGAGGAGAGAGGAGAATCTGAAGAAGGTGAGGGAGAATCGAGGGGATTGATGAGAGCTGCCTATGATCAACCTTGCTAATATTTACTTGTACTAGTGAGACAGCATGTTTTATCGCATCAATGCAATATTTATTGCCAATAGACTGTACGAATCATCAATCATCCTTTCTCATAAACAACTATAGAAGGTCAAAAGCGGTTCTGTTCCTGTCAGTTCTATTACAGTGAAGTGTTGAATTGCAGGAGTTGGAGGAGGCGAGATCAGCGTACTTCACGACGGCAGGGAAGGAGCAGAAGGCGGCTGCTGCAGTCGAGACTGCCAGAGGAGAGAATGGACGTGAGTGGGGGGGGGTGAATGGATCAGGGAGGAAAGTTAAAATAATATTCGGTTTAGAAAAAGGAATGGGGACACTTGAGTAGTTGAAACAAGTAGATTGATTGGATTTAACTAAGAATGTATTGTTCAGGCCTGGCGCAGCAGGTCCGTCAGCTGCAGTCGCAGCTGGAGGAGACGAGGGAGAGGGAGAGGGAGGCGAGAGTGGAGACGGCCCGCCATGCAGAGGCAGCCAGAGCAGCGAGAGAGGAACTGAAGAAGAGAGAGGAGGAGATGACCAGGGAGGCGGTGAGCAGAACAGTCATTGGGGTGGAGTAGGCAGGAATGTGAACGGGACGAGACTGCCCAAATGTTTTTCGAACCAAAATGTATTGCCAATTCAGAATCGTGTGGGGGCAGAGAACGCGAAGAGGGCGAACGCGGAAATGGACAGAGTGAGGTGAGCAGTGCACGATTTGATTTGTTATCACAGTCTTAATTAGTTTACCTTCCCACTCTGTTGCTTTCATGTGTCTATCCATAACCTACTCGATGTTGTTCCAGGGCTGAAGGGGCTGCAGAGTACAAGAAACTGCAGCTGCAGACGACTGAATACGCGCAGGAGCTGCGAAGGCAGCTGGAGGACAAGGAGAGATACAAGGAGCGATTGAGACGGAGCGAGGCCAAGGTACCGTACTCCCATTAGCGAGGACCACTCAATTGACAATACTCTGCCATGATTATCAAGGACCATTTATGAAACGAATTTATAACGCAAACATTGGATTAACATTCCGATAACTTTTGTTGTTTAAAAACCTGGCTTACGTATTTGTTTGGTGATCTTGGCAGAGCATAATGAGGTTACGGTAGTGTCGAGAGTAAAGTATCGATCGTCAGGCGCACGAGTGGCAGGAGAAATTCGACCAGCGCATCGCAGAGAAGTGCGCGGAAATGCAGGTGAGGAAGGGGATGATCTCATTATTAGTAGTTGAGAGAATAGTAGTGTTTATGCAAGTAGTGAGGATGAGTAGAGCGTAGAGCGAGTCAACTATCGCCGGGATAATTAATGAGTGCCTTCCCATTGCAGAAGCAGATCGCCTCCAGCTATCGCACCCTCATGTCGAATACGGCGCCCGAACGCCATCTGCCCCTTCGACCGCCTTCTCCCCGCTCATTCGGAGGTACGCGAATACCCATCATGTAGGGGCTGAGTATTGACATTTGTCAGAAGGGAACGAGTTAGTCAAAAAAGTTCACAGTTGAAAATTTAAAGAGATTTTACCCTGACTAATAGTCTTTGACTATAGCTCAATTAGTGCGATCTAATACGATATTTCTTCTCTCTAGACGAGGAGAACGTGGCCGCCTTCTCTCAGTTCTCCTCTCGTCGTGATCCCTCCCCTCGTCGACGAGATCCTTCCCCTCGACCAGACACCGACAGACGTATGTTCATCTCCCATCTTTGATCTCTCTCTAAGTTATACTTCTGAGTCTGCTGTAGATTGCTCTTGTAATTAGATCTTATTGAGTGTATTTCCTATTTAACTCTTGATTGATCTTTGATCTCATTCAGCGCCTAGTCGTGGCCCTCCGATGGCTCCCCTCGACGACAACAGGAAGCGACAACTATTGCAAGAGCGGATCACGACGAAACTACCTCCACCCAGAAGGTAGATCGATCGATTACCGTACCCTTCCTCCATGGTATTGATTGATTATTGTACTCCCTTCATATAGTATCCATTGATAATCGATATCTTTTCGATGATAGCTATCCATCACATGTTCCCTGCTTTTCGAATAGCATTATATCACTCGCAATCGTTCTCAATTGCCTTTCAGTCATATCATTCACTGACTTCCTTTGGAATGTCCACTAACATTGACTATGAATGATCGATAATCACTAGAAACTGATTCTAACTAATTGCTACCTCGATTTTTTTCACTAGCTTCAAGCTCAATCTACTCGTTGCCCATTTATAAGTGCTTTCTTGTGCAATAAACTACCACTAACTCTTTGATGAGTACTCCAATGGGAGAGAGAAGTATTGGGAACACACAGAGATGCTTGCCAGCATGCTCGAAGGAAACTGCCTGTCCTTGTGATTACACACTGAAACATCTCCCATCGATACAAAAAGTGTTGATCAAACAGAGTAAAAGTAAAAGGCGACTAGTTAACACCCGGAAGACGTGCACTTGTGCACTTCTGTAGTTGATGAACTCCTCCCCCCTCTTCTGATAAGGAGTGATGTTTCCGTACATCTTTGATTGTGGAAAGCATTAAGGGATGGGGGAGAGCGAGAAATAGTTTACTCGTGGTTCGTTCGGGAGGGTGGAATTCACCAAATTTGTACAAACAATAAATCGATAATCTACAATCTGCAACTCTTCTTATTCCGACTTCTTTCCCTTGTTCGATCCGATGAAATAGGCGGGAGA
>JADMIO010960091.1_pt1 | contig 26776 bp, 26 predicted proteins | sample 8958161 | NCBI WGS metagenome assembly JADMIO01 (sample SAMN16585339, study PRJNA669376) | soil metagenome | isolation source: Crop rotation soil | place: USA: Cullars Rotation, Alabama | collected 2011 | reverse complement strand
TCGTCGCCCGGCGGCGGCTTGAGCTGCCGCTCGATCCACTCCCGCTCGCCCAGCCGGGCGAGCTCCGCCGCCGACGCCGCCGTTGCGCCGTAGGTGAGGCGGTTCAAGAGCGCGAGATCGCGCGCCTGCAGCGCCACCGGCGCGACCGTCTTCAGCTGCGCCTCCGGCGGCTGCGGCGCGGTGGTGCACGCGGCGAGCACGCCTAGGGCGATCGACAGGGCCGTGTTCTTCACCACCGCGCCATTAAACGCCGATTGATATGACGTGTCCTTCGAGAAATGTTTCCAGATGTAGCTGCGGCGCGGTTTGGTTTGGGGACGGAGCCCGAATCTTCTTGGTTCTGCTTTTCCGGGGCTCCGTCCCCGAAGTTCTACTGCCTCCCCAACCTTTGCAAAAACCTGTCGAGCTGATCCGCAAACCGCTTCCGATCCGCGTTGTCCAGCGCGGCCGGTCCGCCGGTGCGCTCGCCCGCCCCGCGCAGCTCGTCGAGGTAATTCCGCAGCGCGAGGCGCTCCTGGATGTTCTCCACCGAGTAGAGCTCGCCGCGCGGGTTGAGCGCGTGGCCGCCCTTGGCGATCACGTCGGCGGCGAGCGGGATGTCCGCCGTCACCACCAGGTCGCCCGGCTCCAGCTCGCGCACGATGTGGCTGTCGGCGACGTCGATTCCGCGCGGCACCTGCAGCGCGCGGATGTACGCCGACGGCGGCACGCGCAGCAGCTTGTTCGCCACCAGCGTGAGCGCGATCTTCCGCCGCTCCGCGGCGCGGTAGAGGATGTCCTTGATCACCGCCGGGCAGGCGTCGGCGTCGACCCAGATGCGCATTCGTAATTTAATGTCATCTCTGCACCGGCGGGCGACTTCCGTCATCCGCCGCTCGCACGAACGCCGCTAACGTCCAGCGCATGAAATCGCACCGCCGAAACGCCGCACCGCTGCGCGAATACGCCATCCCCGCCGCCATCGTGGCCCTTTCCATCGTCTCGCAGCACAGCACCCTCGAGCGGAACGGCTACGCGCTCGCCGGCGCCGTCCTCCTTGGCACCGCCGCCTGGACCGCGCTGGTCCTCTGGCGCCGCGGCGGCTTTGGCACCATCGTCAGGCGGCGGCTGCGCCAGCTCGCTCGCCACCGGAACATCCCGGTGCTCAGCGACGAGGTCGTCGAGCAGAGCTAGATCCGGCCTGGCTCCTCCCCGGGCCGGATTTCGGGCAGCATTGCGCCAGGGAGGAAGCATGAAATCAGTTGCGGTCCTGGTCCTGGCGCTCGCCGCCGGTGCGGCTTCGGCACAGTCGTACCCGTCCAAACCCATCCGCCTCGTCGTCGGCTTCCCGCCCGGCGGCTCCGCCGACCCCACTACGCGCATCATCGGCGCCGCACTCTCCGAGCAGATGAACGTGCCGGTAGTAGTAGAGAACCGGCCCGGCGCCGACAGCGCCATCGCCACCGAGCAGATGACGCGCACCGCGGCCGACGGCTACACCATCATGTTCGCCTCGAACTCCGGCGTGGTCGCGCCGATCGCGCTGCGCAAGGAGCCGCCTTACGACCCGCTCACCCAGCTCACGCCCATCTCGCTGGTAGGCCGCGCCACGGTGATCTTCTATTCGCACCCGAGCGTGCCGGCGAAGACGCTGAAGGAGTTCGTCGACTACGCCAGGGCCAACCCGGGCAAGCTCAACTACGGCACGGGCAACCCGATCTCGATCCTGTACACGGCGCAGCTCATGAGCGCAACCGGGATCCAGATGGTGCACGTGCCGTACAAGGGCGAGGGGCCGCTCAACCCGGACATTCTGACCGGGCGGGTGCATGCGAGCTTTCTTTCGACCGGGACGGCAGTGCAGTACGCGAAGGACGGCAAGCTTCGCGCGCTCGCCGTGCTGCTGCCGAAGCGATCTGCGTTATTGCCTGAGGTTCCCACCATCGACGAGGCCGGCGTGCCTCAGGTCACCGTGCGGCAGTGGGCGGGGATTTTCGGGCCGCCGAAGCTGCCGCGGGAGGTGGTTGCGCGTTTAAACGCTGAGGTGAATGCGGCGCTGAAGCGCGCGGACGTGGTGGAGAAGCTGCAGAGCTACGGCTATGCGGCGGAGGGGTCGACGGCGGAGCGGTTGTTCGAGATCAATCGGGATGATTTGGCTTTGTGGAAGAGGTTGGTGAAGGAGGCGGGGATCGCGCTCGAGTAGCAGTTCGCATTGCGCGCGAGGTGCCGGATGGGGCTATGGCCCGAGCTCCTCTGCCACTATCACGCGCTCTTAGGAATAGCGCAATCGCAGTCCGTTCAAAACATCACGACCCAATAGCGACCGCCCCTCGCCAAGCATGAGCAGTAACTTTTCTAGCGCCTTCTGGCCACGGGGAGCCATTACCAATTTACAGAGAGTCGACCGAATACCGAAACTGTTCCGAACGCCTTCTACGAGTGACCGAGGAAGGTCGAACTTGAAAAAGGCGGTACTTATCGAGATACCAGTACCTCCGCCTTTTTCGGCACCATACTTAACCTCAAGCGAGCGAGCTACATCGCGCAGCACCTTTTCGTACCCGATTTGAGCTGCCTCGTCTTCTAAGTCAAGGGCCCACTGATAGGACGCGAGCCATTCCCTAAGTTCCTTATGCTGGTCCCGAAGATTGAGCGCAGACGGGATTAGTTGTGCGATGTTGTCACTGTCTTCAATCGCTTTTACAGCGAGCGGCGGCAGAGAAAAGTTGGCTACGCTTCCAGATATCTGCCGCCCTCTGAAACGAAACATGTTCGCCCGTTGAGTTTGGAGAAAGGCAGTGACGATTTCTGGCGCACTTCCGGAGGCTGGAAACAATCGGGTCGCGCTGACGAGCCTGCGGCGAAACGGATGCCCGAAATAGGGCGTATTACTTAGGTGACTTCGGGCGAGCATACCTGCACCACCCCAAATAACCGCAGAAAGGTGTGGGTCAGCACTTGCTCGTCTGATATTCCATTCCTCTCGAACTTTCTGCATCGCTTGCTTGAGCGTCGGCGTAACGCAAAGCTCGTCAACTATCGCGTCGCGTAGCGGACCTAAGTCAAGGTCAGAGTAGTCGTGCGGCCCCACAACCCCCAAATCCGCCAAGGGAAGCAACTGGGCGTCCAAGCGTTGCCACGTGTCGACGAATCGCGAGTCAACCATCAATCTGTCGAAGCAAACGACGTTCGTCAGCAGTGTTATTAGGGCATCAATCTGAACGACGCCGGCCGGCACTTGAGTAAACGAGTGTTGCAGTCGATCCGGCGAGATCATGATCTCTCCAACTGTTCGGCTATCGATCCCCTTTGATAGGACAGCCTCCACATCTTGAAGCGTCCAGTTATCGATTAGTAAGCTCGCGGGCATGTTTCGTCTTGGCCGGTCGGTCATGCGTCCGGTAGCGGTCAGCTTTGAAACACTTCCTTGTTATGCCACCTAAGGTATTCGGCGGAGGGGTGGTGGTGAGAATCGCCGGGGACGGTGACAAGCGGTTTTCCTTGATATTGGTAGTACTCGCGACCGTTTTCAAACTTCTCCTTGATGCTTCGGCTCACCTCCACTTTTAGGTCATCGGTGACGGTGAGGTAACCATCGTCAAACAATATATGCAGATCCGATCTCAATAAGAGCCCATTCGAAATGAGGTGCGGACCACTTTTCGCGTAAGGCTTTATGTGCGCGGCCTCGAGCACAGGAAGCGTCCGCTCTCCGCTGATTGCGCAGCGCCTGTCGTAGGCCTCAGTGACCAAAACGCGGAACGCCCCTTGCCCGAGACGCGCGCGCGTCAAATACTCGGCGCCGAATCGGGATTGTTCTACTTGGTTTTTATGCGTCCCGGCTTGTTCCAGCCGCTCCCGCACGGCATGCCAGAGCCGTAGACCGTCAGTAGTCTCGGTATCAAACGTCCTCCCCTGCTGCGTATTCGGCGCCCAAGACTCAGGGATCGGTATCCACTGGTTCTCCGCGAAGAAGAACGGCGCATTGAGGATATTGCAGCCGATGAACGGGTCCCCAGCGATCGCTTGCCTTCGGTAGCGCTCAACTCTCTCGCGAAGGATCGTATAGCTCGGCGCGCCGTTATTCTGCGCAAACGCCTCCCACGCGAGACGCGCCGGCAACGCGGAATAGCGAACATAGAATCCACCACCCACGACGAAGTTGCGCGGCGCATGCAGCTTGAACAGAAATAGGGCGCCGGCGTCAAGACGCACGGCCCTGCGCTCGGCGGACGGTTGCCAGAAATTGACCTCGTCGAGAGTGCGCCCATGCAGATAGTCGAACCAGTCGCTATCTGTCACTCCGACCCAGTAGCGCACGGGATCAGGTCACCGCTATTCAGTTAGCAGTTGTCGACTTCGGCAACCTCGCCGCAATCTTGCTAAAAAGCTCGAAGGCCGCCTCTAGCTCGTCCGCGATCTCGGCGGCGAGGATGTCCGGCGCGGGAAGCGCCTCGGTGTCGGTCAAGCTCTTGTCCTTGATCCAGAACAGGTCGAGGCTAAGCTTGTCGCGCTTGAGGATTTCGTCGTAGGTGTAGCAGCGCCAGCGCCCGTCCGGATTCGCTTCGGTCCACGTTTCCTTGCGCTTGTGCGTCGCACCGGGCTTGTAGCACCCGACGAACTCGTCAAAGTCCGCGCGCGTTATCGGCTTTTGCTTCTGAGTGAAGTGCTTGTTTGTCCGCAGGTCGTACACCCACAGCTTCTCAGTCCAATGCTCAGCGCGGCCAGGCTTCTTGTCGAAGAAGAGCACATTCGCCTTCACCCCAGGTGAATACCAGATGCCCGTCGGCAGTCGCAGCAGCGTGTGAACGTTGCACTTTTCCAGCAGGTTGCGCCGAACTTTTTCGCCCGCGCCGCCTTCAAAGAGCACGTTGTCCGGCAGCACCACCGCGGCGCGCCCGTCAATCTTCAGCAGCGTGTACATGTGCTGAAGGAAGTTGAGTTGCTTGTTGCTGGTACTCGTCCAGAAGTCTTCGCGATAGACGACGGCGTCTTCCTTGTCCAGGTCGCCTTCCTCGTTGACGAATTCGACCGCCTGGCTTTTGCCGAACGGGGGATTGGCGAGAATCATCGTGTAATCCCTGCCCCACGGCGCAGCCAGCGAATCGTGGCCGGAATGCACGACCACCTTGTCCCCGCCGATCCCGTGCAGGTAAAGGTTCATCGCGCACATCCGCGCAACCTTCGTCGAAAGCTCCATCGCCTCCACCAGTTCCTCGCGCAGCGTCCGCTTCTCGTCGCGGTTCAGATCCTTCTCGTACTGCCCCAGCACGTAGTTGTAGGCGGTGAAGAGGAAGCCCCCGGTCCCCGCTGCGGGATCGCAAATGCGGTCCTGCGGCGTGGGCTGCATCACATCCACCATCGCCTGAATCACGGCCCGGGTGGTGAAGTACTGCCCGGCGCCTTTGGTCGATTCGGAGGCCGACCGCTGGAGCAGTTCCTCGTAAATCGTCCCCTTCACATCCACCGGAAGACTCATCCAGTCTTCCTTGTCGATCAGGTTGACGATGAGCTGCTGGAGCAGCGCCGGGTTATGGATGTCGCAGCGGGCACCCTTGAAAATCACGCCGAGCATTCCGCCCTTAAGCGCCAGGGTCTCGATAGACTTGCTGTACTGCTCCTCCAGCGCCGCACCAGAAAGCTTCTTGAGCGCCTTCCACCCAAATTCCTCCGGCACGATAGGCTTCTGGTTGTACGGCGGCTCGGTAAGCTGGTCCGCCATCTTCAAAAACAGCAGCATAGTCAACTGCTCTACGTACTCGACGCAGGACAGACCCGCCTGCTGCAGGACGCCCGCGTAGCTCCAGGCGCGTTTACCGATTGTGGATGTGTCCATGAACCTACCCCGCGCGGACAGCGCTCATGTTTTGCCCTCGCTTCGGCCTTCTGACCTTGGCAGATTTCGCCGCCTTCTTGGCATCTTTGACCACGCGCTCTCGCTCGGACCGTTCGGCGGCAATGCGCCTGAGCAACTCGCTCGCCGGCTCGTCGTTCGGATCCTGCGGCACGAGGTTGCCCTCGAACGCCACCTTCAGAATCGACTGCCGCAATGCCTGCGCGCTCTTGAGCTTCGTTTCAAGGTCGGTTTCGAGATGGTCGATGACAGAGAGCCGCTCCTCAGCCCCCTCAATCACCGCTCGCTGTTCATTGAGCGCCGGTAGCGGCAGTGGGATTGAGTCGATGCTCGGGATGTTTAGATTTGGGCGTCCGACTCCGGTACCACGCCTGCGCAGCTCGCGCTGTCCAGCCGGACTCTTGAGGAAATAAAAGGCGAATTGCGGAAGGAGAAGGTCCTGATGAAGTCGGTAATAGATAAGGAAGGCGCCCGCGATTGCGCTAACCCCACCTTGAAACACCGCCAGCGTCCCCAAGCTACCCGTCCTTGTGATAAGCAGATCGCCTGCCTCGAGCTGATACGCTTCGAGTTCCGCCTTTGTTAGCGCCAACATCGGAGGAGTATTCAGATCGATTCGGCCCGACTGATCAAAGTCCGTAGTACGTAGGACGCGAGTCCCATCGGCGACGTACCCCTCGCTTGAAAAGCGCGGCCCGTACATCGAGAACTGCTTAAGGCAGTCCAGGTTCGCCCAAACCCATCCGGAGGGCAGTTCACCAAGATTTGCAGTATTCGGCAGGCTTGGCCCCTTGTACTTCGCCTTCCAATTCTTCGGCGGCTCCTTCCCCGTGTCCTTGTACTTCTTGAGCTGAGCGTCCTCCCAACGCCGGCGGCGTTCGGCGAGGATGCGCTCTAGAAGCTCGGATGCAGGTTCGATGTGTGGATGCGCTTTGCGCCACTCGGTGGTAAGCGCACCTTCCACCGCCGCCTTTAGCACGGAGGCCCGGTACCGCCTGAGCTTCGCCCGCACCGTCTCTAGCGCCTTCACCCCAGCGTCAAGGTCGGAGAGCAGTTCATCGAGCCGCGCCGCGATTCTGACTTGTTCCTGCAAAGGCGGAATCGGAAATCTCACCGTTGCAAGATTCGCTCGCGAGATGCGTTTTCGCGTTGTCCCGCTCTGCAATTTAGCGATCATCCGCCGAACCTGCGGCGTGTTTAGATGATGCATGAGCCAACGCGCGCATATAGGGCTCTCGAGTCGCACGACACAGACGTCGACCACGGTGATGCTGGCTTTCACATCGCCAGGGAACACGCATGCGCGACCAAGCGGATCGGGCATGCGTGCGATGAGTAAATCGCCGGGCTTGAGAAAAGTGCATCGCAGTTCTGCGGCTTTGATCGAGGTAAGGAAGCGGCTGGAGCGGTCGCGGTAGCTGCCGTCACCAACATCCGCTAACTGGATGAGACGAACGTCACCCGATGGATCTTGATCTTCGGATTCGACCCAATCTCCGTCGGAAAACACGCCCCCAAAGCCGACAAGGTCGGCGATAGTTGCAACCGCCCATTGTTCGGGGAGGCTCGCAGCGCCGTCACTCATGCCGCCAACCTCTCATTCAGTTCCGCCAGCAAGGGCTTGAGCTGGTCACCGAAAAGCGCGTGGGCGCGGCCGAGGCTGCCATGCTGGCCGAACCAGCCGTCCTGGAAATCGTCGGGTTGAATCTCGAGCGACGTGGCGATGTGCTCGGCCACGCGATCGAGCCATTCGCGCTGCTCGCGCGTGAACTTCGCATCGGCGTTCTTCTCCGCGAGCCATGCAGCGTAACGCTGGCGGACGGCGTCGGCGTAGGGCGTGAGACTCGTTGTCGGCTCGATGGCGTGCCGGACCAGGTTCACGAGGTCCGCCAGTTGCGAGCCGCCCGAGCCTTTGACCGCATTCGCTTCGACCGCTTCGAACGCGCGCCAGAGCTGGGTCGGGGTGGCGGAGAGCGGCGGGGCGGCGAGAGCATCTTTCAACTTCCGTAATTCCTTCAGCGAGATTTTCAGCGGCTTCGTACCGGAATAGATGACCTGCAGTGCGGTGAGCTCTTCCTTGTGGTCTTCGATCCACTTACGGAAGTCTTTGACCTTGCTTTGGGCTTTCTCGACGGCGGAGGCGTCGAAGCCGGAGTAGAGCACAGAATCTATCGTGTGCCGGTCGATCGTTTGCTCGTTCTGCGCGCGGATTTCGAGGATGCGCCGGCGGAACGCGGCTTTCATGAATGGCGTCGCAGCGGCCTGGGCGAGCTCCTCGGTGGCCTTCTTGACCTGGGCGGGCGTCGGCGTCTGCGTGGCAAATTTCTCTTTAGCCTTCTCGATCTGCGCGTCGGGGTCGCAAGCCTTCATCAGGCCCCCGCCCAGTTCGGCAATGCCCTTCCCACCCGCGAGCTCGCGCAGCTCCGCGAGCTGGTCGGGCGAAAACTCGCGCTGCAAGCGCGAGAGGCGGCCGGCGAGCGTGGTGAGCGCGTCCGGGTCGGTGCCACCTTGAGCGACGTACTCCAGTACCTGCTCGAGCGTCTTGGAGGGCTGGCGGTTGAGCGTGTGGGAGTCGGTCTTGTCCTGCTCGCAGACGCCCACAGCGTCCACGATGATGAACCGCTCCTTGCCCTTAGCGCTGGGGGTCACGACGCGAAGCTTGTCCGGCGAGATGATGCGAACGCCGCGGCCTTTCATCTGCTCAAAGAAGCCCGCGGACTTCACGTTGCGCATGAAAAAGACGCATTCGATCGCCTTCACGTCGGTGCCGGTGGAAATCATGTCTACCGTGACGGCGATGCGCGGGAAGAAGCTGTTGCGGAAGTTAGAAAGAATCTCATCCGGCGAGAGGCTCGACGTCTTCACCCATTCAGTCACCTGCGACTGCGTACCGTCCGGGTTCTGTACGGACTTGGTCACGCGGGTGAAGCCTGTGCGGTAGGTGATCTTCTCGCAGAACTGGTTCTGCTCCGCGAACTCCTCGCGCACCATGCGCACGATGTCGTCGGCATGCGAGTCGTCCTTGGCGAAGATGAGCGTCTTCGGGACTTCGCCGCGGTCCGGGAACGCGTCGGGCAGGACCTTACCCTTAAACTCGCGGATTACGGTGCGAATCTGATCCTCGGCGACAACGTCGCGGTCCAGAGCATCAGCCGTATAGGTCAGATCCTGGGTCAGCAACTCGATACGCTCGGCGCGCGTGAGCTTGTGGCGCTTGTCCACATACACTCCGGTCGGGTCCGCGACGATGGTTGCCCCGCCATCAGTGACGCGCGTGCGAATTCGGTACACGTCGAAATCGACGTTGACGCTATCCGTCACAGCCTCGTCGTGGCCGTACTGCATGACCAGGTTCTTGTTGAAGAAGCCGATCGTCTTGCCCGCAGGAGTGGCGGTGAGACCAATGAGAAAGGAATCGAAGTAAAGCAGGACCTGGGCCCAGAGCTCGTAAATCGAGCGGTGGCATTCGTCCACGATGACGAAGTCGAAGAACTCGGGCGGGATGCCAGCGTTGTAGACCACCTCCGGAGGTGCGCCTTTCCAAGGTTTGGCTGTGTCGAAAGCCGATCCGTCTTCATTCGCGGCGTCGAAGTCAGCGTCTCCCTTTAGCATCGAGTAGAGGCGTTGTATGGTGGTTATGACCACTTTGGCGGCCGGGTTTATTGAGTTGGTCGTAAGTCGCTGGACCGTGTAGAGCGTGGGAAACTTTCGAGTGTCGTCCGGCGGCGTGAAGTTGGCGAATTCGTCTTCAGTCTGCTTGCCGAGGTTGCCGCGATCCACAAGGAAAAGAACCCGCTTTGCGCCGCCGAACTTGAGTAGCCGGTACACCTCGTTCACAGCAGTGAACGTTTTACCGGAGCCCGTTGCCATTTGAATGAGCGCGCGGGGACGCGCGTCGGCGAGCGAGGATTCGAGGGCCGTGATCGCCCTATGCTGGACCTCCCACAATCCTGTCTCGTCGAGCGGCGGTAACTCTTTGAGACGGGCGCGGACGGTGGCGGGCTGATCGAGCCACTCCGCGAGCGTTTCGGGGCGTGGAACGTTGAAAACGTGGCGACTGCGCGGCTTGGGATCGAGCCCGTTAGTGAGGTAGGTCAGTTGCCCGTTCGATTCGAAGAGAAAGGGGAGCGGGCGGCGATGGGCGGGTAGGCCGTCGGGAAGGCCGGCCGCGTATTTCGCGGACTGCTGTTCTACGCCAGTGAATTTCCCTTCAGCTTTGGCCTCGATCGCGCCAGCGGCCTTGCGATCCACGTATAGCAAGTAGTCCGCGAAACCAAAACCGGATTTCATATTGAATTCCCGCACGGCGATTCCACGGCCGGCGGTGAGATCAATGTCAGTGCGATCCTGCACCCGCCAGTCAGCCTCGACGAGCTTCGCGTCGATCAGACGCCGAGCACGTTGTTCCGGGGTGTCAGGCATTTGAGATCCTTGCCTCCCTTTATGCGGCCGCTTCCTGCGCCAGCCTCTCCGGGTTCCAGATACGCTCAGCGAGCTTCAGGTAAAGCTCTTGCCGCGCATCCAGGTCAGCCTTCTTGAAGCCGGCGTGCGACTTGAACGGGAGGCCGCTTTCCGCGATGAATCGTTTGAAGCCCGGATTGTGATCGTAAGCGCGCTCGTGGAGGCTTCGCGCAAGTAGATTCTGGCCAACATAGTGCTCGCGCTTCTTGTCATACGGCAGGTCGCCATAGCTCGCGTTGAAGCTCTTGGGCAGAAGCAAAAGGCCCCCGATACGGTTGCGATAGGCCTCAAACTCGCTCGGGTGGCTGAACTCTTCGGTATGGCGCTCGGGACGGTAGGCCCATACGTGTTCGATCTCATAGCCCTTCTTGCCGCGCTGGGAATATTCCGAATAACGCGACGCTTGGCCGGAACGCGTTTCCAGATAGTCGGTCATTCGGGCAAGCAGCCTATGGATCTGGCGCCCGTTCATTCCGTGGAGGTGAAAGGTGTCGTTTAAATTGAACGATTCCAAGTCACTCTCTAGGTCATCGCGGAGCAGCGAAGCCAGGTCGGAGACGCTCTTGCCTCGAATCTTTCTCATCACAAGGAACATTGCGTACTGCATCGTGGAGTAATCAATTGCGCGGAAATTCCAGATCCGGCGGTGGATTAGGATGTCGAGATACGCGGCCACCACCTTTACCTTTCGCAGCGCCCCCATCTCGTCGTCTTCGACAGCCAGCGGCGCCATCAGCACGGGGTACTGGAGCGTGAAGTTGTGCTGCGCGTTGAAGTGCACGCACTCGAGCCCGAGCGTGAACGTCTCGGCGGCGCGGCGCAACCGCTCGTACCAGCGCGCATAAAAGGCGAAGTCACGCTCGATGAAACGGGCAAACTCGGTGCTGACAGTTAGGCCTAGCGCATCCTCGTGGTCGCGCACCCAGCGGTGGAACTCGGTGCCAATGAGATCGAAGTCCTGCGGTGCGGCGCCGCGCTTACGCTCGCGAATGCTTTCGGCGTATTGGCTGCGTAGCCAGGATTTAATGCCGTCAGCGTCCTCGTCCTTTCCGAGCTCCGCGAGCGCCTGTACGCGTTCCTTCCAAGTTTAGCTCGCCCGCGTGCGCTTGGCCGCGTCCGTAATGTTGGCGAGCAGATAGCCCTTCAGCATGTCCGCCGGTGTGAGCGAAAGCCCGCGGTCATTCATTGTTTCGAAGATGGTGTAGGCGTCGCCGTCCGAATAGGCGGTGATCTCGACGAGATGCACGTTCTCGACTAGCCAGTCGACAAAGAACGGCAGTGCAGGCCCGGAGAGCTCCTCGGGAAAAAGCTCTTCGATGTCTGCGTAGCGGGCGAGGATGTTTGCGACCGATTCCGGGGGCTCGGGCTCGGTGAAAGCCTCGCCTTTGTAAAGCGCTTCCATGCACCCCGTGCGCTCGGGAATGTCGAGATTAAAAGAGCGCTTGCCGTACTTCTGCGAGAAGATGAGATCGGCAATCTGCCCCTTCTGCTCCGCGTCGTCGAGGCGATGGTGAAGGAATATGAGGACCAGCGTGAGCGTGGTGAGGCGTTGCTGTCCGTCGATGATGAACTTCTGGCCGTCCTTATCGCTGATGATGATCGAGCCGAGGAAGTAGTGGCCATAGTCAGCCACTGCACTGCGCTCGTTCCCGGGCTCATGGCTCTCCCGAAATTTGCCGGCAAGGTCGTCGATCAGCTCCGCAAGCTGCTTCTGCTGCCATTTGTACTCGCGCTGGTAATAGTCGATTGAATATTTCCGCCCGGCGAGCAGATCCCGAACCGTCCGACCCTTGCCATCGATTTCGCGTGAGGCGCGCGTAGCGGTGCTCACTCGACGACCTCCAGGAGATTTGGGGCAAAAGCGGGGTGGGCGAGAACCTTGGCGCGCGCAGTCTGGCCAGGGCGTGCCCAACCGCAACGGCGACAGAAAAAAAGATCTCCCTCGCTCCCCATCTGCATTGCCTCCCCCTCGCTTCTATACCGTGACCGTGCTGCTCAAGGCTTGGCGTGTCAGGGTTTTCCTGACAACGCGCCCGTCGAAACGGCGCCACTTGCCGGCCGTCCGATACCTCGGTACTGGAGGGTCATCCTAAGGCAGGGGCGACTCCACGGGGAGGCCGGCCAATTGCCTTGTCGCCTGAGTCGACTTCTAAGTGCTGCGGTTCGTAAATTTGTCGAAAAAAGCGACGGCAAGCGTCTCGGCCCGCGTCACTTTGTTCTCTTCCTCCCAAAGATACCCGCTGGAAATCTGAGTGACAAATGGCCCTCGGATCACTTTTGGAGTAAACGTTGCGGTAAGTCTCTCGTACGTCGCGGGCGAAGCTATTGCGCGGACATCTTCACCAAGAAGCATCGCGCCCGCTATTTCAATATCAAAGTCTGCAGACTCCAGCAGACCAATCTTGTCCCCAAAAAGCCGGTCTTCATTCCCCGAGTCACCGTATCGGCGAAACAGTTGTAGTAAATCCACCGCGTCCTTGTTCGGACTTGCAGCGCGGCGGTCGACCCACGCCGCAAGCTTTAGCAGCGTCTGGCCCGGTATGGAGGCGATGGGTACTGCCAGTTTCTCGGAAATACTAAGTTGTTCGGCTTTAGTAAGGGCTTCCTCGAAGCCAGGGAGATCTACAACGACGTTCTGGGCTATTCCGGCAGAAGCAGGGATCGAAAATGGCAAGATGTCCAACGGAATGCTGGTACGGCTGGCTGCCGGCTGAAATCGAAGTTGGTGTGGCACCTGATTTACAGTGGCAAAACGTCGATCTTCGAGCAATCTCGTCCTTATGCGATCGAAGTCCTGATCGCTTCGTATCCCGATTCCGACATCCACATCACGTGTAGGACGAGGAACATCATGTCCATAAACATGGTTCAGAAGTAAGTCACGAGCAGTCGCACCGCTCACAATGTATGGGATCTCTAAGGCTGTCGCGACAAGATCAACGTGGGAAAGCAACTCCACGATAATCGGATCGACAGGCTTATCCGGTCTGACGGAGAGCATTGATGAGGTGCTTCTCGTAAATCAGGCGCGCCGTTTGATGATTTCGGGGATCAGGCGTCGCGAGCAGATCCGCGTAAATAACTATAGGCGGTGCAACATCGGCTCCGAATTTGTCGTACTCGAAGTTCCAAAATTTCTCAATAAACTCTATGTCACCCTCAGGATCCGCGCGCAAGCGATGCTCAACAATGAACCTGCCCATTTTCTCCGGATCAATGTACACAGTGCACCGACCCGGCTCGCGATACTCCGTTATCCGATCCGCAGCGACCTCCCCACCCCAAACAGCGTCGAATGGCTTCAATTGAGCCCGCTGCCACCATCCTGGGTCGGCGGCCTTAAATGTCCGCGTCATTAGTTTCGGACGAAGCTTGATGGGGTAATTAACGACCCATTCATTGAATATGCGCTCAGGTTCTACAAATCGGCGACCGCCTTTACGTCTACCGCCGACAGTCAGACGCCTAGTCTCTAGGTCATAAAAAACCCAACCTACAGTACCAAGCGCAACGCCCGCGGCTCTCGCAATGTCTCGATATGGGGCATTCAATAACTCTGGCTTGCATAGCAATGCGAAGATCACGCGAAGTCCGGTCGCAGTACCTTTAGCTTTGGTTGCTGCCGGCCTGATTACGCCAGCTGCATTAGTCGCACGTTCACCACGAACGAATATGTACAGACCACGGCCTTGGAGATAAGCATTCCCCGCTGCATCTATGAATTGCAGATCGAGCGTTTCTCGACAATAGTTAGCAAGTTCCGTAGTGAGATAAGGTGTGACTAGCACAGCTTTTTGACCGAAAGGACGTAAGTGTTCCTTTACTGCATTAAGCGCCACTGTGCGATCTACAAACGGCTTTACTTCGACCAGATAACGATGCCGTTGAGCATCCTTCTTGATAAGAATCTCTGCATCTAACCTCCCTCTCTTAGTTCTTGGTTCATGAACAAGCCTTTTGGCTTGAAGTCCAGTAGTGCGCGTAAGAGCCTCCAAGGCTTGCCCCAGGATTTCTCTTTCTTGCTTAGTCTTTGGATCTGCTCTTAGCATTTGTTCAATATTTATCGTTGTTCAAGTAACGTGAACAGAGACCCATATTTGAACAAAGCTTCTTCTGTTCAATATTTAGGTATGTACACGTAACGTGAACATTGTATCTTTCTGAACAAATATGTTCATAAGGTACTGAATATAAGAAACAATTGGTTTTATGGTTCTAGGAACTCTGATTTTGTTCCCGGGAACAATCTAGGCGAGTGACTAATCTACTTTGGTACCGATTATTAGGAAATAAGCGGTACCAATACTTAGAACTCCATAAGTTACAAGGCTATTAACTCGAACAACTAGTTGCCAATACTTGAGACTTGATAAGTTACAAAGCTAGTAACTTAACTAAATGCTGGCACGCAGAGTAAATACGAGATACCTACGTTAGCCAGCTAAATATGGTTGATCGGGGGGTACCGGTGGCCGATGGTTACACCGCCGTCAGCCCAAGGGTGATCGCGTACGCGCGACAGCCGGTCCCCCGGCTGGAGCCGCGGCGGCGGCAGCGCGAGGACTCTGACCAACCCCCGCTCGCGGTGCTCGCTGCTCCCTTGTCAGGGGCCGGCAACAAATCAGTTCTGCTGAGGCTTGATCCCCGCCTCGCTCACCACCTTCTTCCACCGCTCGATCTCATTCGCCAGGAACGCCTGCGTCTCCTTCGGCTCGCTCGGCGCCACGCCGGTGCCCATCGACGCGAAGCGCTCCTGCACATCGGAGCGCGCGAGCGCCTGGTGCATCGCTACCCGGAGCCGCTCCACCACCGCGGGAGGCAGATTCTTCGGCCCGGCCAGGGCCATCCAGCCGCGCACGTCGAACCCCGGAACGGTCTCGCCCACGGTGGGCACATCGGGCCAGTTCTTCCAGCGCGAGGCGCTCGACACGGCGAGTGGGCGAAGCTTGCCGGCGGCGATAAGGCTCGCCATGCCGGCCGGCGTGTCGAACACCACCTCGGTCTCGCCCTGCGCCACCGCCATGGGCGCGAGGTTGCCGCCCTTGTACGGGATCAGGTTGAACTGGGTGGCGGTGCGGCTCTGGAGGAGCACGGTGGCGAGGTGCATGCCGGTGCCGACGCCGGCGTGCGCGAGGCTCACCGCGCCCTGCTTCTCCTTCGCCTGGCGCAGGAGCTCGCCCAGCGTCTTCGCCGGGTGGTTGGGCGCGACCGCGATGACGAACGGGAACTGCGCGGCGAGCGAGATCATGGTGAAGTCGTTCACCGGGTCGTATGGCAGCGAGGCGTACAGCCCGGGCGAGACGCTGTGGCCGGAGGCCATCATGAAGAGCGTGTAGCCGTCGGGATCGGCGCGCGCGACGACGTTGGCGGCCACGGTGCCGCCGGCGCCGGGCCGACCCTCAACAACGACCGGTTGCCCGAGGATTTCGGACATCGGCTGGCCGACCACGCGCGCGGTGATGTCGACGTTGCCGCCGGGGACGAAGCCGTGGATGAAGCGGATGGGCTTGGATGGGTACTGCGCAAAAGCGAGCGTGGTTACAAGGCTTGTAACCAGGATGAAGAGAAGCCTCACGAACGCCCCCTTGTCGTCGAACGAAGTGATTTCAGCATTTTCCAGCCTGACTGACCGGGCAAGCGGGCTTCCCAGAAGGTCCATCCGTTTACTGGGTTGCCTGTGATCGCCATTGCTGCGGCCGAGGGCGTGTCATAACGCTTTCCCTCCAAGGCGAGCGCGCCCTCTTCCACCCGGGCGAGATGGGTCTGGCCTTTGTAGATCGCGCGAAATTCAGTGCTGGATGGAAAGCGCACTCCTTTGGTAATCCAATCGCTCGCTTGCGGCAGTGCGGCTTCGCGTTCGCTGGATCCCCTTTGCTTCGCCGGGAGACCAAGCATTTGACGCAGGACATCGTTCTCGCTGACCTCCTCGGAGGGTCTACGCAAGGTCAGCGCTTTGAATACGTCGAAATCGACTTCGATGGTTCGCATGTTCGGGCTCCTGGGTCGATATGTTTGTTTATAGCACTATAGCGCTACATATTCAACGCTACCCCTCGCATCCTGCAGGAATTGCTTAAAAGACGGAGGTTGTGTTACTTATACGTAACATCATAGGTAAACGATGCGGATACAGGACCTCGGGGGAGAGATCAGAAAAGCCAGGACGGCGCGCGGGCTTACCCAAGCCGAATTGGCATCGCAGGCCGGGGTGTCCCGGAAAACGCTGAACCTCCTGGAGAACGGTTTGGTAGGCGAGCTCGGCATCGGCAAGGTGCTCAACGTGCTTCAAAGGCTCGGTATGCAATTGCGGATGGAGCCCGCAAACGAACCGCGCAGACCTGACTACCTGCGAATGGCCTCGACCACTGCGAGTGTCAGCTACAGGACCAAGCTCACCGAGGACGAATTGATCCACGCCCTGCTAACCGGGAAAGTCCCTCGTGGACGTGAAGCGCATCTAAGGACGTTATTCGACGAGGCACCCGCACCGATCCTCCATGGCCTCGCGACCGAAGCCGCCCGTTGGGCAAAGCCGGGGAAGCTGCAAACCAACCTGTCGCGGCTTGCCCGTGAAGTGAGTGCGTCGCGCAGCATCGACGAATGGCTGAAGACCGGCTGAAAATTTGGGAAGGGCTCTTTCGTAGAGCGCTCACACTGATCGACTCCGTCGCGAAATCGGGGACGGTCTTCGAGCCTTGGAGCTTCGGCGGCGGGACCGTGCTGATGCTCAAGTACAACCACCGATTCAGCAAGGACATCGATATCTTCGTGCCCGATCCTCAGTACCTCGGCCACGTGACTCCGCGTCTCAACGACACGGCCGAATCGATGACCGGCGACTACGTCGAACAAGGCAACTTTGTGAAGCTCATCTTCCCAGAGGGCGAAATCGATTTCATCGCTTCGGCAGCACTGACTGCGACTCCCACGACAACGCAGACCCTGCTTGAACGCGAGGTGAGCGTCGAGACGGCGACGGAGATCATCGCCAAGAAGGTATGGCACCGCGGCGCGGCATTCGCTGCACGCGACGTCTTCGATCTGGCGCTCGTTGCAGAGCGCGAACCGGAAGCGCTAAAGGAAATCGAGCCGGTGCTGCGCGATCGCAGGAGCGCAGTGCTCACCCGAATTTCTGACTCTGACAAGCAACTGCGGGATGCGTTCGAGAATCTGGAGATACTCGAGTTCAAACGCAGTTACGACGAGTGCGTTGCGATCGTGCGGAAGGTTCTCGAGCGCGTGTAGCAGTGTTCCAAGTTGGAACAGCACCCGGTTATCCGTAAATTGCTCTGACCCCTTTTCGTAGTGGACTTCCGCCCAGCCTTCGAAGACTGCGTCGCCAGCCTGAAGCAGGCGCTGAAGACTTAGGGACGCGGGCCCTCTGCCACGGGCTTGTAGACGTAGTTGCCCTTCTGCATCACCCGCGCCCGTGATTCCAGCACCTGCGCCTTCAGCTTCTCGATGCGCTCGGCCGGGAAGGCGAGCTTGCCGTGGCGCTTGGCCACTTTGCCGGCGACGAGCACGGTGTCGACATTCGCCGTCTCGGCGTTCATGACGACCGCCTGCACCGGGTCGCCCAGAGGAACGGAGGGGAAGATGTTGAGGTCGCCGGCGCGCACCAGGATCACGTCCGCCTGCTTGCCGGGGGCGAGGGAGCCGATCTTGTGCTCGAGGCGCATCGCGCGCGCGCCGCCGAGCGTGGCCCACTTGAGCGCGGTGCGCACGGTGGTGGCGTGCGCCTCGGCGGGCCAGCGGCCGGCGGCGGAGAGCGCGCGGTTGTCCATTTCGCGCTGGTGCATGAAGGCGCGGCGCATCTCCTGCCACATCGAGGCGGCGAAGTACGGGTCGACGTCGGTGCCGAGCGCGGGCACGGCGCCGAGCTTCTCGATGCGGCCGAGGAGCGGCACATGGTCCCAGTTGAGGAGCTCGGCCATCGCGGTGGCCGACACCGAGCAGCCGGCATCGACGATCATCTTGAGCTCGTCGTCGGCGAGGCAGTTGCCGTGCACCACATTGTGGTCGGGCCCAAGGAGGCCGGCCTTCTGCAAGCGCCAGAAGCCGTCGGGCACCATGCGCTTGCCCTGCCGGCCGGCGGTGTGCGCGCTCGTGATGACGCCGTACTCGCGCGCGAGGCGGATGTCGGCCTCGGCCACCTCGTAGGTGCCGTAGTCCGGGCCGAGGCAGGCGAGCGCGAGCGTGACGAGGCCCTCATCCGAGGCGAGGCGGCCGGTGCGCAGGCGCCGCACCTCGTCTTTCGGCTGCGGAATCTCGTAATACGGCTTCGCCATCTTCACACCCATCGGCTTCGCCGGTCCGTGGCCGAACACCGCGCGGATGCCCGACTCGACGATGCCGTCGAGCGAGGCGTCGGTCATCTCGGGCGTGCGCAGGTTGTGGCACCAGTCGAAGAGGGTGGTCACTCCACCATTCAGCTGCGCGAGCGCGCCGAGCAGGTTGGCCACGTAGTTGTCCTCGGCCTCGAAGCGCTGAGCGAGGTTGCCGTGGATGTTGGCGAAGTAGTCGCGCGCGCTGATCCAGTCGGCGCCGATGCCGCGCAGCGTGAATTCCCAGGTGTGGATGTGCGAGTTGACGAGGCCGGGCATCACCACCATGCCGGCGGCGTCGATGACCTCGGCGTTGTCGGCGCGTTTATCGTTCGCGAGCTTCGGGCCGACCGCGGCGATTTTGTCGCCCTCGATGAGGACGTCGCCCTCGAGCTCCTTGAGGCTCGGGTCCATGGTGACGACCGAGCCGTTCCTGATCAGGGTGCGTTGCATGGGGGAAGGGTACTGCAAGAGGACCGGGCTGCGCCCCGCGGTTTTACCAGCTCAGCGGTCAGGCTCACGCCCTGAGCCCGGCGCAGCGCACGATGCGCGCATGGACGACTGCAGCAATATCATCGATCTCGCGGCGCGGCGAGCCGAGAAGCGGAAGGCGGGGGCGCGGCTGCAGCCTGCTCCGGCTGCTGTGCTTGAAGAGACACCGGAGGCACGCTTGACGGGCGACGCGCTGAAGCAGAGGCAACGGAAGGTGATCGAGGAGCTGCGGGCACTGGGCTACGAGATGATCCTTCCCACGAGGAGGCGCTGATCATCCCCGGTCGCGGTCGCCACCGACCTGCGCGCGAGCTCACCGCGCCCTGGTTCTCCCTCGCCTCAGGCCACGCATATCCTCAACGCGGACCGGACGCCTTGCCTTGCCGATGAGGCCCTTGAGCTCACGCACATCGCGTGAGGCGGCTACCACTTGGAACACGCCCTTAGTCGTCTCGACGAATTCCACACGGTCGCCGGCGTGAAGGAGATGCCGCCTACCTGCGGTTGATGCGACGGTACCGATGCCCGACGGTGACCACCAGGCCGTCGGATCCGAGGATCGCGTAGGTGCGCGACAAACGCTCGGCCTCATGCGCCGCATCGCCGCCGAGCTTCTTCAGCCTTGCCCTCGCCTTCTTGTCGAAGTAGACGATGTCGCGATCTCGATCGGCGTGCGCGATGCGCCCGTAGTCGAGCAACGCCTCGAGCGCGTGCGCGCGGATGCCGCGCTGCTGCATGCGCGCGGCGGCGTGGTCGGTCAGGCCGAGATCGCCAAGGTGTCGCATGCGGAAGAGGCAACCCCCCGTTCGCGAGAAGCTCGCTCGCTGCCCCCCTTGACAGGGGGGACAACCAAAAAGCGTTCGGCGATCGCGAGCGCGGCGCGGCGGCGCTGGTCGCGGCGCCGCTCGGCGCTGACGATCCACAGCGCGCAGGCGGCGGAGAGGAGGAGCGTGGAGAGCCAGGCGTCCATGCCTAGCGCTCCACGATCCACAGAATAAAAAGCGCCATGGTGGGCGCAAGGGCAACAAGGAGATCGAGAGGAATCATGGCCGCCATGGTGGGGAGGTGACTGGCTCAGGCGGCGATCCATCGATTTTTTCAAAGAAAAACCGTGACTTGTGCGCCGCGCTCGCGTAGAGTGCGCGCCTCGCAGATAGATCCGCCCCGCCCGTCTCCGCAGCAACGCAGCTCCCCTAGGCAGTTTTCGGTCGGCGCCAACCTGAGGATTGCCCATGAGCTTCTCGTCGCTCGGTCTCGACCCGTCCCTATTGGAAAACCTCGCCCGCCTCGGCTATCTCGAGCCGACGCCGGTGCAGCGCGAAGCGATTCCCGCGGCGCTCGCCGGGGGCGACCTGCTGGTGTCGTCGCAGACGGGGAGCGGAAAGACCGCGGCCTTCGTGCTGCCGGGGCTGCAGCGGCTGCGCACGCCCGCGGCGATCGCGGGCAAGGGGCCGCGCATGCTGGTGCTGACGCCGACGCGCGAGCTCGCCCTGCAGATCCAGAAGGCGACGCACGGCTACTGCAGCGGGCAGCGGCTCCTCACCACGTGCCTGGTGGGCGGCATGCCGATGCGGATGCAGCTCTCGCAGCTCCGGCGGCCGGTGGACATCGCCATCTGCACGCCCGGGCGCCTCAAGGACCACCTCGAGCGCCAGAGCGTCGACCTCGCGCGCGTGGAGCTGCTGGTGCTCGACGAGGCGGACCGCATGCTCGACATGGGCTTCCAGGAGGAGATCGACGCCATCGTGGCGCGCCTGCCGCAGGCGCGGCAGACGCTGCTCTTCTCGGCGACGCTCGCCGGCGTGGTCGGCCGGCTGGCCGGCCGCGTCACGCGCGGCGCGCGCAGGATCGAGATCGCGCGCAAGGAGCAGAAGCCGCTCGACATCACCCAGCACGCGCTCCTCGCGGACAACGAAATGCACAAGGCGCGCATGCTCGATTCGCTGCTGCGCGAGACCGACGTCGAGCAGGCGCTGGTGTTCACCGCGATGAAGCGCACCGCCGCCGAGCTGACCGTGTCCTTGCAGCAGAAGGGCTTCACCGCCGGCGCGCTGCACGGCGACATGCACCAGAAGGAGAGGAACCGGACGCTGAACCGCGTGCGCGACGGCAGCATGCGCGTGCTGGTGGCCACCGACGTGGCGGCGCGCGGCATCGACGTGCCGGGCATCAACCTGGTGGTGAACTTCGACGCGCCGCGCCAGGCGGAGGACTACGTGCACCGCATCGGCCGCACCGGCCGCGCCGGGCGCGCGGGCTTCGCGGTCACCTTCCTCGGCCGCGAGGATCGCCACCTGATGAAGCAGATCGAGCGCTTCACCGGGAACAAGGTGAGCCTGATGGAGATCGAAGGGCTGGAGCCGCGGCGGCGGTAGCGCGTAGAAAAGGGGTCAGGACCCTTTTGCGAAAAAAGGGTCCTGACCCCTTTTTCGCTATTCGACCTTGATTCCCCGCCGTTCGACCAGCTCGCGGTAAGTCCGCGTCTCGGTGGCGACGCGGCGGGTGAAGTCGGCGCCGGCCAGGGTTTGCGGCTCGGCGCCCTGCTTGGCGAAGAGCTCGCGCATGGAGGGCTTGGCGAGCGCCTTGCGCAGCTCGTCCTCGATGCGCGCCACTGCGGCGCGCGGCGTGCCGGCGGGTGCCATGAAGCCGAACCAGATCGGCGCGTCGTAGTCCTTGAAGCCGGCCTCGGCGAAAGTCGGGACCTCAGGCAACAACGGGCTGCGCTTAGCGCCGGTCACGGCGAGCGGGCGCAGGCGCCCGGCGCGCAGGTGGGCGGTGGGGCTCGCGATGCTCGAGCCGCCGAAGTCGACGCGGCCGGCCATCACGTCGGTCATCGACGCGGCAACGCCCTTGAATGGGATGTGCGTCACGCGGATGCCGGCCTTTTCGAAGAAGAGCTCGCCCGAGAGGTGCGAGGAGGTGCCCTGCCCGCCCGAGCCGAAGGTGAGCGAGTCGGGCTTCGCCTTCGCCGCGTCGACCAGCTCCTTCAGGCTCTTCGCCGGCAGGTCGGGGCGCGACCAGAGGATGTAGGGCGCCTCGGCCACCAGCATGATGTGGGTGAAGTCCTTCACCGGGTCGTACGGCAGCTTCGGGTAGAGCGAGGGCGAGATGGAGAACGAGTTCTCGGTGAAGAGCAGCGTGTGCCCGTCGGGCGCGCTCTTCGCCACCACGTCGGAGCCGATGGTGGTGCCGGCGCCGGGCCGGTTCTCGACCACCACCTGGTGGCCGAAGCCGGCGGCCATCTCGCCGGCGATGGCGCGCGCGGCGACGTCGGTGAACGAGCCGGGCACCACCGGCACGATCACGCGCACGTTGCCGGTGGGATAGGACTGCGCGCCTGCAGGGGAAATGAGCGCCGAAGCGGCGAGCAGGAGAAGCGCGGTGGCGAGGGTTTTCATGCGTGGGCCTTTTCAATACCAAGGAACCGCCGTGGGTTGCGGTCGAGCACCAGCTCCTGCTCCGCCGCGTCGAACAGGCCGCAGCTGCGGATCCAGTTCACCGCGCCGCCGGGGATGTCGCCGCTGCCGGGATAGTCGGTGCCGATGACGATGTGGTCGGCGCCGGCGCGCTTCTTCATCAGCGCGAGCGAATCCTCGTCGTGCACCAGGCAGTCGAAGTAGAGGCGCGAGAGGTACTCGGCCGGCGGACGCTTCATGGGGCGCGCGCTTTCGGCCTGCTGCTTGTAGCGCAGGTTGAGCCGCCCGACGCCGAAGTGGATCCAGCCGCCGCCGTGGCTCAGCATGATGCGCGCCTCGGGATGGCGGTCGAGGAAGCCGCTGTAGACGATCGACATCGCCGCGAGGCTGTCCTCGAACGGCGAGCCGAAGGAGTTGGCGAAGTTGTAGCGCGGCAGGCGCTCTTCGCCCGCCTTTTCCCAGCTCGTCGGGTGCACCACGATCGAGACGCCGGCCTTGGCCGCGGCCTCGAGGATCGGCAGCACCTCGGGGTCGTCCAGGTTGCGGCCGCGCACGTTGGTGCCAAGCACCATGGTGCGCAGGCCAAGCCGGCCGGCGGCGTCCTCGAGCATCTGCAGCGCGAGCTTCTTGTGCTGCATCGGCAGAACCGCCATGCCGCGGTAGCGCTCGGGATAGGCGCGCTGCACCTCGGCCATCTCCTCGTTCAGCTCGCGCGCGAAGCGCGCCGCGTCGGCCTCGTCGAGGTGGTAGTTCCAGAACGTGCCGGTGAGGAGCAGCGCCTGCAGGTCGATGCCTTCGTTCTTCTTGCGCGCGGCGGCGCGCGCCGCCGGATCGTCGAGCGCCGCGTCGAAAGCGGGGAACACGAGGCGCTTGTCGCCGAACGCCACGTGCTCGCGCCCCGCCGCGTCGCGCCCGATGGAAAGGCCGTACCAGTCGCGGCCGGCTTTCGACGCCTGCGAAAGCCCGCGCGGCGTCCAGTGGCAATGCAGGTCGACGGCCATGGCTATTCCTGCTTCACGCCGGCGCGCGGGATGATCTCGCGCCACTTCTTCATCTCGCTCTCGACGCGCGCGGAGAACTCGGCCGGCGTGCTGGTCTGCACCTGCGCGGCGCGCGCGACGAAGAACTCGGCGAGCTTCGGCTGCGCCAGCGCGCGCAGCAGGTCCGCGTGCAGGCGCTGCAGCACCGCGGGCGGCGTGCCGGTGGGCGCGGAGAGGCCCCACCAGATCGGCTCGTCGTAGTCGGGGAAGCCGGCCTCGGCGAAGGTCGGCACGTCGGGCAGCAGGCGGTTGCGCTCCCTGCCGGTGACGGCCAGCGCGCGGATCTGCCCGCTCTTCACCGGCCCGATGGTGATCGAGATGCTGGAGATGGCGAAGTCGACGCGATTCGCGATCACCTCGCCGAGCGCCGCCGCCATGCCCTTGAACGGAACGTGGACCACTTTCATCCTGGTGCGGTCGAAGAACACCTCGCCCGCGAGGTGCACCAGCGAGCCCTGCCCGGCCGAGCCGAAGCTGAGCTCGCCCGGCTTCTGGTGCGCGAGCGCCACCAGCTCCTTCGCCGACTTCACCGGCAGCCCGGTGCGCGTCCACAGCACGCTCGGCGTGATGGCGATGAGCGAGATGTAGGCGAGGTCCTTGGCCGGATCGAACCCGGGATTGGCGTAGAGCGCCGGCGCGATGGCGATCGAGCTGTCGGTCATCAGCAGCGTGTAGCCGTCGGGCGCCGATTTGGCGGCGAGCGAAACACCGATGGTCGTGCCGGCGCCGGCGCGGTTCTCCACCAAGACCGGCTGGCCGAGCTGCTCGGCGAGCCCCGCGGCCACCGCGCGCGCGGCGAGGTCAGTGAACGTGCCCGCGCCGCTCGGGGCGATGAGGCGAATGGGTTTGGTCGGCCAGGATTGGGCGAAAGCGGCATTGCAGAAGAACAGCGTCAGCAGCAGAAGCGATTTCATTTGTTTCCTATCCGGAAAAGGGGTCAGGACCCTTTTCCAATAAAAGGGTCCTGACCCCTTTATTCGTCGATGCCAAGTTCCTTCAGCACCTCTTGGGTGTGCTCACCCAAGTTCGGCGCGAGGCGGCGGACCGTGCCTGGCGTGTCGGAGAACTTCACCGCGATGTCGGGCATCTTCACCTTGCCCTCGGTGGGATGCTCCGCGCTCTTCCAGAAGCCGATCGCGCCGAGGTGCGGATCGGCGAGGAGCTGGCCGAAAGAGTTGACCACGCCGTACGGCAGCTCCATCTTCGCGAAGGCCTCGGCGCAGGCCGCGGTGGTGCGCGTTGCGACGGTGGCGGCGATGAACTCGTAGAGCTCGTGGAAGCGGCTCGAGCGCGCGACCAGCGAGGCGTAGCGCGCGTCGCGGATCATCTCGGGCTTGCCGGCGAAGTCGAAGAACTTCGCCCATTGGGCGTCGTTGTACGGCACCACGCCGATATGGCCGTCCCGGGTCTTGAAGGGTTTCCTGAACGGGTTGAGCAGGCGCTCGTAGCCCGCCTCGCCAAGCGGCGGCTCGAAGACGGCGCCCATCATGTGCTCCGGCACCGTGAACGCGGTCATCGCCTCGAACATCGGCACCTCGATGAACTGGCCGCGGCCGGTCTTCTCGCGCGCATAGAGCGCCATGGCCACCGCCTGCGCGACGTACAGGCCGACGATCTTGTCGCTGATGATGGCGTTGACGTAGCGCGGCTCGTCGCCGCGGTAGCCCTGCAGCCAGGCGAGGCCGCACGCGGCCTGGATCACGTCGTCGACCGCCGCGCGGCCGGCGTACGGGCCGGCCTCCGAGTAGCCGTAGCAGCCGCAGTAGATGAGGCGCGGGCTCTCCTCGCGCAGCGACTCGTAGTCGAGCTTGAGGCGCCGCATGGCCTGCGGCCGCACGTTGCATACCAGCGCGTCGCTCTTCTTCGCCAGCGCGCGCAGGATGCGCTTGCCGCGCTCGGTCTTGAGATCCAGCGTGACGCTGCGCTTGTTGCGGTTGTTGTTGAGGAACGCCGGGCCCATCGAGTCGTGCCGGCTCGGCTTCATGAAGCGCAGCACGTCGCCCTCGGGCGGCTCGACCTTGATCACGTCGGCGCCCATGTCGCCCAGGTTCTGCGTCGCCCACGGCCCCATTACCACCGTGGTGAGGTCAAGAACTCTTACGCCCGCGAGCGGACCGCCATGCATGGTGCTATTCGGCACGGGCGCCCGTGGCCTGCACCACCTTCGCCCAGGTCGCGACTTCCGCGCGCAGGAACTGGCCGAATTCTTCCGGCGTCGACGGCGCGGCGACGACTCCCTGCGGCGCGAGCTGCGCCTTCACCTGCGGATCGTCGAGCAGCGCGCGCGTCTCGCGGTTCAGGCGATCGATCACCGGCCGCGGCGTACCGAGCGGCGCGAGCAGGCCGTACCAGGTGGTCGCGACATAGTTGAAGCCCGACTCGACTACCGTCGGGATCTCCGGCGCGAGCGGCGAGCGCTGCGCGCCGGTCACGGCAAGCGCCTTCAGCCGCCCGCTCTTCACCTGCGGCAGCATGGTGCCGATGCCGGAGAGCACGATCTGCACGTCGCCCGCCATCAGTGCGGTCATTGCCGGCGCCGCGCCCTTGTACGGAATCCGGGTGAGCTGGATGCCGGCCATCGAAGCGAAGAGCTCGGTGGCGAGGTGCGTGGGGCTCGAGGTGGCGCCGTAGTTGAGCGCGCCGGGCTTGGCCTTGGCGAGCGCAACCAGCTCCTTGATCGAATTCGCCGGCAGCGAAGGCGTCGCCGCGACGACGTTGGGCGCGTCGCCGACGCGCGAGATCGGCTCGAAGTCGTCCGCGGTGCGATAGGGCACGCTCTTGTAGAGGCTGGCGTTGATGGCGTGGCCGGCCGAGGCGAAGAAGATGACGTAGCCGTCGGGCGGCGATTTGGCGACCACTTCCGCCGCGATCACCCCGTCGGCGCCGCCGCGGTTTTCGACGATCACCTGCTGGCCCAGACCCGTGCTCAGGCGCGCCGCCACGATACGCGCGAGCGCATCGGTCGGGCCGCCGGCGACGAAGCCGACGACCATGCGGATCGGTTTAGCAGGGTAATTCTGGGCAAACGCAGTTCCCCATAGGGAAAAAAGAAGAAGTGCGATCTTCATTTGCGCACCACCTTGTCGGGATTTTCACCATACGGCGGCGCGTAGATGATCAGCACCTTCATGCGCTCGCTCGTCACCTTCACCGAATGGAACACGTCGGCGGGGAAGAAGCAGAGGTCGCCCGCCTTGGCGTGGTAGGTCT
>JADMIO011432803.1_pt1 | contig 26780 bp, 21 predicted proteins | sample 8958161 | NCBI WGS metagenome assembly JADMIO01 (sample SAMN16585339, study PRJNA669376) | soil metagenome | isolation source: Crop rotation soil | place: USA: Cullars Rotation, Alabama | collected 2011 | reverse complement strand
ATCCGAATCCGCCGTGCCTGCCTGAGCGAGCGCGACGTCGACGTCCGCGTACGGCCGTGACGTCGACATCGTCGTGGGCCTGTCCGAGCTGCGATGCGGCGGTCTCCACGCCGTACTGTGCAAATTGCGGCGAGCGTCGCCCACTGTCGACACGTGATCTGACGCTGCGCGCGCTCGTCGAGCAGCTCTTTCACGCGCTCAGCAGCATCGATGGCCGGCTGCTCCGCAGCCTGCGCGCGCTCGTGATGCGCCCCGGCACACTGACGCTGGCCTTCGTGCGCGGCGAGCGCAAGAACTACGTCGGCCCCATCCAGCTGTTCTTGATCGCCAACGCGCTGTTCTTCGCCACGCAGTCACTGACGCATCTGAACGTATTCTCGTCGAGTCTCGATTCGCACCTCCATCATCAGGATTGGAGCGGTGTCGCCCAGTCGCTGGTGGCGAAGCGCCTGGAATCGAAGCAGATGACACTCGAGACCTATGCGCCCGTCTTCGATCATGCCGTCGTGCTCAACGCAAAAGCGCTCGTCGTTCTCATGGTGCTGCCCTTCGTACTCCTGCTCCCCGTGGTCTGCTACCGCTCGCAGCAGCCCTTCGTCGGCCACGTCGTGTTCGCGCTGCATTTCTACGCCTTTCTGCTCCTGCTGTTCTGTGCAGCGCTGGCAGCTACGCTGATGAGCGTCTGGCTCGGAGGACCGGGGCTGAGCTCGACGGCCATGGACCACGCCGTGTCCGTCGTCAATCTCTGCGTCTGTCTCGCGTATCTCCATGCCGCAGTCGGCGCCTACTACGGCAGCACCGGTGTGCTGCGCCTCCTACAGGTGCTCGTGCTCGGCGCCGCCGCGGCCGCGATCTTCATCGGGTATCGCTTTCTGCTTCTCCTCATCACCCTGTACACGACCTGAAGCGCGTTCACTCCGCGGCGTAGATCGCGGTTCGCGCCGGCGTCGTCGCCGTGATCCAGGCGCGATACATTCCCGTCGTGTTCAAAGCGAAAGCGATGTGACCCTTGCCATCCATGGCGATCAGCCCGCCGTCGCCGCCGATGGCGCCGATGCTCTCGATGGTCTCGTCGGCCGCGGACTGGATGTTCTCCCGATTCCATTGCGTGCGATCGCAGACCTGGCGCGCTGCCGTCTCGCGAATGAAATACTCCCCGGTGCCCGTTGCCGACACGGCGCACAGGCCGTCGGCGGCATAGGTTCCGGCGCCGATGATGGGCGAATCTCCGACGCGTCCCCAGCGTTTCCCGGTGAGGCCGCCGGTCGAGGTGCCTGCGGCGACGTGACCGCTCGTGTCGAGCGCGATCGCACCTACGGTGCCGTACGCATGGGTGAGATCGGGGGGCAACGCACTCTGCTCGTTGCGCCAGTCCTCGAGCTCTTTCCAGCGCCGCTCGGTGCGGAAGTAGCTGGGGTCGACCTGCTCCAGGCCATGCTCCTTCGAGAAGGCGTCGGCGCCTTCGCCCGTGAGCATGACGTGCTTCGACTGCTCCATTACCGCGCGGGCGAGACTGATCGGATTCTTCGTGCGCGTGACGCCGGCGACGGCGCCCGCCTGGAGACTGCGCCCGTCCATGATGGAAGCGTCGAGCTCGTTGCGGCCTTCCGCCGTGAAGACGGCACCCTTGCCGGCGTTGAACAGGGGATCGTCCTCGAGCACGCGGATCGCTTTCTCCACCGCATCCAGGCTCGAGCCGCCGCCGCGCAGAACCTGTGCACCGGCTTCGAGCGCAGCGTTGAGGCTCGCGCGATATGCGGCTTCCTCATCGGCCGACAGCTCGCCTTTCTCGATCACGCCTGCACCGCCGTGAATCGCGAACGCCCAGTCCCGCGAGCCTGCAGCGGCATTTGCAGACAGCATGCCCGCGAGCAGTCCGACGATTCCGATCCTGACCAGGTGCGTCATTACTCCTCCCCTGATGTCAGCCTGACGAGCTCCGCAATGCGGACGCCCTCGTCATTCTATCGCCACGGCATCCTCTTTCCGGAGGCGCCGCGGGATCTGCACGCATCGGGCACGCGATCCCGCTGCGACGAGCCATCCGGGCGTGCCTGTATTACGATGAGCATTCCCGGCATCTCACCGCAGTATCGTGCGAGGATTCATGCAGTACGTGAGACTGGATACGACGGAGCGCGAGGCGCTGCTCGATGCGTTGCGCAGCATGCCGGCCTATCTGCGCGCGACGTTCTCCGCGCTGAGCGCGGAGCAGGCGCGAGCCGGTGGTCCGGATGGCGCGTTCTCGCCCGTCGAACAGGTCTGGCACCTCGCGGATCTGGAGCGCGAGGGCTTCGCCGTACGCATCGACCGGCTGCGGCGCGGAGCGAATCCGCAGCTGCCGGACTTCGATGGCACTGCCGCGGCAGCCGCGCGCAACTATCGTTCGCTGTCCCTGGCCGAGGGCTTGCAGGCTTTCGAATCGGCGCGCGAACAACCTCTCCGTGCTGCGCTCGATCCACTCTCCCGACGTCTGGGCGCAAAGCGGCACGCAGGACGGCGTCGGCACGGTGTCCCTCTGCGACATCCCTGCTTTCATGGCCCAGCACGATACCGCGCATCGCGCGGAGATCGAGGCATGGAAGACCCGGTCCTAGCTCTCCGGAATCAACGATGAACTACGGATCGCTGCGCAAGGTCGCCGTCGTCGGCGCGAATCGCATTCCCTTCGCACGCTCGAACACGGCTTACGCCAGGCTCTCGAACCAGGACATGCTCACGGCCACGCTGCAGGGCCTCGTGAAGAAATGCCGGCTGGAAGGCGAGACCCTGGGTGAGGTTGCGGGCGGCGCGGTCATGAAGCACTCGCGCGACTGGAATCTCGTGCGCGAGTGCGTGCTGTCATCCGGACTGTCGCCGGCGACGCCGGCCTACGACGTGCAGCAGGCGTGCGGAACGGGTCTCGAGGCCGCGATCCTCGTCGCCAACAAGATCGCGCTGGGCCAGATCGAGGCCGGGATCGCCTGCGGCTCGGACACGACTTCGGACGCGCCGGTCGCCGTCAATCGCGGATTGCAGCGCGCGCTGATGGACCTCAACGCGGCGCGCACGACGGGCGCCAAGGCGGTGGCCTTCCTGCGGATGCTGAACCCGAAGTTCCTCGTTCCCGAGATCCCGGCGAATGTCGAGCCGCGCACGCACCTGTCGATGGGGCAGCACGCCGAGCGCACGGCGCAGCGCTACGGGATTACCCGCGAGGCACAGGACGAGCTTGCGCTCACGAGTCACCGCAACCTCGCGCACGCCTATGACGAAGGATTCTTCGACGACCTCGTCATGCCCTTCCAGGGCCTGAGCCGCGACAACAATCTGCGCACCGATACCACGCTCGAGAAGATGGCGAAGCTTCCGCCGGTCTTCGATCGCGTGAACGGCACGATCACGGCCGCGAATTCCTCACCGCTCACCGACGGTGCTGCCGCCGTGCTTCTGGCGACGGACGACTGGGCGCAGACGCGCGGGCTTGCGGTGCTCGCGCACATGACCCACGCCGAAGTTGCAGCGGTGGACTTCACGGAGGAGTCGCGCGAGGGTCTGCTCATGGCGCCGGCCTATGCCGTGCCGCGCATGCTGCGCAAGGCGGGCATCACGCTGCAGGACTTCGATTACTACGAGATCCACGAAGCATTCGCGGCCGTCGTGCTGTGTACGCTCGCCGCGTGGGAATCGGAGACATTCTGCCGCGACAAGCTCGGTCTCGCGACGCCGCTCGGCAGCATCGATCGTGCGAAGCTCAACGTGAAGGGGAGCTCGATCGCGGCCGGACATCCCTTCGCGGCGACGGGCGGACGCATCGTGGCCACGCTCGCGAAGATCCTCGCGCAGGCCGGACGCGGACGGGGCCTCATCTCCATCTGCGCGGCGGGCGGGCAGGGTGTCACTGCCATCCTCGAGAAGTAGCACCGCGCGTACTCGCCGATGAGCGACTGGCTCCTCGACTTTGCAAGCGATCCGGTCGGCACCAGGCTGCTTTCGGCTTTCGGTCTCCCGTCACCAGTCCGGATCGCGCGGGCCGAGGGCGCGTACGGCGCAACACCCTTCGCGGGCAAGACCGTTGTGCTCGCGGCGGCGCCATCCGGTTTCGCGGAACAGGGCTTGCGTCGAGCGATCGAGTCGGCGGGGGGCATCGCGCGGGACGTCGCGTCGCTCGCCGCCGACGCAAGCATCGATGTCATCGTCTTCGACGCCACGGGCATGCATCGTCCCCTCGAGCATCGCGCGCTCTACGATTGCTTTCATCCGCTGATGCGCAGGATCTCCGCCGGCGCTCGGGTGCTGCTCACGGCAGCCTGGCCACCGGAGGCGAGCGATGCCGTCGCAGCCGCGACGGCGCGCGGAATCGAAGGCTTCGTGCGCACGCTGGCGAAGGAGATCGGGCGCGGCGGCGCTCAGGCGAACCTGCTGTACCTGGCGCGCGCCGCCCGGGAGTGTCTGGAAGGGCCGGTGCGCTACTTCTGCAGCGTGCACAGCGCCTACGTGGACGGGCAGCCCCTGCGTGTCGGCGGGTCTGTGCCCGCTCCGTCGAGTGTGCCGTTCACCGCGGTGCTCGCCGGCAAGGTCGCGATCGTGACGGGCGCCGCGCGCGGCATCGGCGCGGCGACCGCACAGCGTCTCGCCGCGGAAGGCGCGCAGGTCGTCTGCGTCGACCTGCCCCAGAGCCAGCCGACGCTCGAAGAGACGGCGCGCGCGTGCAACGGATCGGCGCTCGCGCTCGATATAGCGAGCGCGGATGCGCCCGCGCGACTCGTCGAAGCGCTGCAGGCACGGCACGGCGGCATCGACATCGTCGTGCACAACGCAGGCATCACGCGCGACAAGACGCTCGCCAACATGACGGCCGAGCAGTGGGACCGGGTCTCGAGCGTGAACTTCGAGGCGATCGCACGCCTGGACGATGCGCTGCGAGCGATGCTGCGTGACGAGGGCAGGGTGGTGTGCCTCTCGTCGCAGAGCGGTATCGCGGGCAATTTCGGACAGAGTAACTATGCGACGAGCAAGGCCGCGCTGATCGGATACGTCGCGGCGCGCGCGCCGCAGCTCGCGGCGCGCGGCATCACGATCAACGCCGTCGCGCCCGGCTTCATCGAGACGCGCATGACGGAAGCGATTCCGTTCATGAGCCGCGAGCTGGGACGTCGGCTCTCGTCATTGCGACAGGGCGGACTTCCGCGCGACGTCGCCGAGGCAATTTGCTTCCTCGCTTCGCCCGGCGCCTACGGCATTACCGGCGAGACACTGCGCGTGTGCGGACAGAGCTGGCTCGGCGCATGAAGAGGAGAGAAGGACATTCCACATTTGTTTCGCGGCCGCCGCAGGCGGAAGCGGACGCGAAATAAATTTGGAATGTCCTCGTCTCCGGAGACCCTGCTAGTGCTGGAAGCCCAGCTTCCAGGTGTCGTTGAGCAGCGTGTTGTGACGCAGACCGCCGAACAGCACGACGCGATCGATCGCAGCGTCATAGACGAGCCCATACGATTCGCGCGGTGCCGGCGAATACACCGGCTGCAGCTGCACCCAGTCCGTGCCGGTCCATTTCCAGCTGTCGTTCAGGTCGCTGCCCGCCGCGCCGCCGCCGAACAGCACGACGGCGCCGAGGTGCGGCTCGTACGCGGCCGCTGAACCGTAGCGGTTGGGCGGCTGCGTGGGAGGCGATTCCAGGGTCCAGTCGACACCGTCCCAGGTCCAGGTGTTGTAGGGATTGACCTGCGCCAGGCCGCCGAACAGCACGACGTTGTCGAACCTCCGATCGTGCGCGGCGATGGTTGCGGAGCGCGCGCTCGGCGAGTGCGCCGGATGCAGCTTGACCCAGTCCGACCCGTTCCAGCGCCACGTATCGAGCTGATAGAACATGCCGTCATAGCCGCCGAAGGCGACGGCGCGACCGTTCGCGGGGTCGGTGAACAACGCGGGGCCCGTCTCGGCGGGCGGCGAGTGCGCGGGCGATCTCCGGGTCCAGGTTCCGTCGGCGCCGTTCCAGGTCCAGGTGTCACCGAGATACCCGTCGCCATCGAACCCGCCGAACATCACGACCTCGTGCGACCTCCGGTCATACGCCATCGCGAGGCCCGATCGCGGCGGCGGCGCGCTCGCGGTCGCCATGCGCGTCCAGTCGTTCCCGTCGAAGGTCCACGTATCGTCGAGGTATCGCGTGCCGTCGAACCCACCGAACAGCACGATGCGCTGGCTCACCGGATCGTAGGCCATGCCGAATGCCATGCGCGGGTCCGGCGCGGAGTCAGGATGCACGGGAATCCACGTGACAGCCGGGGCTGCGTCCAGCCCCGGAATCCCGGCGCGGACGGCAGTGGCACAGACCGACAGCGCGACGACGACCGTCGCGCGCTTCAACGCACTCTTCATCGCATTCTCCTGGGCATTCGCCCGGCTCGGGCGAGGTGTTTCCTCGCCTCGACGCAGGTTGCATGCGGAAATGATACCTGCGCGCCGGGGGCGCCGGGTGCGATCTCCCTCAGTGCACTGCTTCGGGATTGGGAACGGGAGCGATGATCAGCGCTGGCTCCGACGCTGCGAGCGGAGCCGGATTCGGCTCGAGGCGACTCCATGTCCCCGGAACGCCTCTCGTTGCGCCGCGTACCGGCGCGCCGGTGTCCGCGCGGAGGGCTGGTTCGCGGGCGATGCCGGCCACTTCGGCAGCGCCGTCCTCCAGGATGCACGGCGCTCCATCGCGACCGACGTGCAGGGTGACGCGGCCGCTGAGCGGATCCTGCGTGAATGCAAAATCCTCCGCGGGTTGCCGCGCTTTGGTTGCCCGATGCGCCTCGCTTGCAGGCTTCGGTCCGTGGCGAGCAACCGAAACGGGTTCGGTCGCCCGCGAAGTCGTATGCCCTCGTGCGGGCGATGCGGGGCGCACCTTCCTCAAGGGCGGTATAGGCATCCCTGTCTCTCCTCCATGATGAAAGCGGACGAGCTCGCCGGATCGCGGCGGGCTCGCTAGTTGGAGACTCGAGGAGGCAATTTGGTTGTGTCCGTTCGACACCTCTCGATGACGAACCGGCACGGCAGTGCAGCGATGCTGGATATCGCGATACCCGATCGGGCGATCGACGCCAGCGAGCGGCGGTTAGAATGACCGCACTCGCGCGACACGTCTCACCCACGACTGCAGGACGGTCTCAAGCTGTTGAAGCGTATCGGGGAACATGCCGGAGTGCACCGGTGAACTGGCAAGCCATCAGCGCGATCGGCGAGGTCGTCGGTGCGATCGCCGTCGTCGCGACACTGCTGTATCTGGCGCGCGATATCCGCCAGAACTCGCGCTCGCTCGCCATCTCGGCTTTGCGGGACACGACGGCGAACTGGAATCAGTGGGGCCAGATGGTCGCGACGTCCGCCGACCTGGCGGACATCGTCGTGCGCGGCAACCGCTCCCTGAGCGACCTGTCCGAAACCGAAGCACTGCGCTACGGTGCCTTCGTGCAGTCCTTCTTCGACAACGTGGAAACGTTCCGCAGCCTGGTCATCGATCATCAGGTCGACCGGGATCTCGCCGTGCTGGAGTCGATTCTTGCGAAGCGTATCGCCCTGCCGGGCTATCAGGCGTGGTGGAGCGACAACACGGATGACTACAGTCCCGGGTTCATCCGCTGGGTCGAAGACGTGCGCTCGCGATTGGGGTCAGAGCAGGGTCAGACACTTCCCTGACCCGATCAGCCTTCCCGGTCCTGAAGCTGACCGAACATCGCCGCGTCGGCGAGCAGCGCCAGCCGTTCGCGCGGCGTGAGCCAGGAGAGCGCTTCGCGAATCGTTTTCGACTCCTCGATCTTGGCGCGCGCGGTCAGGCGGTCGACATCGGGTTGTCCGCGCTGCAGATGCGTCGGTGGCAGGAGCGTCCTGAAGTGTGCGATGCGCGCCTCCGAATCCCGCGCGAGCGTTTCGATGGTGGTGCGCTCGAGCAGCTCGTCGTAGCCCGGCTCGATCTCGGTCCGACGCAGCATCAGCGCAGGCACGGCCACCTCTTCCGGAATGACGAGCAGACCGAACCAGCGGAAAATCCGGCCCACGCGCGCGCTCCCGCTCGCGCGTGACAGCGGGATCGCGAGCACCAGGCCGAGCAGCGTCGGCGACATCCATGCGAGCAGCGACGGCGACAGGTATGCGAGCGCGAAGGCGAGCGCGATGCCGATGACGGTCTGTAGCCAGTGCCGGTGCAGCAGCTGCGGCCAGGGCGTCCGCCCCTCCCCGCGGCGCTGCGCGGACCAGCCGGAATCGTGTCCGCGCAGGATCTCCCAAAGCTGGCGGCACTGGATGACCATCATCACGGGCGCATAGAGCGCGGACAGCACGAGCTCGACGATCGCGCCGAGGATCAGGCGCACGAATCCGACGTGCCGTCGCAGCGAGCGCACGAACAAGCCGCGCAGCAGGCCCACGGCCTTCGGCAGGAGCAGCACGCTCATCGTGATGATGAAGAGCCGGATCATGCGCTCGGCATCGAAGCGTGGCCACGTGGGGAAGAGCTGGAAATCCGAGGTGAAATACTCGGGACGGATGACCGCCGCCTGCAGCGTCAGGGCGAGTCCGACGATGATGAGGATGAGCCACAGGGGCGAGGCGAGATAGCTCATCACGCCGATGATGAGATGAACGCGACTCGGCCACGTCAGTCCGCGCGCGGGCAGCACGGCGAGATGCTGGAGATTCCCCTGGGCCCAGCGCCGGTCGCGGGCGGCGGCATCGAGGAGAGACGGTGGTCCTTCCTCCCACGAGCCTTCCAGACTGCTCAACATGCGCACGGACCAGCCGGCGCGGCGCATGAATGCCGCTTCGACGAAATCGTGCGACTGGATCGCGCCGCCGAAGGGCTTGCGACCGCGCAGCGCAGGCAGCCCGCAGCACTCGGCGAAGGCGCGCACGCGGATGATCGCGTTGTGTCCCCAGTAGTTGCCGTCCGGTCCCTGCCAGGCGGCGAGTCCCCGGGCGACGATGGGTCCGTACAGCCGGCTCGCGAACTGCTGCAGTCGTGGCAGCAGGCCGGTGCCGCCCGCGAGCGACGGAACCGTCTGCAGAATGCCGAGGCGCTCATCGGCCTGCATCTCGCGCACCAGGGTGACCAGCGTGGCCGCGGACATCAGGCTGTCGGCATCGAGCACGATCATGTAGTCGTAGCGTCCGCCCCAGCGCTCCACGAATTCCTGCACGTTGCCGGCCTTGCGCGCCGTGTTGCGATACCGACGCCGGTACCAGGCCGCGATGCCGTTGCCGAGCGCGGTGCGCAGGCGCTGATACGCGGCGGTCTCCGCGAGCCAGGTCTCGGCATTGGTCGTGTCCGAGAGGACGAAGATCTCGAAGTTCGGCGCGTTGCCCTCCGCGACGAGCGCCTCCGCCATCGCCTGCAGCGCGGCGAATGTGCGCGCAGGATGTTCGTTGTACACCGGCATCACGAGCGCGGTGCGCGTCGTGAGCGGCATGTCGGCGGGTGCGCGCCGGCGTTGCCAGCCGAGCAGGATGCCTGACACGCATGCCGTAGCGGAGAGCGCAATCCAGCCGAAGGTGATCGCGAACATGACGACCATCATCCACTCGAGTGGCGTGATGCCGCCGAGCTGCACGACGAGATACATCTCGTACGTGCCGAAGCCGGTGACCGTCCACGCGCCGGCGAAGGTGATGAGTCGTGCAAGGCGGTTCACGATCGACGCGCGCACGCGTCTGCCGCGCTCGTACCTGCGCAGCGCCTGGGCGGGCATCGCGAGCGCCATCTCCGGTGGCACGCACGAAGGAGCATGCGGCGCGGGCGTCGCAGTAGGGGTCGCGGCGACGTTCACTTCGTCCAGCGATAGAGCCACGTCTCGCTCCACCCCTTGCCATTGCTCACCAGCACCAGCCGCAGCTCGATCGCATCCTTGTTTTCGGGATCGAGCTCGAAGCTGGCGCGATATTGGTGTACCGAGGGGACCGGGAGACCGGTCACATTGCTGATGGTCCCGGCCGACGACGTCACCTCCGGGTGCAGGTCCTCGGGGATCGTTCCCGAACGATCGAAGTCGACCACGATGAGCCTGCGTGCGCGATCGCGACCCTGTCCGATGCGCGTGTCGGCAACGCGCGCGACGGGCAGCTCATCGGGCGGCACGGCGAGCCACTGCAGTCGATAGTTGTAGTCGTAGCGCTGCCCGGCGTGCAGCGGCTCGGCGGGTCGCCAGAACGCCACGATGTTGTCGTGCGTTTCCTTGTCGCTCGGGATCTCGACCAGCTCGACGGAGCCGCGGCCCCATTTTTCCTGGGGCTGCACCCACAGGCTGGGTCGCAGGTCGTAGCGCGCTTCCGCGTCCTCGTAGTCGTCGTACTCCCGTGCACGCTGTGCGAGGCCGAATGCCCGCGGATCCGTGTCCATGAACTCGGAAATCTGCAGCTCGCGCGGATTCGCGAGCGGTCGCCAGAGGCGTTCGCTCGCGCCCGTCACGATCTGCACGCCATCGGAGTCGTGCACGGCGGGACGATAGTCGTCGAAGCGGATGTGGTTGGATGAATCGAACAGGAACATGGAGGTGAGCGGCGCGATGCCCACCGAGGCGAGATCGACACGCGGGAAGAGCGAGCAGCGCACGTCCATGCGCGTCGTCTCGCCGGGTTCGATCGTGAAGGAATACGCACCGGTGACCGACGGGCTGTCGAGCAGCGCGTGAATGACGATGCTCGTGGCCGCGACGGGCGGGCGTTCGATCCAGAAGCGCGTGAAAGCGGGAAACTCCTCGCCATCCTTCTCCGCGGTGTTCACCGCGAGGCCGCGCGCCGACAATCCGTAGATCTGTCCGCGCCCGACGGCGCGAAAGTAGCTGGCTCCCTGGAACAGGAGGAATTCGTCCAGCTTGTTGGGCGAGTTGATCGGATAGCGCACGCGAAAGCCGGAATAACCGCTCATCGCATCGGCCGCGGGACGCGGCACATCCTCGCCATACTCGAAAACGTCCGGTGTGAAGCGGACCGCCCGCGCACGGCCGCCGACGACGAGATCGAGCTCGATAGGCGTCTTGTAGATGAAGCCGGGATGAAACAGATCGATGGTGAATCCGCGTCCCTCACGTTCCCAGATCGAAGCGCCTTTCTGAAAACGAATGTCGCGATACTGATCGTAGCTCAGGTTTCCGAACGGACCGAGCCCCTGTTCGGAAGGCTGGACGTATTCCTGCTTTGCCAGACGTTCGGCCTCCGCCAGCAGCCAGTCGCGATTGAACGGAGTGCCCTCGGGCGTGGCATTGGCGGCCTTCGCGGTCTCGGGGCTCGACTGGCTGGCCCTCGTGTCAGTCGCGAGCAGCGCGACCGAGCACGCGCAGATAACCAGACCCGATCTCAGGTACGACACGCCATCGCTTCCACCGTGGATGCGCAACATTCTATTGTCGCCCTGTCTTCCCGCAAGTCTGACGGCAATTGGCGACAACCAGTCCGATGCATGAAAGCCCCTTGGGAAAGTCGCTGATTTCAACGAGCTGTCAGCTCGTCCCGGCTTTCGACGGCGGTATCTTGGGAAAAGCGCCCATCGTGCGCAGCCCCGGGAACAGCGCCATCCACACGCCCGTGACGACGAGCGTCGCGATGCCGCCGATGATCACCGAGCGGACGAGCCCGAGCCACTTTGCCGTGAGGCCGGACTCGAATTCGCCGAGCTCGTTGGACGCACCGATGAACACGGCGTTGACTGCGCTGACGCGTCCGCGTATCGAATCGGGCGTCGCGAGCTGGACGAGGATGTGCCGGATGTACACGCTCACCATGTCGCCCGCCCCGGTCAGCGCGAGCGCAACGAATGAGAGCGTGGGATCGTGGGAATATCCGAACACGATCGTCGCGATGCCGAACACAGCCACGCCACCGAACATCCATCGTCCGACGTGCTCGGAGATCGGCCGGAAGGCGAGAATCGCTGCCGTGATGCCGGCACCCGCTGCCGGCGCCGTTCGCAACAAGCCGAGACCGGTCGGGCCGATGTCGAGCACGTCACGCGCGTACGCTGGCAGCAGCGCCGTCGCGCCGCCGAACAGCACGGCGAAGAGATCGAGAGAGATCGCGCCCAGCACGAGCGGTCGCGACCACACGAAGCGCAATCCTTCGAACAGGTTCCGCCACGACATGGATTGATCCGAAGCGGCGACGCGATGCTGCGCGCGCATCCGCATGAGGAGCAGCACCGACACGGCCAGCAGGACGGCCGCGACGAGGTAGGCGATCGCAGGTCCGGCGAGGTAGAGCACGCCGCCGAGCACGGGTCCGAGCACCACCGCGAGATGAAAGGTCGACGAGTTGAGCGCGACGGCGCTGCTGAAGCTGGTCGCGGGAACGAGGTTGATGACGATGGCCTGCCCCGCCGGCATGAGGAAAGCGCGGGCGGCACCGAACAGAGCGAGCACGCCGAACACCGGCAGCACGCTCCTCGCGCCGAGCAGCGTGAATCCGAGCAGCAGGACGCCGCACAGCATAGAAACGACATGGCACAGCACGATGATGCGTCTGCGGTCGTAGCGATCGGCGATCTGTCCGGCGGGTAGGACGAGCGCGATGAATGGCGCGAACTGCGCGAGGCCGATGAGTCCGAGGTCGAGCAGATTCCCGGTGATGGCGTAGACCTGCCAGCCGATGGCGACGCTCTGGATCTGCGTGGCGATGTTTCCGAGGAAGCGGGCGCTGAGAAAGAGTCGGAAGTTACGATCGCGTAAGGCGCCGCCGCGGACGGGCTGTGGATCCATGTTCGCTCCGCCAAGGGGCGCTGATCTTAGCAGGCGGCCGTATCAGCCGCGTGATCTTCGATTCATGAACGGTTCCTGGCTGTCGCAGGCGTGGGCGGCGCGGGAGGGAGGTCGTGCGGGGTGTGAGTGGTGGGCGTCGAGCATCACGGTAGCCGAGTACGCGATCCGCGCGGCCTTATGCAATCACGAACGGCACTGAATCTCCGACGCCGGCTCGGTGGGCCACGGGTCCCGCGCCGGAGCGTGCGGAACAGGGATGTTCCGCCCGCAGTCTCCATGGATGGATTCACGACGTTCCGGCGCGGGACCCGTGGCCCATCGAGCCGGCGTCTCGCGACGGAATCAAACGTTCGTGAATCGAGCGTTCGTGAATCGAGCGTTCGTGAATCGAGAAGGACTAAGCAGCCGAGCCCGGCGAGCGAAGATGCAGCACGCGCGCATCCGTCGAGCGACGCTGCGGCGAATGCTGATTCAGCAGCGCGCTGCACGCCCGGGGCGACAACGGCCTGCTGAAATAGAAGCCCTGCGCGACGCCGCAGCCGAGATCGCGCAGACAGGCGAGCTGCTCCGCAGTCTCCACGCCCTCGGCGACGAGCTGCAGCCCGAGACTGCGGGCGATGCCGACGACGCCGCGCACGATCGCGACGTCGTAGTCGTCGCGCGGCATGTCACTCACGAAGGAGCGATCGATCTTGAGCGTGTCGATCGGAAGGTTCTTGAGATAGCTCAGGTTCGAATAGCCGGTGCCGAAGTCGTCGATGAGAATCTTCGAGCCGAGATTGCGCAGTGCCTGCAGCGCGCCCAGATGCTGCTCGGAATTGTGGACGACGACGCTCTCGGTGATCTCGAAGTGCAACAGCCGCGGATCGATGCCGTACTCGCGCGTGAGCTCGGACACGCGATCGGCGATGCGTCCCTGCTCGAACTGGCGTGCCGAGACGTTGATGGATACGGGCAGGAGCGCCACCTGCTCCGCGCGCCACTCGGCGAGCTGCTGGCAGACGCGGCGGATCACGCCGTTGCCGAGCTCGTGGATGAGCCCGCTCTGTTCCGCAATCGGGATGAAGCGGGCAGGCGAGACGGCGCCCAGCTCGGGATGGCGCCAGCGCAGCAGCGCCTCGAGGGAGATCGGCACGTTGGTACGCAGGTCGAAGGCCGGCTGGTATTCCAGATAGATCTGGTCGGAGCCGAGCGCGCTGCGTAGCGCCTGCCCGAGGCTCAGGCGCTCGTTCAGGCGCGAGCCGATCTCGTGCGTGAAGAACTGGTGATTGCCGCGGCCGCGCTCCTTGGCCTGGTACAACGCGATGTCGGCATGCTTGAGGAGCTGCTCGAGATCCGTGCCATCCTCGGGGTAGATCGAGATGCCAATGCTCATGCGCGCATTCAGAGTCGCGCCATTGATCTCGAACGGCGTGCCGAGCGTGTCCTGGATGCGTCGCGCGATCAGGTCGGCATCGCCGAGCTGGCCGAGCCCGGTGGCGATGACGACGAACTCGTCGCCGCCCATGCGCACGACCATGTCGCTCTGCGCGACCGACGAGCGCAGGCGCTGCGAGATGGACACGAGCAGCTGATCGCCGGCGCCGTGGCCCAGTGAATCGTTGATGTCCTTGAAGTGGTCCAGGTCGATGTAATAGAGCGCGAGCCGCGTACCGGCGGCATCCGCCTTCGCGGTGAGCCTGGGCAGGCGCGTGCGCAGGTACATGCGGTTTGGGAGCTGGGTCAGGGCGTCGTGGAGCGCGAAGTGCTTGAGGCGCTTCTGGTCGACCTTGCGTTGCACTTCCGCCTGTTTGCGCGCGGTGATGTCGCGCGCCACGAGGCATATGCAGGCGCGGCGCTCGAGCCGCAGCGCGGTCGCGGTCACTTCGACCGGTATCTGCCGATCTTCCTTGCTGCGTAGTACGAGCTCGTGTCGCGCGGCGCTCGCGCGATCGCCGAGCAGCTGGTCGGCGGACGGCAGCTCGAGGAACACGTCCTGCAGACGCAGCCCGAGCAGCTCTGCCTTGTCGTAGCCGAGCATCCGTCCGGTGGCGATGTTGCCGTCGAAGATCGTCCCCGTCGCCTCGTCGGCGAGCAGGATGCATTCGTCGAGCTGACTGGCCACCGTGAGGTAACGGAACTCCGTCGCCTGCTGTGCGCGCCAGCTGCGGTTGAGGATCGTGAGCATGGCGAGCACGACGACGGCGAAGCCGGCCACGAGCACGACGATGACCCAGGTGATGGTGCGCTCGCCGAGCTGCAGAGCGTCGCGCGTGACGCTGGTGGAGAGCAGCAGGACGGGTCGATGCTCGACGTCGTAGAGGAGCTGGTATCCGTCGAGGGTGCGTGCGGTGTCGACGAGCCTGAGATAGCTGCTCGTGCTGTCCGGTCGCGCGGCGTTCGCGAGCCACTGCTCGACGTCGTCCGGCACCGGCGATGCGACCTTGCCGGATTCGTCCACGGGCAGCGCGTGCAGGGGAAGCTGGCTCGTCTGCTCGACGCGCATGAAGTCTTCGCGGGTGAGGAACCGCCCGAACACGAGCCATCCGACGCTCGGTCCGGTCTGGTCGTTGTGCAGGATCGAGGCCGCCGAGAAGGCGAGAACCCCGGTCGGCGTGCGCAGCAGCCGCGGAGCGGCTGACGGCTCCGTCTTGATCAAGGGAACGTAACGTCTCAGCTCGGCCAGCAGCTCGGGAGGAATCGGCTTTACGCCGCCCTCGGGATCGTTGTAGGCGGCGACGACGTCCTGTCCGTGCTCATCGATGATCCAGAACACGTCGACATTGATGGTCGCCATGCTGGAGGCAAAGATGTTCGCCTTGACGTACGCGGGATTGCGCGTCAGCACGTAGCCATAGGTATCGTCCCAGTGCGCGTAATCCGAGGCGGAAACGCCGATTTGACGTAAGTCCGCGTCGAGCGCATTGGCCACCCGCTGCAGGCTCTGGCGCACTGTATCGGTTTCGATGTCGGCAAAGCTGCCCGACAGCACGGTCCTCGACAGCTCGAAGACACCGAGCATGAGCAGGAGCAGCGCGACACAAGCCGCCAGCAACGTTTTGGTACGCACCGGAGCCGATCCCAGGTTCCATGCGACGGAATGAGTCGCCATGATCTCTCATGCCCGCCGCGAGCCGCCGTGACGTATGTCGCGGAGAGGCCGGAGAAATCGGCTCCATGTCACATTGCTTTGCCACTCCGGCCGTCGCCAAGGCGTCGGACGGAAGGCGTCGCCTTGCCGGTGTTACCCGGCAGCGTAGCGAGGCGCGGTTTTCATTACCGGCTTGTAACTTGTCAAAGCGCGGAGTCGCCGTAACACTGTGCGCGCCCCACCCGAACGGTACGGAGTATCTGCGCGATGACTGTGCGCACGGTCCAGCGGCGATCGCTGCTGTTCGCTGCGACGAGCGTGCTGGCAGCTCTCTTTGCTTTTTTTTCCATCGTACAAGCGCAGGCGCAGGAAGCGTCCGAAGGACAGGGCGCCACGAGCGATTCCGACGGCAGCCTGCATCTCCCTGCGAGGACGATCCCGCTTCCGAGCACCGTGAGCCCCGAGGCCCGGCGCTCCCTCTCCTCCGGCATCGAGCCGTCGCCGGCCCCGCCAGCGAGCGACAAGGCGGCCTGGCACGCGGCCGTCGCGAGCTACGATGCGATGCTCGCGAAGCGTTCGGAGCCGCTGCGCAATGCGTTCGCGGGAAAGATCGACGAGCGCGAGCTCGGAGACGTGAAGGTGTACGAGCTCCTGCCCGAAGGCATCCCGCCGCGCAACACCAATCGGGTGCTGCTGTACCTGCATCCGGGCTCCTTCGTATTCGGCGCCGGTGTCGCGGGGATCGGCGGCGCGGTACAGCTCGCGAGCGCGAGCAAGCTTCGCGTGTATTCCATCGATTACCGCCTAGCACCCGATCATCCCTATCCCGCTGCGCTCGACGACACGATTGCCGTGTATCGCGAGGTGATCAAACGCTTCGAGCCCACGAGCGTCGGCATCGTCGGCGTTTCCTCGGGGGGCGGACTCGCGGCCGCGGCAGTGCTCAGGATTCGCGAGGCCGGATTGCCGTTGCCCGGTGCTGCCGTGCTGCTCGCGCCGGAGGTCGATCTCACCGAGTCCGGCGACACCATACAGACGAATCGCGACCTCGACGTCGTGCTCCGGCACCCGATGCCGGAAGCGATTGCGCTCTACGCCGGCGCTACCGATCTCAGGGATCCCAATCTGTCGCCGCTGTTCGGAGATTTCACGAAGGGGTACTGCCCGACTTTCCTGCAATCGGGCACGCGCGACATGATGCTTTCCGACACCGTGCGCCTGCATCGTGCGCTGCGCCACGCGGGCATCGATGCCGATCTGCACGTGTTCGAGGCCATGCCTCACATCGGTTTCGGCGGCGCGCCGGAGGACGAAGAGCTGCAAGCCGAGGAGCTGCGCTTCCTCGACAAGCATCTCGGGCGCTACTGAGCTCGCGACGCTACCGCCGAGCTGCGCGCCGCAGCGCTGCGCTCAGGGTCGGTGCACCGGCGGCGCCGTATGGGCGCGCAGCGCGCGGATGCTCGATGCACGCGAGGCCAGGAGCGCGATCGTCGTGAGCGCGATGCCGGTGCCGACGAACATCTCGGTCAGCGTGACGTGCCTGAGCGCAAGGCCGGCCCCCGCGGCCGAGAGCGGCGCGACGCCGATGAAAATGAACATGACGACGCCCATCGTGCGTCCCATGCGCTCCGGCGGAATGCGCTGTTGTATCCAGCTGAACATCGCCACCTGCACGAAGCCGCCGAGCGTGCCGAGCGCGAGCAGCAGCACGGCACCCACCCATGTCGATTGGACCAGCGCAAGCGCCGCGAGCAGCACCCCGCAGACGACGTCTATCGTGAGCAGCTTGATTCCGAGTCGCCCCTTCGTGGACAACACCCCGGCCCCGGTCAGCACCGTGCCGAGCAGCACGCCGCCGCCATGCGCGCTCATCAGCGTCCCGAAGCTCGCGGCGCCCCAGTGCAGGCGCGCGTCTGCGAGTAGCGGCAGCCCGACCTGCACGGGACCGCCGACGAAGAGCGCGATGAGAGAGACGTACAAGAGGTACGCGCGCAGGGACACGTCGCGCCACACGCCGGCCACGCCTTCGACCATCGAGTGGAGCACGTTGCGCGGCTGCTGCGCCTGGCTCGCCAGCGGCGCGATACGGATGATGAGGAGCGACACGATCGACGCGATGAAGGTGAGCGCATCGATGCCGAAAGCGACGGCGATGCCGTGCGCGTCGGCGATCGTCGTGCCGTTCGAGGCGGCGCTCGCGGGGAAGTGTGCGATGAGCACGCCGGCAAACACGGGACCGAGGAACAGGTTGAGCTGCCGGATTCCCATGAGCACGCTGTTGGCCGCGGGCATGAGGCGCGGCTCCAGCATTCGCGGCAGGATCGACGCGCCGGCCGGGAACACGAACGCCGTGGCTGTCCCCAGCGCGAGGGCGATCGCATAGACCATCCACAGTTGAATGCGGCCGGTGGCGACCAGCGCACACAGGATGGCGATGAGGATCGCATTGATCGAGCGCGCAACGAGGAGGACCTTGCGCGCATCGAAGCGATCGACGATCGCGCCGCCGAGAATGATGAAGATCGCTTGCGGTAACGCAATGGTCGCCAGCACCGTTCCGAGCGCGAGCGAATCGCCCGTCAGCTTCAGCACGAGCCAGGGCATCGCGACCAGCGTGAATTGATCGCCGAGCATGGAGATCGCGCTGCCGGTGAGCAGCAGACGGAAGCTGCGGTTGGCAAGCAGCGCCTTACCGGCCGAGGGTTGTGCAGGCTGCGTTTCGGTCACGTTGGCGATGCGCGGCGTATTCGAGGCGCGCAACGCTAAGGCAAGCGCCGGCATTTGTCCACGCTTCCCGCGCGTCTGCGCCGCGATGCGCACATGCTAGTCTCTCGGCATGATGCAGGAGCCGCCGCGCAGCCTCGTCGTCGTGCTGGCGATGTTCGTCGCCACGGTGCCATTCGCACTCGACATGTACCTGCCGGGGCTGCCGGGCATGGCTACGGAGTTCGGCGTTGATGCGGGAGAGGCGGCGCACTCCGTCAGCGCGTTCCTGTTCGGTCTCGCGCTCGGTCAGCTGCTGATGGGACCGCTGTCCGACCGGTACGGGCGCCGCGCCATCCTCGCGCTCAGTCTCGCGATCTACACGGCGGCGAACGTCGCCTGCGCACTCGCTACGAGCATCACGCAACTGGTCGCCTTCAGGGTGCTCGAAGCAGTCGGCGCCGGTGCAGCAGCCGTGATCGTGAACGCGCTCGTTCGGGACTTGTTCGAGGAGCGCGCCAGCGCATCGGTGATGTCCTTCGTCTTCATGGTCATGCTGATGGCGCCGCTGTTCGCACCAATCATCGGCGGACACCTGCTCGAGATCGGTAGCTGGCGACTGATCTTCTGGGTGCTCGCGGTCTACGGCGTGATCTGTATCGTCGCCAATGCGAGATTCCTGCCGGCGAGCGTCGACGTCCCGCGCACGCATACGCCGAGCGCCTCCGAGCTGCTGCGCGCGTATGCGCGCGTATTCGCGCACCGCGAAGCCATGGGCTACAACATCGCTTCCGGCTTCGCCGGGGCGGCGCTGTTCGCATTCATCACCGGCTCGTCCTTCTTCTATATCGAGGCTTACGGCGTGCCGCCGGCGCGTTTCGGCTATCTGTTCGCCGTCAACGTCCTCACGCTCATCCTGTTCTCCAGCCTGAATCGCAAGCTCGTGCACCGCAAGCCGCTGCGCACGCTCATCCTGACCGGTTGTGTCATGCAGCTCGGCGCATCCAGCCTGCTTGCGCTCGGCGTGTGGAGCGATACCTTCGGTCTGCCGGCTGCCGTGGCCTGCATCGCGGTGACGATCGGCAGCATGGGCCTCATCGGGGCCAACGGCACGACCGCCATGCTCGGATATTTTCCGCGGACGACCGGCACCACCGCCGCCGTCGGCGGCATCAGCCGGTTTCTCTTCGGTGCGCTGGCGAGCTCGGGCGTGGGCCTTCTGCACGACGGCGGCGGGCGATCGATGGTCGCCGTCATGGCCGGATGCGCTCTCGCCGGCGTGGTGTCCCTGCTGGCGCTGACCGATCGCGCCGGCACCCGAAGCGCCTGACGCCAAACGCCTACACGTTCGGCGAATGCACCGCAACGGCCGACCGCGCGCGAAGCGGGGCGTCGCAGGGGATGCTCGTCCGTTCATGTCGCTCGGTGGGTTTTGCCGGGGCTGGCACGCTTCGTGCTTTGCAATGAACGAAGGCCGGTGGCTTTCGCGCATTCGATGCAGTTGTTCAGGAGAGAGACCATGAAAAGGATTGCAACACTGATCGCGGGCGCCGCGCTCCTCGCCGCGGGCATCACGATGGCAAACGACACGCCGCCCCCGACGACCGACATTGCAAAAGAGCCGGCTGCACCGAACGGGACCATGCCCCAGCAGAACGGCGAGACCCTACAGGTGCCCACCCTCGACGTTCTGGACAAGGATCACGACGGATTCATCAGCTCGACGGAAGCGACAGGCTCGAAGGACATCGCGTCCGTATTCACGCAAGCCGATGCCGACAAGAACGGGAAGCTGGACCGGATGGAATACGCCCAGGCGGTCAAGCTCATCCAGGGCTGACGGTAAGCGCGGGCCACAGACGATCTGCACGTGGAGATCGCTGCGGCCCGCGGCGACGTTCCCGCAACGCTGATTGCCGGACACTGCCTTCAGGTCGACTCGCCGAAAATCGTTTTCTGTGTCGCCACGATCTTGCTGATGTCGTCGTGCAGAGCCGTACCGATGACCGAGAGCAGATAGGCCTGTTCGTCCGCCGGTACTGCCGGTGGCATCTGTGAGCGCAGCGCGTCCGCGATTCCCCGCACTTCGGTGACTACGTAATCGGTTCCGTGGTACTGGCGCATGCGCTGCTCGAGCTCGAGCGTGCGCTGCGCCTCGACGACGTGCATGTCGCCTTCCTGCTCCATCGCCTCGCCGAAGGCGCGCAGCACGTCGTCGACATAGGACCTGAAATAGTCGACGTAGGTGCTGGCGAAATCGCTGAGGTAGCGAGCCTTGTCGGGCGGATAGGCGCGCACGCGCGTGGCGTATTCCTCGACCGCGTTCCCATGCTTCGCAGCCGTGGAAGAGTCGAGCTTCGTCGTCTCGTTGAGCAGAATGACCAGCGTGCGCGCGTCGACCTGGAGGCGCACGTCCCAGTCTTTCACCGGTGCGCTCGCGTCCGGCGCCGCGCGTTCGCTCGTGAGCGTCTCGTCCGCGCGCAATCCCGGAGCGCCGAGCGTCAAGGCGAACCAGGCGGCCAGCGTCCCGGCCCGAAGAAATGTCCAGGGTTTGAGGGCGTCGCTGTGCATAGGCCTGACCTCCTCGCGTGTCGAGCGCATCAAGGCAAGCGTCGTGCCAGCCGGAGTTTTTCGAAGGTACGCAGGGATGTACCGTCCGCGGCTGCGCCGTGGTACGAGTGGAGTGTCGCCCGTTGCCTACACCTCCCGTCGTTCGGCGGACGGCGCGCGCACTGCCGGCGCGGCGCATCACGTAGCGTCGTGGAAGATGATGCCGAGCGTATGACGCGTGCCGCGATGGAGCGCGCTCACGCCATGGCGGACGCTGACCCGACGATATCCGCGCGCGCCGGGCTCGGGGCGATCGCGCACGGCAAAGATCACGCCTTCGCCGTATCCGAGCGGTACGACGTCGACGCGGCTCTGCCGACGCGGTCGACTCGTCGTGAGCACGAGCTCCCCGCCGAGAAAATCCTGACCGGGTCGCGCCAGCAGGAACGTCGCCTGCAACGGGAATGACTCCTCGCCGTAGAGATCCTGGTGCAGGCAGTTGAAATCGCCGGGACCGTAGCTGAGGAGCAATGGCGTCGGCCTGTTCTGTCCCCGGGCGTGACAACGCTCGAGATACTCGGCATGCGTCGCGGGATAGCGGACCGCCCGCCGCAGCGCGCTCATCCAGCGATCTGCGATCGGCGCGAGCGCGGGATAGAGCGTGCGCCGCAGCGCCTCGACCAGGATCGGCAGCGGGTAAGCGAAGTATCGATACTCGCCGCGCCCGTAGCCGTGTCGGTCCATTACGACGCGGCTGCGAAAGCCTGTCGGCGCGGAATAGCTGGCGACGAGGGCTGCGCATTCCGCCGTATTGAGGAGGGGGCCCGTCGTCGCGAAGCCGCGCGCGTCGAGCGCCTCCTCGATGCGCGACCAGTCGAGCGTGCCGACGCGCTCACCGACATCCGGCAAATTCCGGCGCACCGCGCGCTCAGTCACGGTGCGCACGCTCCACGTCGATGAGCGCGCGTTTGCGCTCGATGCCCCAGCGATAACCGCCGAGCTCTCCGGTCCCACGGATCACGCGGTGACAGGGGATCGCGATCGCGAGCCTGTTGCGGGCGCAGGCATTCGCGACCGCGCGCGCCGCTTTCGGTGCGCCGATGCCGGCGGCCACCTCGGCGTAGGATTGCACCTCGCCGTAAGGAATGCTCTGGAGATACCGCCAGACCTTCGTCTGAAAAGCCGTTCCGCGTATGTCGAGGGGCAAGCCGGCGTCGACGCGATCGCCGGAGAGATGTGCCGAGAGCGCGCGCATCCACTGCTCGAAGGTCGCGCGCTGCTGCTGCGCCATGGGCGTGATCGCCGCGTTCGGATACTCGCGGCGCAGCTCGGCCGCGAGCGCGCTCTCGCTGCTGCCGAACTGGATGAAGCAGAGTCCTCGATCGGTCGCGGCGAGCATCATCGGACCGAGCACCGTGTTCGTCACGGCGTAGGAAATCTCCACGCCGCGCCCACGCTCCCGATACTGGCGCGGCGTCATACCGAGGCGCGTGTCGATGCGCTCGTAGACGCGGCTGCTCGATCCGAAGCCCGCTTCGTAGGTCGCGGCGGTGACGGACTTGCCGGCACGCAGCTCGCGTTTGAAGTGCGCCACGCGGCAGGCGTCCGCATACGCTTTGGGCGAGACGCCAACCAGTGCCTTGAAGCTGCGTTGAAGGTGCGAACTGCTGACGCCCGCACGCCGCGCGAGCGCGGCCAGCGTGAGGCGCTCGTCCGTATGACCCTCGATGAATCGGCACAGCTCCCGCATCTTGGCCACCGTCGGCGCGTCGCCGACCAGCGTCAGCGGACGGCACCGGCGGCAGGGACGCAAACCCGCGGCCTCCGCCGCAGCCGGGGAGGCGTAAAAGTGCACATTCTTCCGCAGCGGACGTCGTGCCGCGCAGGAGGGCCGACAGTACACGCCGGTCGTGTGCACGCCGTAAAAGAAGCGTCCGTCCTGGCGACGGTCACGGGCGCATACGGCAGACCACTTGAGCTCCTCGTTCATCGCTGTCTCCTTCCGATCGATCACGATGCCGGATTCTCCACAGTGGCGTGCGCCGCGAACTCCGAATCTTGCGCACGTTGCCGTCTCCGGGCCCCGACGGGGATAATTCCGATGGGCCGCCGATCCCCAGGTGCCCGGACGCGAATGATTTTCGCCCGTGCTCCGTCTAAAGCGAACCCGCCAGGTGGCCAGCGGGCGGTAAGTGCAATCCCGACGAGGACTTCAGGATGAGACCCTTGCGCCAAGACCTTCCCCGATCAGGCGTGGCGGGCGAGCCCCCTGTGCCCGTGCTCGCCGAAGGGAATGAGGAGAGCCCGCGAGGCGCAGAGGCGCGTGCGGCTCCGGCACTCAGCGTCGTCGTGCCCATGAAAGACGAGGAGCCGAACGTCGTTGCGCTGGCCACGGAAATCTGCGCAGCGCTCGGTGAGGACACGGGCGACGACGAGATCGTGCTCGTCGACGACGGCAGCCGTGACGGCACCGTGCGCGAGATGCTGCGGGCACGCGAACTGCTCGGCAAACGTATCCGCGTCATACGCCACGACCGCAATCGCGGTCAGAGCGCGGCAATCTGGACCGGCGTGCGTGCAGCGCACGGCGTGCTGATCGCGACGCTCGACGGCGACGGCCAGAACGATCCCGCCGACATCCCGCGCCTGGTGCAGGAGTTGCGCCTGCGCGCGTCCGAGGGCGTGACGATGGTGATCGGCGAGCGTCGCGAGCGTAAGGATTCCTTCCTGCGCCGCCTGTCCTCGCGCATCGCCAACAAGGTACGCAATGCGCTACTGCATGACGGCGTGGCCGATACCGGATGCGGCCTCAAGGTGTTTGCGCGCAGCACCTTTCTCGAGCTTCCGCCTTTCGATCACATGCATCGCTTCCTGCCGGCGCTGGTGCGCGCCGCCGGAGGCGGCATCAGCGTCTTGCCCGTCGCCCATCGGCCACGGCGCGCGGGTCGATCGAAGTACGGCATCGGAAATCGTTTATGGGTTGGCATCGTCGATCTGCTCGGCGTGCGCTGGCTGACCCGGCGGCAGATTTCGCCACACGCGGGGACGGAGGAGAACGAATGAGTCTCTCGAACTGCGTACAGCAGCCGATGGTGTGGCTCGCCGTCGGATTCGCCGGTCAGGCGTTGTTCACGGCGCGCTTCCTCGTGCAGTGGCTGCGCAGCGAGCAGGCGCGCAAGAGCGTCATCCCGATGGCGTTCTGGTACCTGAGCCTGGCAGGGGGCCTCACGCTGCTGATCTATGCCCTGCATCGCCGCGATCCCGTGTTCATTCTCGGCCAGGCGGCGGGCGCGATCGTCTACATCCGGAACATCGTTCTCGTAGTGCGTGAGCGCCGCACGCTCGCCAGCGAATCCGCGACGGGACCGGCCACGTGAAAGACCCGGCTCGCGCCGGACAGGCGACGAGCGATCTCCTGCTGTTGCTCCTCATCGGGGCGGTGATCATCGGTGCCGGCCTCGGGCTGCGCGATCCGTGGGCACCGGACGAGCCGCGTTACGTGCTCGTCGCGCGCGACGTGCTCGCGTCGGGTGACTGGCTGTTCCCGAGCCGGGGCGGCGAGCTCTATGCCGACAAGCCGCCGCTTTTCTTCTGGCTCGTGGCCTGCGCGATCGGACTGATCGGCTCGCTGAGGCTGGCTTTCCTCGTTCCGTCCCTGCTCGCCAGCCTCGTCACGCTCGGACTGGTGCACGACCTCGCGCGCCGCCTTTGGGGCGGACGCACCGGGATCGTCGCGGGACTGTTGCTTCTGGTGACCGTGCAGTTCACGCAGCACGCGAAATCGGCGCACATCGACGCCACGCTCTGCATGTGGACGACGCTGTCGCTGTACGGCCTGCTGCGCCACCTGCTGCTCGGTCCGGCCTGGGGTTGGTACGCCGTCGCCTGGCTCGCCGCCGGATTCGGGATCATCACGAAGGGGGTGGGGTTTCTCGGTCTGCTCGCGCTGCTGCCGTACGCGTTCGCGCGCCTGCGCAACTGGGACGGCGTCGCGCACGGCGGCGGCTGGCGCTGGTTCGCAGGCGCAGCGCCCGTGCTGGTGCCGGTCGTCGCCTGGCTCGCGCCGATGCTGTACGCGGTGCAGAGCTCCGGCTCGCCGGAGCTCGCGCACTATCGCGACGACCTGCTCATGCGCCAGACGGTCGAGCGCTATGCGCATTCGCTGGGCCACGTGCAGCCCTGGTGGTACCTGATCGTCGGCGTCATCCCATGGGCATGGCTGCCGGGGAGTGCGCTGCTGCCATGGCTGGTGCCGGCATGGCTGCGCGACCTGCGCGCACGCGATGCGCGCGTGCTGATCTTGCTCGGGCTCGTCGTTTCGATCGTCGTCTTCTTTTCGCTGAGCCCCGGCAAGCGCGGCGTGTATCTGCTGCCTGCGGTGCCCGCGTTCGTGCTCGCGGCCTCGCCACATCTGGTGGAGCTGCTCGCCCGCCGCTGCGTGCAGTGGACGGGCTTCGCGCTGACGGCATGTGTCGCGACGTTGATGCTCGCCGGTGCAATGTATCTGCATTCCGCGGGCGCGGCGCGAAGCGAGGCCCTCGCCGCGGGCTACGGCATCAGTCCCGCGACCGTCGCCGCGACGTTTGGCGCGGTCGCGGCGCTCTGGCTACTCGCGGGACCGCGGCGTGGCGCCTTTGCGTTCGTCGCGCTGCTCGCGTGCGCATGGCTGCTCGGCAGCCTATGGCTCTGTCCGACGCTGGATCCCGTGCGTTCGAGCGCCGTCCTCATGCGCGCGACGGAGGCCGCGCTTGCACCGGGCGAAGAGCTCGGCATCGTGCGTTATCGCGAACAGTTCCTCCTGCAGGCGCACGTTCCCATCACGCATTTCGGCTATCGGCGCGCAGATACGGACGAAGAGCTGCACGACGCGGTGGCCTGGCTGGAAGCGCGGCCGCGGCGCCGTCTGCTCGTCGACGACGAGCGTCTGAGACAGTGCTTCCACGGCGGCACCGAGCAGGCCATGGACCCCGGTGGCGACCGGCGCTGGTACCTCGTGCGTGCGTCGGATGCCGTGCCGGAGTGCGTACACGGAGGCTCCGCGGATCAGGCCATCGTGTACCAGTCGCCGCGACGATGAGCGCGAACGACGCGCATTCGCCTTCCGCCGGCGCACGCTCGACGCGATTCCAGCGCTGGGGCTGGCTGCTCGTCTGTGCGATCCCGTTCCTGTGCGCACTCCTGGTCCGCGGCCCGATCCCGCTCGATGAGACGCGCTATCTCAGCGTCGCCTGGGAGATGTGGTCGAAGGGAAACTTCGTACTGCCGACGCTGAACGGGACGCCTTACACCCACAAGCCACCGGTGCTGTTCTGGCTGATGCATCTCGGCTGGGGACTGTTCGGAGTCAATGCGTGGTGGCCGCGCTCGGTGCCTGTGCTCGCGGCCATCGCCGCGATCTGGCTCGTGCGCCGCCTCGCAGCGACGCTCTATCCGCAGTCGGACAGCCGCGTGCCCGACTTCACGGCGTGGTTGCTCGCGGGCTCGATCGCCGTGACTGCCTACGTGACGATCATGCTCTTCGACTGGGTGCTCGTCGCCTGCGTGATGATCGCGATCGTCGCGCTCGAGCGCGCGGATCGCGCGCCGCTCACGAGCTGGAGCGTCTATGCGCTCGCGCTCGCCGTCGGCCTGCTCACGAAGGGACCCGCGATGCTCCTCTTCGCGCTGCCGCCCGCACTGCTCGGCCCGTGGTGGAGCGTGCGCGCCGGCCGGGAACGGCTCGCGTGGTACGGCGGCATGGCGGCTGCGCTCGC
>JADMIO010842026.1_pt1 | contig 26780 bp, 21 predicted proteins | sample 8958161 | NCBI WGS metagenome assembly JADMIO01 (sample SAMN16585339, study PRJNA669376) | soil metagenome | isolation source: Crop rotation soil | place: USA: Cullars Rotation, Alabama | collected 2011 | reverse complement strand
CTTTCCCGCGACCGCCGATCTGCACGACGTCGATGCGCGTCTTCTCCTCGGCGGCGTTCTTGGCGACGGCGACGGGATCGCCCTCGAGATCCTCACCGTCGGTGACGAGCACGATGACGCGCACGTGCTCCTTCGACTTCGGATCGCGCGCGAGCACCTCACGAGCGCGCTCGAGCGCGCGGGCGATGGCGGTGCCGCCGACCGGCATGTCGTTGGGCTCGAGCTGCCGGAAGAACTGGCCGATCGCCGCGGAGTCGCTCGTGAGGGGAAAGCTCATGGGCTCGCCGGCGAAGGCGACCGCGCCGAACCGTGCGCCGGGCAGCTCGCGCGTGAGCTTCGAGACCTCCGCCTTCGCGCGGGCGATGCGGCTCGGCGCGATGTCCCGCGCGTACATGCTCTTCGAGTAATCGAGCACGATGACGACATCGAGGTTGGTCGCGGGCACGAGCTTCGTGCCGCGTCCCCACTGCGGTCGCGCGAGCGCCAGGAACGCCGAGACGAGCGCGATGGTGAGGAGGACGCCCTTGAGCGCGCGTCGCCCGGCCGCGTCGAACGACTCGAGCTTCGAGACGAGCGCGGGATCGCCGAACGCCGCCGTCGCGCGACCGCGCCGGATCGACGCGAGCACCAGCGCGCCCGCGAAGAGCGCGACGACGAGCCCGCACGCGATCGCGACGAGCAGGTACGGCATGGCGGTGAGGTCGTAGAAGAGCCTCACGGGAACCTCCGCACGATGAGCACGCGGACGAGCGCCTCGAGGGCGAGCAGCGCCACGGCGGGCAAGAGGAGGAACGGGAAGAGATCCTCCATCGTCGCGGCCTGCGCCTCGAAGCGCGTCTTCTCGAGCTTGTCGAGGATCTGGTGCATGCTCTGCTCCAGGCCCTTCTTGTCGTTCGCGACGAACGAGTCGCCGCCGGTGAGGCTCGACATGTGCCGGAGCAGCTCCGGGTTCACCGGGAAGTGCTCACGCACGAAGCGGGGCTGCCCGAAGATGTCCGTGCCCTCCTGCACGTCGACCTCGTCGCCGTTGCCGATCTGCACGGTGTAGACGCGCACGGCCTGCGTCTGCGCGAGGTGCGCGGCGTAGTCGGGCGCGATCGAACCGGCATTCGAGTCGCCGTCGGTGAGGAGGATGATCGCCTTCGAGCGCGCATTCGAGCGACGGAGGCGCGCGACGGCGGTGCCGACCGCGTCGCCGATCGCCGTGCCGTTGCCGTCGATGAGCCCGAGCTCCATCTTGCTCACGAGCGTCGCGAGCAGCGACTTGTCGAGCGTGGGCGGCGAGAGGATGTACGCAGCGCGCCCGAAGACGACGACGCCGATGCGATCGTTCTTTCGCCGCGCGACGAAGTCGAGGATGACCTCCTTCGCGGTGTCGAGGCGCGTGAGGCGCTGGACGCCGCCGGTCGGAGTCGCCATCGGCGAGGGCGCAGAGTCGGCATCCATGAGCGCGCGCATCGATCCGGAGAGGTCGAGCACGAGGACGATGTCGATGCCTCGTTCGTCGGTGTTCTCGCCGCGGAGCACGTTCTGCGGCCGACCGATGGCGAGGAGCGCGAGCGCGATCGCGGCGACGCGCAGCATGCCGGGGAGATCGCGGAGCTTGGTGCGGAAGCCGCGCGGACCCGTGAGCAGCGGCGCGACGGTGGAGATGCGAAGGCGAGGCGTGCGCGCGTCGGCGGCGAGGGTCATGCGCCAGATGACGAGCGAGCAGACGACGATGATCGTGCCGAGCAGGACGGGAAGGCGGGCTTCGCGCGGGAGCCAGGCGAGCGCCGGCACGGTCCAGATCGCGCCGAGCCACGCTTCGCCGCGCGCGAGCACCGGGTAGAGGAGGCCGAGGACGAGGAACGTGAGGACGCCGACGACGATGCCGAGGATGCGCGCGGGTTTGCTCATCAGGTGCTCCCTTCGTCGTCGGAGGAGGGAGGAGCGGCAGCGGGAGCGGGAGCAGGAGCAGGAGGAGGAGAGGGGGGCGGGACCAGGGGAGGAGGGGTCGCGCCGGGGGTCGAGTACGGCATCGTCGAGCGGACGATGTGCTCGCCCGAGACAAGCGCGGACGCGCACTGGTCCGGGGTCGGGGTCAGGTTCGCGAACTTCACGAGGTCGCACTCGGCGAGGAAGTGACGGACCTCGTCCAGCGGGATGCCGGGCGTGGGTGCGTTGTGCTCACTCGCGGCGTCGATGCGGACGAAGCCGATCGCCTGCTTCTTCAGCGCGGCGAGGATCTCGTCCGACGTCGACTCGAGGCCGTCGAAGCCGAAGCGCGCACCGAGGTACCCGCGCACGGCATCGCTCACGCGATCGAAGTACTCGGCATGACGTCCCGCATCGAGGAGCCCGGCATGGCGCACCTCGTCGAGGCGCTCGAGCGCGATCTCCCAGGGCGGTCGCGGCGGCGGCGGCGGCACCGGCGGCTTCGGCTTCGTGAGCTGCCGGTACGCGAACCATGCGATGAGCGCGCCCGCGAGGAGACCGAGGCTGCCCCAGAGGAGCGCCTTCTTGAGCGCCGTCCACTCTTCACGCTGCGGGCGTGGCGGCGGGTTCTTCTTCGGCTCGGCTTGCGGCGCGTTCGCGATCGGATCCTCGACGCCGATGACGTGCGGATGCGTGCAGACCGTCGCCACCTCGCCGTTCGCGCGCTGCACCGCGACGGGCAGCGGCGGCAGCTCCATCGTGTTTCGACCCGGTTTTTCCGGGAGAACGACGAGCGGCAGATCGAGATGCGTGACCGAGTAACCGCGGTCCTTCACCTCGGGCTCGGTCCACAGATGCGCGGCCGCTCCTCCGTCTTGATCGGGGATCACGAAGCCCGCCGTCTTCAGGTACTTCTTCGCCTCGATCGCCGCCGAGAGATCGAGCCCGGCCGGGAGCACGCGCTCGCCCTTGCCGTGACGCACGGTGATGGCGAGCGTGGCCGCCCATCCGCTCGTGCCGCGCGGCGGAAACGTCTCGCTGACGACCGGCTTCTGTCCGCCCTTCGGCACCGTCTCGACGCATCCGCCGATGTCGCCGCTCGGCGCGCCGCCGTCGGCGCCGACCACCGTCGAAGGCGGCGTCGGCTTCACCGGCGCGGGGCCGGGCGCCGCGAGCTTTCCGCCGTCTGCCGCCGTGAGCTGCGCGTCGGCGAGGCGCGGCACGAGCACGGCGAGCGCGATGCACGCGAGCGCGACGCGTGCGCCGACCGAAGCGACGAGCTTCATCGCGTGCGCACCCTCCGCGAACGACGTGCGAAGAGATCTCGGAGCGGCGCGACGAACGAGCCGCCCGTCTCGACCTCCACCGAGTCGAGGCCCAGCTTGAAGAAGAGCTGGCGGCGCTGGTCGCGCAGCCGCGTCATCTCCGACTTGTAGTGTGCACGCACGTGCTTGTCGGAGGTGTCGACGATGATCATCTCGCCGCTCTCGAGGTCCTCGAACGTGGCGAGCCCGACGTCCGGCAGCTCCATCTCGCGGCGATCGGTGAGGACCACGGGAATGACGTCGTGCTTGGCGCTCGCGAGCGCGAGGGCTCGTTCGTAGCCGCTCGCGAAGAAGTCGGACACGATGAACGACACGCTGCGTCGTCGCGCGACGTGTGCGAGCGCCTCGAGCGCGCTCTTCAGATCGGTGGCGGCGCCGAGCTTCGGTGCGCGCCGCGCTCCTTCGTGCTGCGCGTGCGCCGAAGCGGCAGGAGGAGCCTCGAAGCCAAGGATTTCCCGGATGACGCGCATGACGTGCTTCTCGCCCTTCTTGGGCGGCACGATGCGTTCGACCTTGCTGGTGGAGAGGATGAGACCGACGCGATCGTTGTTGCGGATGGCGCTGAAGGCGAGGAGCGCGGCGACCTCGGAGGCGACGCGCGCCTTCGGAGCGCGCTGCGTGCCGAAGCGCTCGCTCGCCGACAGATCGACGGCGATCATCACGGTCATCTCGCGCTCTTCGACGAACACCTTCACGAAGGTGTCGTTCATGCGCGCCGAGACGTTCCAGTCGATGGTGCGGACGTCGTCGCCCGCTTGATAAGGGCGGACCTCACGGAACGCGAGGCCCTGACCCTTGAAGCTCGACTTGTACGTGCCCGAGAGCTGCTCGTTGGCGAGCCTCGCCGTGTGGATCTCGATCGTGCGCAGCGCAGCGAGGATCTCTCGGGGGATCATGACGGAGGCGACCAGACCAGCGCGCGAGGCGGCCTAAGGAACTTCCACGACCTCGAAGACGCGCCGCACGACCTGCTCCGACGTGACCTCTTCGGCGTCGGCCTCGTAGGTCAGCACGATGCGATGGCGGAGCACGTCGGGGCCGATGGCCTTGACGTCCTCGGGGGTGACGTAGCCGCGGTGGCGGAGGAACGCATGCGCGCGCGCGGCGAGGTTGAGGGCGATCGACGCGCGAGGCGACGCGCCGAACTCGATGAGCGGCGCGAGGTCCTTGAGGCCGTGCTTCTGCGGCTCGCGCGTCGCGAACACGACGTCGACGATGTAGTCCTTGATCTTGTCGGCGACGTAGATCTGCCCGATGGTCTTGCGGGCCTCGAGCAGCTCGGTGGGCGTGCAGACGTGCTCGGCCTTCGCGGGAAGGACGCTCGTCATGCGGTCCATGATCTTCCGCTCTTCGTCGCGCGTGGGGTAGCCGACCTTGCACATGAGCATGAAGCGATCGACCTGCGCTTCGGGGAGCGGGTACGTGCCCTCTTGCTCGATCGGGTTCTGCGTCGCCATGACGATGAACGGATCGGGGAGCGGATAGGTGCGATCGCCGATCGTGACCTGGCGCTCCTGCATCGCCTCGAGGAGGGCGCTCTGCACCTTGGCGGGCGCGCGGTTGATCTCGTCGGCGAGCACGAGGTTCGCGAAGACCGGACCGAGCTTGGAGGTGAACTCGCCCTTCTGCTGGTTGTAGATGACGGTGCCGATGACGTCGGCGGGCAGGAGGTCGGGCGTGAACTGCACGCGGGCGAACTTGGCGCTGATCGCCTCGCACAGCGTTCGCACGGTGAGGGTCTTGGCGAGACCCGGCACGCCTTCGAGGAGCACGTGGCCACCGGTGAGCAATCCGATGAGGATCCGCTCCACCATGTACGTCTGACCGACGATGACCTTGCCGACTTCGGCGAGGATCCGATCGACGAACGCGCTCTCTCGCGCGACGATCTCATTCAGCTCACGAGCGTCTTGCATGCAGGAACTCCGGGGCGGGGCCTGGGCGTCCTACCACGAGCGATGGGCGAGCCCAAACGCCGTCGACGCACGGCCCGCCACGCTCAACAGCCGAGCTGGCCGGGAATTCCCGAGCTTCAGACGCGCGCGCGCTGCGAGACGGAGATGCCGCCGTGACAGCCGACGACGGCCCCGAGCGCGATCACGATCCAGAACAGGTTCAGGTCGGTGAGCTTGAGACCCAGGATGCCGAGGATGATGAGCCCGAGGGCGAGGAAGATCTCCGCTGAGCCACGCTGCATGATGGGAGGGTTCTACCTCATAATTCTCGGCGATTCCACCACCTCGATGAGGCGCTAGCCACGGCCTATGGGTGCCATAAGCCGCGCGCCACTGCCGGCCGTCGCGACCGGTGCGCAGGGTCTCTCTCCATGAAGCTCTCGCATGGTCTCGGGTCCCTGGTCTGCATTCTCGCGTGCTTCGTGGTGGGCTGCGGCGACGGCGCACCGGCCGAGCCTTCGACCGAGCCCGCGCAGACATCGACGCCTTCGACGCCTTCGGCGCCCGAGGCGACCACCGCCGAAAAGGCGCCGCTCACCGCGCAGGCGATCGCGGGACAGAAGCTGTTCGAGGAGCACTGCACGAAGTGCCACGGCGACTCGGTCGGCCTGTCGGCGTTCGGCACCGCAGCCGACGTCGTCGCCTACGTCGGAGAGAACATGCCGCGCGATGCGCCGGGCAGCCTCATGCAGAGCGAGTACTTCAGCATCGTCGCGTTCGACCTCACGGCGAAGGGAGTCGACCTTCACGGCCAGACGCTCGATGCGACGAACGCCGGATCGATCAGCGTTCGCTGAGCACGTCCGGCTGAGCGTCCTCACGGCACGGGCAGGGGCGGCACGCCGTGCGACGTCGCGTTCGGGCATCCGAGCTGCGCGCCGGTCGGTCCTTCGGCGGTCTTGACGATCATGAACTCGACGCGGCGGTTCTTCGCCCACGCCTCCTCGTCGTGGCCCTCCTCGCGCGGGCAGTAGTAGCCATAGCCGCGCGCGCGGAGGCGCTTGCGATCGACGTTGCGAGCGACGAGCGCCACCATGACGGAGTCGACGCGCGCCTGCGTGAGGTCCAGGTTGAGCCGCTCGCTTCCGCGCTCGTCGGCGTGCCCGGCCACCTCGACGAGCACGAGCTCGGGATGGTCGTTGAGCGCCTTGGCGACGTTGTCGAGGATCGGATTCGACTCGGGGAGGATCTCCGCGCTGCCGGTCTTGAACCGGATCTTGTCGAACACCGTCATCTCCTTCGGGCCGAAGAGGATGTCGGGGCAGCCGTTGCGCGTCGGATCGGGGTGACGTTTTCCGGGGACGTCGGGACAGGCGTCCTCGACGTCGGGCACGCCGTCGTTGTCCCGATCGTTCGGCGGCGGAGGCGGCGTCACCGGCAGCGGCGGGCAGCCGTTCGTCCGCGGATTGTCGGTGCGCGGGCCCTTCACGAGCGGGCAGGCGTCCTCGGAGTCGGGGATGCCGTCGTCGTCGGTGTCGAGCGGGCAGCCGTTCTTCGTGTGATCGCTCGAGCGGATGCCGGGCGTGTTGGGACACGCGTCCTCGCCGTCGGGGACCCCGTCGCCGTCGCTGTCGTACGCGGGCGGCTCGAAGACGAAGCCGAGTACGGCGCGCAGATCGGCGGCCTCGAAGCCGTTCGTGTAGCGGGGGCCGGCCGCGATGAGCAGATGCGAGCTCTTGTCGACGAAGAGCTTGATGCCGCCGATGGCCTCGTTCGACGGACGCACCGCGGCGTCACTGTCGCCGAGCAAGTAGGTGCCGTAGGTCTCGGCGACGAGATCGAGCGGATCGAAGACGCGCAGCGATGCGCCTGCTCCGTACGTGAAGCGGCTGCCGTCGTGCACGGTCCCGTTGCGTAGCGCGAGCGTCGTCGAGCTCGCGGCGTGTCCGCGGTAGCCGACGTTCGCGGCGAGACGTAGCTGCTCGTCCGAGCCGAACCGCTTCTCGAAGATCATCATCGGCCAGTACCAGACCGACGGATCGGCGCCGGCGTTGCGCGGCGCATCGCTGACCGGCACGCCCACTTGCGCGGCGACCGCGACGCCGAGGCCGCTGCCCGCGCGCGTGAGCTTCACCTTTCCGTGCAGCGCGAGGTAGCCGATCGACTGCGAGTCGAGGGCCTGCGGTCCCCATCCCGCGACGCCCGGCTGCGGATCGCCGGACATGAGCTGTGCCGGTGCGGAGATGCCGACCACCGCGCGATCGGCGATGCCGTAGTTGAAGTGGAACGTCCCGGTGAACGAATCGTTCACGAGCGTCGTCGACTGCTGGCCGACGTCGGGCACGCGAAGGAGGCCGCGGCCATAGTCCATCGTGAGGCCCAGGCTGATCCTCCCCGCCGGCAAGACGTCGACGCCGTTGACCGAGATGAGGCCGCGCGAATCGAGCGCCGGTCGGAAGAGATGCGTGTCGAGGCCGCTGCCGTTCGACGCCGGGATGGCGTTGGGGCGCGGCTGCGCGGCGGCGGACGCCGTCGTGGAGAGGATCGCGAGCGAGAGGAAGCAAGCATGGGTGCTGCGCATGTCGCGAGACGTGCAGCAACCGTCGTGCCCTCATGAAAACACGCGATTTGCGGGTGATCGTGCGTGTCGATCGCTCGCACGACGTCGCGTCGACGCGGCGACGTCGCGCGCGCGCGACGGCATCGACGAGCACCGGCGCGTGCGTCTCAAGGCTCGAGGTGGAGCTCGATGCGACGATTCTCGGCGCGACCGGCCTCGGTCTCGTTGGTCGCGACGGGACGCTCGGAGCCGAAGCCCTCGCTCGCCACGCGTGCGCGATCGATCCCGTGCTCGACGAGCCACTTCGCGATGGCAGCGGCGCGCGCGGCGCTGCTCGCGCGGTTCGCAGCGGGATCGCCGCGGTCGTCCGTGTAGCCCTCGACGCGCAGCTTCTTCGTCTCCGGGAGCTTCAGCATGACGGCGAGGATCGCGGTCAGCGTCGCATCGTTGTCCTCGCCCGGCGCGAGCTCCGCCGTTCCCGGCTTGAAAGCGATCGCGTCACGCAGCTCGATGCGCTCGTCGGGCGAAGCGCCGCGCACGAACGCCTTCGGGCAGCCGTTGCGATGCGGATCGACGTCGGGCGCGCCGCGGTCGTCGGGGCACGCGTCGAGCTCGTTCACGATGCCGTCGTGATCGCGATCGCGATCGGGGCAGCCGTTGGTGAGCGGGTCCTCGGTGTGGATGCCGGGCTGGGTCGGACACGCATCCGCGAGATCGTCGATGCCGTCGCCGTCGGTGTCGGGCGGGCAGCCGTTGGTCTTCGGGTCGCTCGTCGCGACGCCCGGCACGTTCGGACACGCGTCGGCTTCGTCGGGGATGCCGTCGTGATCGGCATCGGGGCGCGCGACGCGCGGGCTTCCGACCAAGGTGCCGTCGGGGCGGCGACGAGGCGCCTTCGGGATGGCGGGCGACCATTCCAGCGAGAACACGGCACGCCAGGACGGTGCGCCGATGCCGTCGGTGAGGCCGGCGCCGATCCCGCCGCCGAGCCGCGCCGTTCCGTCGATGAGCCAGTGCGCGCCGAAGAGCGCCTCGACCGGCGTCGTCGTCTTCGCGAATGCGTCCTCGAACGTCGTCGACGCGATCACCTCCGGTCCGACGACCACCGTTCGCTGGAGGCGCACGCCGGCCGCCGCCGATGTATCGAGCTCGGAGCGCGTGCCCCCGCGTGCCTGCGCGGCGATCTGCGCCGCCCACACGAACGCTCCGATCTCGCCGGCGAGCATCATGCGCGGACGAACGCGGAAGACGCCGTCGCTCGTCCACTGGCTCTGCTCACCGGTGGGCGCCCACGCCTGCACGCCGAGCGCGCCGGTGATCGGCCCGCGATGCTCGCCGAAGAGGCGCACGTCGAGCGAGAGACCCAGGTCGCCGAGCCCCGACTCGTTCGGAGGCGCCGCGTAGAGCGTGCCGTTGCTCACGGTCGTCTGTCCGCCGGCGTAGACCTGAAAGGGGATATCGACGGCGAGGCGAAGGCGATCGGCGAGAACGACGCTTCCGCCGAGATGGAGCAGCGCGAGGTCGTGAACGGGGGCGCGCGTCGTGCCGTCACTCGCCACGACGACGGAGCGGCGCGCGTACGTGAGCACGTACCCGAGGCTCGGACGCAGGTTCCCGCGCAGATCGAGGGACTCGTTCGCGAACCACTCGCTGCCGCGCTCGGCGGGCTCGAGCCGATCGACCGCGTGGCGCGGATCGCTCTGCGCCGAAGCGCCGCGCGCCACGAGCACGACGCCGAGCATCACGCCGAGAGCGAGCGCGCGAGAGAAGCCGGACCGTCGTTCCATGCAGTCTGCCGGCTCCGAGTGTAGACTGAACGTCGATTTGGCTGGCGCCAGGGGTGGATCAGAGCGGAATCGGTCGACGCTGCGCGCGAAATGGACGCTCGCGATGCTCGGCGTCTCCGTCGTGCCGATGGTGGTCCTCGGGCTCGTGGTGCTCGACATCCAACGCAAGGGACTCAGCCGCGCGGAGAAGGAGCTCGAGGCGGCGGTCGTCGACGAAGCCGCGAGCGGCGTCATCGGCGCACTCGATCAAGCATCGGACGTGAGCGCGCGCGTCGTGCGCGTCTTCGGCGACGAGAGCCTCGACGTCGGCGCGCGAACGAAGCTCATCGAGGACATCGTCGCGCGTGCTCCTTCGATCGCCGGCGTGGCGTTCTACGACGAGCACGAGCAGTTCGTCGATGCGGTCGTCCCGAAGGGCGCCGCCTCGAAGGGCACACCATCGAAGGGCGCACCCGCCGCGCTCACGGTCGCGAAGCCGCGCAGGGGCTTCCACGTCGTGACGACGCCGGACGGCGCGCGCGTTCCGCGGTTCGACGCGCCGCTCGAGGGCATGGTCCACGGAACGGTCGTCGTGGCGCTCGGGGCCGACGTGCTCGACAAGAAGCTGCGCGACCTCTCGCTCGTTCGCTTCGGAGCGCCGGACCGCGTCTTCCTCGTCGACTCGTCGTTGCACGTCCTCGGCGGCGCGGGCGGCAGGAAGCCCTCGTTCGACATGTTCACCGGTCGCATCGGCGAGCAGGCGCGCGGATCGTGGGATTTTTCGCACGAGCTCCTCCTCACGACCGAGCTCGACGACGGTCCCGAGCACCAGGTCGCGACGGTCCGCACGATGCCGGCGCAGGACTGGGCGCTGGTCGTCGAGCGACCCACCGACGAGGCGTTCGCCGCGCTCACGTCGGCGCGGCGTGCGTTCTTCGTCAGCGTCGCAGCGCTCGTCGCGCTCGTGACCCTCGCCGGCATGCTCGTCGTTCGGCGCGTGCTCGGCCCCATCGCGTCGCTCATGAAGCTCGTCCAGCGCTATGCGCGTCGTGACTTCGTGGCGCGGAGCGAGGTGAAGAGCGGCGACGAGCTCGAGGCGCTCGGCTCGTCGCTCGAGCACATGGCCGACGACCTCGCCGAGAGCGAGCTGGAGATCGCGAAGCGAGCGCGTATCGAGACGAACCTGCGCCGCTACATGCCGGCGGAGGCCGCGGAGGCCGCCGCGAACGGCGACAGCTCGCTCGATCTCGGCGGCGCGAAGCGACGCGTGACGGTCGTGTTCGCCGACGTCGTCGCGTTCACCGGATTCGCGGAGAAGGCGTCGCCCGAGCGCTCGGTGGCGTTCCTGAACGAGCTCTTCACGATCTTGTCGGAGATCGTGTTCCGCCACGGCGGCATGGTCGACAAGTTCCTCGGCGACTGCATCATGGCGGTCTTTCGCGACGACGTCTCGAGCGCGCTCGCGGCTGCCGAGGACATGCACGCGTTCGTCGCGTCGAACCTTCCGCGATGGCGCGAGGCGTATGCATTCGACGTCGAGCTCGGCATCGGCGTGTCGACGGGCGAGGTGCTCATGGGCAACCTCGGAAGCACCGAGCGCATGGAATTCACGGTGATCGGTGATGCCGTGAACGTCGCGGCGCGTCTCGAGGCGCTCGCTCGCCCGAGGCAGACGCTCGCGACGCGCGCGGTGGTCGACGCGTGTCCGGGGATCGCGTTCACGTCACTCGGCGAGCATGCGCTGCGCGGCAAGGCGCAGCCCGTCGAAGTGTTCGAGGTCACACCGTGAGCGGCGCCACGCCTCGGATGCGGAAGCTCGGTCCGTGGGTGCTCGACGCGGAGCTCGGGTCGGGAGGCATGGCGAGCATCCATCGCGCGCATCACGAGACGCTCGGGACGGCGGTCGCCGTGAAGGTGCTCAAGCGTGCGCTGCTCGAGGACGTCGTGGTGCGCGAGCGCTTTCATCGCGAAGCCATGGCGCTCGCGGCGCTACGCCATCCGAACATCCTCGCGGTGCTCGATCGAGGCGAGTCCGACGGCGACGCGTACATCGTGCTCGAGCTCGTCGAAGGGCGGACGCTCGAAGCGGTGATCGAGACGGAGGGCGCGCTGACGATCGAAGCGGCCCTGCCGATCGCCGATCAGCTCCTGTCGGCGCTTTCGCTGTGTCACGGCAGCGGTGTCGTGCATCGTGACGTGAAGCCGTCGAACGTGATGCTGGCGGGAGCCGAGGCGGGCCAGGCGACCGATGGGAAGCCGCGCGTCGTGTTGATCGACTTCGGGCTCGCGCGGGTGCGCGGCAACATCGCGTCGAAGCTGACCGAGACCGGCGTCGTGCAAGGGACCGCGCAGTACATGTCGCCCGAGCAGTGTCGCGGCGAGGAGGTCGAGCCCGCGAGCGACGTCTACTCGGTGGGGCTCGTGCTCTACGAGATGCTCTCGGGCGGCGCGCCGTTCCAGGGAGCTGACGCTGCAACGTTGATGGCGCAGCATCTCTTCGTCGAGCCGACGCCGTTGCGGCAGGTCGCTCCGCACGTCTCCGAGGGGGTCGCTCACGCCATTCACGCGGCGCTCGCGAAGCAAGCGAGCGATCGCCCGACGGCAGCGGAGCTCCGCGCACTGCTCGAGGATGCAGCGCGCGGAGTCGACCCGCGGTCGCTCGGCAGCGAGGCGGCGGCGCTGAGGCAGCGAGCGGCAAGGCTCGGCAGGGACGAGCGCGCGCTCGGCGGCGGCGGCGACGCTGGAGGCGAGAGCGGACGGTCCGCGACGACCACGACCGGAACGATCATGGTGTGGGTCGCCGATGGGACGCGCGCAGCGGCGCTGCGCGGGTGCCTCGCGACCGCCGGACTCTCGTGTGTGCTCGCAAGCGGCGACGACGCGCGGACCGTGATCGCGAGCGCGGGGGTGGCGCTCGTCGTCTCCGCGCGGGACGGGGTCGAGCGCGTTCGGGGATTGCGCGCGGTGGCGAAGAGTCTGCCCGTCGTAGTCGTCGACGTGCGTCCGCCGGACGGGACCACCGAGGCGATACGCGCCGGCGCGAGCGACATGCTCCTCGAGGGCGCGCCCGACGCGGACCTCGTTGCGAAGCTGACACGGCTCCTCCGCAGGCAGGCGCGGTCGTGAACGTCCTTCGCTTCGCGCCGCTCGTCGCCGTCGCCGTCGCGGTCGTCGCGGCCGTCGTCGTTGCTCCGACGACGTCGCGTGCCGACGAGACCGTGCATCACGTCGTGAAGGCCGGTGACTCGTGCTCGTCGATCGCGCAGAAGTACTACGGCGACACGCGCTTCGTGGATCTGCTCCACGGCGCAAACCCGGAGCTCGCACGCAAGCCGCCGCCGCACGTGCTGAAGGAGGGCATGGTCCTCGTCATTCCGCCGAAGCCCGCGCCGAAGACCGGACCCGACGCTCAGCTCACCGCCGTGCAGAATCAGGTCGAGGTGCTCACGCCCGAGACGAAGCCTGGAAAAGCGAACGATCCGCTGTTCCGCGGCAATCGCGTGAGCACGCAGGCAGCGTCGGCGGCGGACGTGACCTTTCGCGACGAGACGCAGGTGAAGCTCGGCGAGCGGACCCTCGTCATCATCCTCGGCGATGCGCGCTCGGCAGCGGCACGCGTCGGGGCGCCCGCCGAGACGCAGACGACGCTCGTGACCGGAAACCTCCGCGCGTTCATGGCCGGCCGAGCGGCGTCGCCGGCCGCTTCGCCACCCGCAACGCCGCACGGAGCCGCGGCGATCGCGACCGACGCCGCGGCGGTGAAGGTCTACGACGGCGAGGCCCAGGTCAGCGCCGACGCCGTGAAGACGACGCGCCTCTCCGTGTACCGCGGGAGCTCCGCGATCGACGCGCGCGGAACGCGTCGCGAGGTTCCGCGCGGCTTCGGATCGAAGGCGGAGCTCGGGCAAGCGCCCACCGTCCCGCGTCCGCTTCCCCCGGCGCCGACGTGGACGACCGCGCCGCCGCTCGTGCTGCTCGACCGCGGCGCCGACGACGACCGGTCGATCGTCGGCGAGTACGACGTCCCTTCGGCGTCCTCTGCGCCGTCGTCGTCGTCGACGGCGACGTCATCTGCGCCTTCGCATGTCGCTTCATGGCACGTGCAGATTGCACGCGACGGCATCTTCCGCGACGTCGCGGTCGACACCGTCGCGCCGGCCGCCGTCCGCCGCCTCGAAGCCCAGCCGCCCGGCCCCGGCCGTTATTACATTCGCGTCAGCGCCGTCGACGACGACCACTTCGAGGGCCGGTACGGCGTCATCGCGCGCGTGATGGTCGTGAAGGCGACCGAGACCTCGCTCCCGGAGCGCCGCCGCCGCGTCGAGATCGAGCCGCCGGACGCCTTCTGTGTTCGCGTCGGAAACGTGCCTCTGACCCGCGTCGACGGCCCGATCTTGGCCGCAGCGAGCGAGCCGATCCGCCTCCGGTGCGCGCCGAGCGAGTCCGACCCGACCACGCTGATCCCCCTGGATTAACGGCCCGTCATGAAGTGTCGCGTCGACGCGACGGTGTCGCGCGGACGCGACATGACGCACGCGTCGCGGTTGTCGTGGGCGCGCGCGGGGTTACACTCCATCATGACTTCTGCGATGCCGGACGTAGCTCGAGGCGGCCACACGACGCCGAAATTTTCACGGTCGATGGCGGCGCCTCGCTTGTCGCTCCGCATCGAACGCGAAGCCAACGCCGTCGTCTCGAGGACGCTCACCGTCGACGGTGACACGATCCGCATCGGCTCGAACGAGGCGAACGACGTGGTCGTCGTCGACGAGCTCGTGTCGCGCTTCCACTGTCGCATCGAGCGCGGACCGCGCGCGTGGCGCGTCGTCGATCAGGACTCGCTCAACGGAACGCGCGTGGGCGGCGTGAGCGTCCGCGACGCCGACCTGCCGCTGCCCGAGTGCCGCCTCGAGATCGGCGACTCCGTGATCGTGGTGACCGAGGAAGCGCCGCAAGCGCGCATCGAGCTCCTCGATCAAGCGAGCTTCGGCGATCTCTACGGCGTTTCGATGCCGATGCGCCGTCTCTTCGCGACGCTCGAGCGCATCTGCGCGAGCGAGTCGAACGTCCTCGTCGAGGGCGCGAGCGGCACGGGCAAGGAGCTCGTCGCGATGGAGATCGTCAAGCGCGGTCCCCGCCGCCGCCAGCCGTTCGTGATCGTCGACTGCAGCGCCATCGCCTCGAGCGTGCTCGAGAGCGAGCTCTTCGGACACGTCCGCGGCGCGTTCACGGGCGCCGATCGCGATCGCGTCGGCGCGTTCGAGGCCGCGGAGGGCGGGACGATCTTCCTCGACGAGATCGGCGAGCTGCCGCTCGACATGCAACCGAAGCTCCTGCGCGCGCTCGAAGCGCACGAGATCCGGCGCGTCGGAGAGACCAAGCCGCGCAAGATCGACGTGCGCGTCGTCGCCGCCACCAACCGCTGCCTCGAGCGCGAAGTGAATCATGGTCGCTTCCGCGAAGACCTGTATTTCCGGCTCTCCGTCGTCACGGTGCGCGTCCCGTCGCTCCGCGAGCGCCTCGAGGACCTCGAGCTGCTCGTGCCGGCCATTCTCGAGGGGCTCGGCGAGCGATCGAGCTCGCATCTCTTCACGCCCGAGCTGTTCGCGTCGATGCGACGCCACGACTGGCCGGGCAACGTGCGCGAGCTCCGGAACTTCGTCGAGCGCACGGTGGTGATGCGCGACACGCGCGGCGCACTGGAGCGCGGCGTCGACGACGGCTCGTCCTCGTCCACGGCGAGCGCCGCGCTCGACCTCGCGAGCATCGATCTCGAGCGCAGCTTCCGCGACGGCAAAGAAGATCTCATCGCCGGCTACGAGCGTCGTTACCTCGAGGCGCTGCTCGCCTGGGCGGACGGCAACGTGACGAAGGCGGCACGAAAGGCGCGCATCGATCGCATGAGCCTCTATCGGCTCATGCAGCGCCACGACGTGAAGCCGAAGGCCACCTGACCGCGCTCCTCTAGTAGTGGCCCTTCGTACGCCGCGCGACGTCGCGCTCGGCGTCGCGTTCCTTGTCGCGCGATCGATCGTGGCCTTTGCGCTCACGATGGCGGCTCTTCGCGGCGCGCTCCTCGTTGCCCTTGATCGACGCGAGCGGCCAGAGCGTGTGCTCGACCCGCGCGAGGCCGGCGGCGACGACCGCCGACACGACCTCTTCGCAGCTCTTGTAGCACTGGCCCGATTCGTCGAGCGGCACGCGGCCGTCGAGGTTCACGAGGATCTGATCGCGGCGATACTGCTCGTCGACCTTGCGCTGATCGAGCTGCCGCATCGCTTCGCCGCGCGACATGCGACGCCCCGCGCCGTGGTTCACCGAGTACGCGCTCTTCGCGGCGCCGGCCTCGGGACGGAGGATGTAGCTGTAGTCGCGATTCGATCCCGGGATGAGGACCGGATGTCCGCTGTCTTGCCAGATCGTGCCTTCGAGCGCGGGATGACCGGCCGGGAACGCGCGCGTCGCGCCCTTGCGATGCACCCAGACGTCGCCGAATTCGGGATGCGTCTCGGCCTGCACGAGGTTGTGGCTGATCTCGTAGACGAGCTCGAGGTCCTCCTTGAAGACCTTTCGAAACGCGTCGGCGATCTGCTCGAAGATGATGAGGCGGTTCAAGATGGCGAAGTTGCCGCCCGCGGCGACCGCGTTCAGGTACTCGCCGTAGTGCTTCGATTCCGGCGTGAAATAGCCGAGATCGATGTCGGTGACGTTGCCGCGCTCGTCCTTCGCCATCTCGAAATAGTTCGTGGCGAGGCCGTGACCGAAGCCGCGGCTGCCGGTGTGGACCTGGACGAAGAGCGTCTTGTCCTCCTCGCAGCGCTGCAGCTCGATGAAGTGGTTGCCGCCGCCGAGGGAGCCGAGCTGATCGCGTCCGCGCTCGGGCCAGCCCTTGCCGCCCCACGGGATGTCCCACGTGTCGCTCACGGGAATGCGATGGCGCTCGGCGCGGCTGCGGTCGAATTCGGCGCCGTAGGTCGCGACGTAGTGCTCGGCGCCGCCGCGAACGAGCTCCTCGAAGTCCTTCTCGGCGAGCTTTCCGAGCTTCACGCTCTTGCCGCCCGCGCCGAGGCTCACGCGCTTGATGACCTCGCGGTTGAAGTCGAGCTTGCGATCGGGCGTGGCGAGGTCCGCGCTCACCTTGCTGCGCGCGCTCATCATCCCGCAGCCGATGTCGAAGCCGACCGGGCCCATGGCGACGGCGCCCCCGCTGCCTTCGCGCCGGTCGGTGAGGATCACGCAGCCGACGGGAACGCCGTAGCCGTAGTGGACGTCGGGCGTGATCGCGACGAGCTTGGTGCCGGGAAAACGCGTGGCGTTGACGATCTGACGATAGAGCGTGGGCTCCGCCTCGCGCAGCAGCTCCTGCGTGACGAACAGGCGCACGACGACGTCACCGGTGTCGGCGGTCTCGAGGCGGAAGTAGCCGTCGTCGGTCCAGACCGCGCGCTGCTTCCAGTCCGCTTCGTCGATGAGATCGCGCTTCGCCATGGAAGGCACGAGCGTAAGCACGAGCATGACTTAAGCAACGGCAGAGGTGCCGAGATGTGCCGCGTGTCGGCACGACCTCCGCCATAAATGCGTGCTCGCGCTTGGTGACTTCCGTCTCGTCTCATTAACCTCCGCTGCAATGACGCCACACGCCATTGTCCGCGCCCTCGCCGTAGCTGCGTTCGCGCTCACTACCGGCTGTGGCTCTTCTGCAGATCCGGGCGCGACGACATCGACGGATCGTTCGAGCGGCGTCCCGACCGAGACCACGAACGGCGCCACCGTCGACGTCGGCACCGGCACAACGGGCATGGCAGGGACGACGAGCCCGACGTCCTCGCACGCCGCCGGCATCCGCGGCGAGAGCGGCGGCGTGAGGACGTTGTCTCATGGCCGCGCCGCGAGCGCTCCGCCGGCGGCGACGACGGTGGTGCCGCCGTCGACCACCACGCCGATCCCGTTCCGCGGCGTGAATCTCGCCGGCGGCGAGTTCGGCAGCGCGATCCCCGGCACCGACGGCGTCGACTACCAGTTCCCGAACGCAGGCGAGATCGACTACTTCGTCGGCAAGGGGATGAACACGTTCCGCATCGGCTTCCTCTGGGAGCGGTTGCAGCCCACGGCGTATGGCTCGTTCGTCAACGCGTACGTCGCGCAGCTCGACGCGCTCGTCGCGCACGCCACGTCGAAGAACGTGAACGTCGTCCTCAATCCGCACAACTTCGCGCGCTACTACGGGAACACCGTGGGATCGACGCAGGTGCCGAACGCCGTCTTCGCGGATCTGTGGAGCAAGCTCGCGACGCGCTTCAAGGGCAACTCGCACGTCATGTTCAACCTCGTGAACGAGCCGAACTCGATGCCCACCGAGCAGTGGGTGGGTGCCGCGAACGCCGCCATCGCCGCGATCCGTGCCGCGAAGGCGCCCAACACGATCATCGTGCCGGGCAACGCGTGGACGGGCGCGTTCAGCTGGTACTCGACCGACTACGGCACGTCGAACGCGGTCGCGATGCTGAACGTCACCGACCCCGCGAACAACGTCGTCTTCGAGGTGCACCAGTACCTCGACGGCAACGCCGCCGGCGAAGGCGCCGACTGCGTGAACGCGACCATCGGCAGCGCGCGGCTCGCGCCGTTCGTGAAATGGCTGCGCGACAACGGCAAGAAGGGCTTCGTCGGCGAGTTCGCGGGCGGCGACAACACGACGTGCAACGCCGCCGTCAACGACATGCTCAGTTACATGACGAGCGCGTCCGACGTGCTGGTCGGCTGGCTCTGGTGGGCGGCGGGCCCGTTCTGGGGCGACTACATCTTCACGCTGGAGCCGAAGAACGGCGCCGACCGCGCGCAGATGGCGCTGCTGAAACCGTTCCTCTTCTGAGTCGCTCCCGAAGGTCGCTCAGTCGACCTCCATTACGATCTTTCCGAACACCTTCCGCTCCTCGAGCAGGCGATGCGCCTCCACGGCGCTCCACAACGGGAGGACGCGGTCGACGACCGGCTTCAGCTTGCCGGCCTCGACGTGGCGCAAGATGCCGAAGAGATCGCCCTTCGGGCCCATCGTCGAGCCGAGGATCTCGACCTGACGGAAGAAGACGTGCCGCAAGTCGATCTCCGGCGTGAAACCGGTCGTCGCTCCGCACGTCACGATGCGCCCGCCCCACGCCGCGGCGAGGATGCTCTTCGCGAAGACGTCGCCGCCGACGTGCTCGATGACGACGTCGGCGCCCTTCTTGTCGGTGAGACGCTTGCACTCTGCAACGAAATCCTGCGTCGTGTAGTTGATCACCTCGTCGGCGCCGAGCGCCTTGGCGCGGGCCGCCTTCTCGTCGGTGCTGGTGGTCGTGATGACGCGCGCGCCGAGCATCTTCGCGATCTGGATCGCGGCGCTCGACACGCCGCTGCCGGCCGCCTGCACGAGCACGGTCTGACCTGCGCGCACCTCGGCCTTGCGCACCAACATCTGCCACGCGGTGAGGAAGCAGAGCGGGATCGCGGCAGCATCGGTGAACGAGAGGTTCTTCGGCATGGGGAGCAGGTTCGCGTCCGGCACGACGATGTGACGCGCGTAGCCGCCCTGCGTGTTCTCTCCCATGATCTTGTAGCTGCGACAGAACGTGTCCTGGCCGAGCAGGCATCGCTCGCACGCGCCGCACGAGAGGCCGGGGTTGACGACGACGCGGTCGCCGACCTTCGCGTTCTTCGCGCCGGGGCCGAGCGCCTCGACCTCGCCGACCACGTCCGCGCCGAGCCGATGCGGCCATTCGTAGCGAAAGTGCGGGAGCCCGCGGCGTGCCCACAGATCGATGTGATTCAAGGCGACCGCGCGGACGCGGATCCGCACCTCGCGTGCGCCAGGCTCCGCGAGCTCGATCGTGGCGCGCTCCAGCACCTCGGGCCCGCCGTTGGCCCGCATCACCATCGCTTCGGTCTGCATGCGCCGACGCTAGCGCACTCGCGTCAGGCGAGCATCTCTCGAGGGCGCGCGCCCGTCGCCGGTGAGACCGCATGCGACAGCGCGAGGGTCATCACGAGCACCGTGCGATAGACCGCATGCACGTCGTCGACGTCGACCTCGCGCGCCTCGCGGCCTTCGCCCGGCGGGTTGCCGTTCGCGTCCGCCGGCTCGAGCGCCGCCTCGACGTGCTCGTTCACGAACGCGAGGATGCCGGGCTGCTCGATCGCCATGACGTCCTCGAGCTCGAGGGGCTCCTCGGAGTGCGTCGCGCGCAGCTCCTCTTCGAGGGCGAGCGCGCTCTGTGCCGCCTCGAGCGCCTGATCGTCGACCTCGCCGAGACGCGCGCCGAACGCGCGCTCGAACGCGAGCCACACCGCGATGGTCAGGAAGTAACCGAGAGCGAGCGCGGTCTCGTCGAGCGGACGCGCGAGCACCTGCGCGGCGCTCTGCGCGAGCGCAGGCTGGGTCGTTTCGAAGCGCCCGAACGCGTCGTCGAGATCGGACTTCGGCGAGAGGCCGTTCTCCGCGAGCTCCTCTTCGATCCGATCGAGGACCTCACGGTCGACGACCGCGTACGAGGGAACCGGTCGAATGGCTGCTCCACGCACCCACATGATCAGGGAAATTCTAGCACGGCGATCACCGCACGTTTCATTGGCGACGCGGCGAACGCAGCGCATGCAGGCTCCACGCGTACGCAAGCGCGAGCGCAATCCAGCTGAGCAAGATTCCCCGTCCGAGCGGGCTGCGAGAGGTCGCGACGCCGCCGAAGCCGCCATGGAACTGCGCGAACGACGCGCTGATCGCGAGCCTCCGGAAGAAGATCGCGCAGGCGATCACGAGCGCACCGGAGGCGCCGGCCGTCACCTTGAGCACGCGCGGTCCCCGCCTCGCGATGGCCCAGGGCGCCGCGACGGCAAAGCCGACCGGGACCGCCGCGGCGGCCGCGATGACGAGGAGGAGATCGAGCGCCGACGGCACGCGGCTCCAGGCGATGAGATAGAGGTACGCCCAGTCGCCGTGCAGCGCGGCGAAGTACCCGACCACCGGCGCGAAGACGATCGTCGCGAACGCGAGCGCGACCAGGAACGGCCGGGCCAGGACGAGCGCCACCTCGGACCGCGCGAGCTCCGCGCGAGCCGCCCACGCCAGGGTCATCCCGAGCAGCAGACCTACGGGGATCGCGAACGGGAGCGGCATGGACGCGCGCCAACGATAGCGAGAATCCAGGCGTGCGGGACAGCCGGGTGTGCCGCGGCCGACAATGGGCTAAAGAGCACACGTGGACGAGACCCGACTCAAGGACCTCCTGGCACGCGTTCAGGCTGGAAGCACCCCCATCGACGACGCCTTCAAGGAGCTGCGGCAGCTCCCGTTCGCGGACCTCGGGTTCGCGATGGTCGATCATCATCGCGCCATCCGGCAGGGCGTCCCCGAGGTGATCCTCGGTGAGGGCAAGACCGCCGAGCAGATCACCGGCATCGCGCGCGAGCTCGCGCGCATGAAGCAGAACGTGCTCGTCACGCGCATCGACGAAGAGAAGGCGGCGTTCCTGGTGAAGGAGGTGCCGGGCACCAAGCACTCGCCGGCCGCGCGCACGTGCACGCTCGAGAACGCGGCGATCCCGTCGCTCTCGACGTCGAAGGTGGCGCTGGTGAGCGCCGGCACGAGCGATGCGCCCGTCGCGGAGGAGTGCGCCGAGACGATGCGCATGCTGGGGATCTCGTTCGATCGCGTCTTCGACGTGGGCGTGGCGGGGATCCATCGGCTCTTGCACAAGCGGCCGATGCTCGAGGATGCCGGCGTCGTGATCGTGATCGCGGGAATGGAGGGCGCGCTGTCGAGCGTGGTCGGCGGGCTCGTCGACGTGCCGGTGATCGCGGTGCCGACGTCGATCGGTTACGGCGCGGCGTTCAACGGGGTGGCGGCGATGCTCGGGATGCTCACGAGCTGTGCGTCCGGGATCACGGTGTGCAACATCGATAATGGGTTTGGGGCGGCGTTTGCGGCGGCGAGGATTTTGCGGGCGAAGGCGCGCGCGGAGAAGAAGGCTGCGCCGTGAAGGCGAAGGCGAAGGCGAAGGCGAAGGCGGGCGCGGGCGCGAAGGCGAAGGCGAAGGCGAAGGCGGGCGCGAAGGCGGGGGCGAAGGCGAAGGCGAAGATCGGGCACGGGCACGGGCACGTGCACGTTTACGGGCATGATGGGCATGGTCACGACCACGACCACGACCATGCGCACGAGCACGAGCACGAGCACGACCACGACCATGACCATGACCATGGGCATGGGCATGGGCACGGGGACGACGGGCACACGCACGAGCATCTGCCGAGCGCGACGCGCGCGGATTTGCCGAGGGGGGCAGGGAAAGGGAAGACGCTCTTTCTCGATGCGCCGAGTGGGCTCGCTGGGGACATGATCATCGCGACGCTCGTGGACCTCGGGGTGCCCGAGCACGCCGTCACCGACGTCATCGCCAAGCTGCCGCTCCGCGGGTTTCACGTGCACTTCGGCGCGCGCACACGGAGCGGGATCGTCGCGACGTCGTTCGACGTGCACGTCGACGGCAAGCAGCCCGAGCGCACGTATGGAGCGATTCGCTCCATGCTCGACAAGGCCGATCTCCCGAAGGCGGTCCGCGCACGCGCGCAGACGACGTTCCTTCGCCTCGCCGAGTCGGAGGCAAAGGTCCATCGCATGCCGATCGACGACGTGCACTTCCACGAGGTCGGCGGCATCGATGCCATCGTCGACATCGTCGGTAGCGCGGCGGCGCTCGAGTGGCTCGGCGCAGAGCTCGTCGTCTCGCCGCTGCCGATGGGGCACGGCCGCATCAAGGCGCGCCACGGCATCCTCCCGCTCCCCGCGCCCGCGACCGTCGAGTGCCTTCGCGGGCTACCGACCTACGACGCGGGCATCGCGTTCGAGCTCGTCACGCCGACCGGCGCCGCGATCATCGGCGCGCATGCGTCGGGCGCATCGCGCTGGCCGTCGATCGTCCCCGAGCGCACGGGCTGGGGCGCGGGCACCGCGGAGCTCGCCGATCGCCCGAACCTGCTCCGCGCGGTGCTCGGTAGCCACTCCGATGTCGCGACCACGGCGCCATCCTCGACGAGCGCCGGCACCCACGTGGTCCTCGAAGCGAACATCGACGACGCGACCGGCGAATTGCTTGCAGTCTGCATCGATGCGCTGCTCGCCGCCGGCGCCCTCGACGCGTGGGCGTCGCCGATCACGATGAAGAAGGGGAGGCCCGCATACCTCCTCGGCGCGATCGCTCCGGCCGCGCTCGCGGACGCGCTCTCGGCGACGATGCTCCGCGAGAGCACGACCCTCGGCGTCCGCCGTCACTCCGTCACGCGCCTCGAACGGCCGCGTCACATGGAGCAGGTCGCCACGCGGTTCGGCTCCATACCCGTGAAGGTCGCGGACGGCCCGTACGGCTCGCCCCAGCGCAAACCCGAGCTCGATGCCTGCCTCGAGGCCGCCCGCCTTCACGGCGTCCCGGTGCGGGAGGTCATGGAAGCGGCCCTCCTCGGCAAGCGCGGCTGAAGCCGCGAAACGGGCTCCGCGAGGGTCCCGTACGTATTCGGCATTTTTTTCGTTCTCCGATATGCTCCCCGGGCGCGTCGGAGGAGCCGGCCGCACACTTTGGAGACGAGAGACCGATGAATCCCTGTCCGCAGTGCGGCGCGATCCCTCAACCGTCGGACAAGTTCTGCAACATCTGCGGTACGCCCACCGGTCCCGGCGGGTTCGGTCCTCCCGCGCAAGGTGGATTCCCTCCGCCGGCGCAACAAATGGGCGGCTTCGGCGCTCCTCCGCAAGGTGCCTACGGCGCGCCTCCGGGACCGCCGCTTCGTTGCCAGATGGGCCACGACATCGCGCCCGGCCAGAGCTACTGCCCGCACGGTCATCCCATCGCGCTCGATGCGATGCCGTTCGCGAACGATCAGTACGGCGGCGGCGGCGGCTACGGCCAGCAGCCTCCGCAGCAAGGCGGATTCGGCGCGCCTCCTCCGCAGCAGATGGGCGGGTTCGGTGCGCCTCCGCAGCAAGGCGGGTTCGGTGCGCCTCCGCAGCAAGGTGGCTTCGGCGCTCCTCCGCAGCAAGGGTATGGAGGCGATCCGGGTGGTGGCTACGGCCAGCCGTTCCCCGATCCCAACGCGCAGTACGGCGGCGGCGGTTACGGCGCGAACCAGGGGCCGGGCGGCTTCGGCGCGCCTCCTCCGCAGCAAGGCTTCGGCGGTCAGCCGGGCTACGGCGGGGCGCCTCCGCCTCCGCAGCCCGGTGGCTTCGGCGCTCCGCCTCCGCAACCGGGTGGGTTCGGCGCTCCTCCTCCGCAGCCGGGCTTCCCGCCCGCGGGTCAGGACTTCGGCGCTCCGCCTCCGGCTGCAGCGCCGGCGCCGGCCGCGCCTGCGGCTCCGATCAATCTTCCGCCGACGGCACTCCGCGGCTTCCTCGTCTCGTACCAGGCGAACACGCAGGGCGACTTCTGGCCGCTCCATGGTGGTCGCAAGACGGTCGGCCGCGCGAACTCGGGTGAGCAGGTCGACATCCCGCTCGCGGACGCGACGATCTCGTCGCGTCACGCGGCGATCGTCGTCGATGCGAGCGCGGGTACGGTGCAGGTCGAGGACACCGGCTCCACGAACGGCACGTTCGTGAACGAAGAGCACATCGGCTTCAACGGCAAGCGCGAGCTCCGCGACGGCGACAAGGTCCGCTTCGGCGGCTTCTCGACGATCCTGAAGGTCGTCGGCCGCATCTAAAGCGATCGCGCACGCGCGCCCGTCGCGTCTGCGCGTTCCTGCGACGCGTTCCTGCGACGTCGATGCAATGGACCCCCGCAGTCGCAGCTACGCGTCGGCCACGGCGTAGTCGGCCGCATACAGGACCGGCACGCGTCCGCATGCCGCTTCCCAAGCGATCCATTCGCGGTCCGCGTCGCGATGCGCGTGAACCAAACTGACCTGCGCCGACTCTCACGGACCCTTCGCCGCGAGCATCGTCTCGTACACGCGCTTGTTCGGGCGATACCTCCCGCCGAAGAACTCCGCGTCGTCGCCATTGAGAACGCGCGCCAGCGCCGCCGCGACCGCGGGCGACCTCGACATCCCTGCATCGCAATGCACGATCACGCGCTCGATCGCCGAGAGGTGCTCACGCACGAAGCTCCAGACGGCGTCGGCATGCTCTCGCGAGAACAGCGCGCTCTCGGGATGCTGCTCCGATGCCGTCTCGACATCGGGAAACGAAACGCGGAGCACCCCGACGCAATTCCGATTGCTCCGCAGCCGCGCCACGTCGTCCGGGCTGCTCGTGATGGAGATCACGACGTGCGGAACCTCATGCGGTCTGGCCGCGTCGAGCCCGCTGCGGCTGTAGACGAAGATCTCCATCCACGCCGAGGGTAGCGGCCAAAGGCATCTCCCGCGGTCTTTCCTGCACCGCCCGGCGCCCTGTAGTAGGCTCCCGCGCGTGAGCAACCGAGCCAACTCTCACAATTTTCCGACGCTTCGCGCCTTCGCTGCGCTCGTCTTCGGCGCGATCCTCTTCATCGCACGAACCGCGAGCGCGGCGCCCGAGGCGCACGTCCTTCGCATCGACCCGCGCGCGGGCGTGACCGACGGGCAGCCGATCCTCACGAGCGTCATCGAGCTCGTGCAGTTCAACGCGCTCAGCGAGGTCGTCACCGCCAAGGGCTGCGGCGCCGTTCGTGGCGACGCGCTCCTCGACTGCGTCTCGACCGCGGTCGAAGAGAAGGGAGCGCTCTTCAAGGCGCTGCCCTTCCCGGAGGGCAACACGAGCCTCCTCGCGCGCGTCGACGCCGGCGAGAACCCCGCCACGTTCGTCAGCAAGACGAGCTGGGGTGCGGCCGGCAAGGATCCGCTCGTCGGGACCGCATGGCTCATCGCCCTCGACGCATCGAGCGCGATGGGCGCTCGCTACGCCGACGCGCGCGAGGTCGCCAATCAGTTCATCGGCGCGCTCGGCCCGAACGACATCGCGAAGCTGATCATCTTCGACGATCGCCTCAACACGTACACCGCCGCATCGCAGTGGGTGCCGGCCGCGCAGAAGGCCTCGCTCGTCCAGATCCTCCAGACGAACAACCACACCGCGCCCTCGAGCGGCGCGGGCCGGCCGTTCGGTGGACAGGTCAAGGGCCTCACCAAGGCGTTCGCCGATCTCGGCAACACCGGCTCCACCATCAACATCCCGATGATGCAGGCGATGGTGCTCCTCTCGAACGGCGCCGGTCGTCAGGACGCAGGCAGCGCGTCCGTCGGCGCCGACGTCATGCACCAGTTCTTCGTGAAGGGCCGCTTTCCCGAGGACAACACCGCCGCGCCGAAGACGCCGCTCCCGGTCATCTCGATCTTCTTCCCGAACGTCGGCGGCCTCGTGAACCAGGTCTCCGCGGCGAACGATCTCCAGTTCATGGAGGACATCTCCACGCCGGAGATCGGCGGCTTCTTCGACATCGTGAAGGCTGGGCAGGGCGTCGCGAAGGCGGCGACCATCCTCTCGCTCGTCAAGCAGCGCTTCAACCAGATGTGGGTCGTGAAGTGGCGCCTCGCGTGTCTCGCGCCCACCGTCGAGCAGTCGTTCCGGCTTCTCGTGCGCAACGTCACGCCCGCCGTGCAGCCGGACGCCACGTTCCAGAACGTGCCCATCGGCGTCGACCCCACGTCGTGGCCGCTCGACATCAACATCGCGCAGACGAAGGCGGAAGCCGACGCGAACCCCGTTCATCCCGGCGGTACGTTCCGCGTCTACGGCAACTTCTGCTGGGCCGGCGAGAAGGACCGCGCCGAAGCGTACTTCGTTCCGGCGGGCACGAACCCGAACCAGAACGTCAATCGCAACGACCCCGAGATCGCCAAGAAGGCGATGCAGAACCTCATCCAGCAGGACATGCGCGGCGGCGCCGTCGAGTCCGCGGATCAGTTCGCGGTGCTCAACGTCCCCGACAACGACAAGATCCTCGACGGCACCGGTGACAACACCGTCGCGCGCGTCGTCATCTACGACAACAAGGCGAAGCGCGCGAGCGGCGTCACGGCGGAGAGCGTGCTCACGCTGAAGGCCGGCAAGAAGCCGCTCAACCTGCCGATCATCCTCGGCGCGGCCGGCATCGTCGTCGTCATCCTGCTCCTCGTCATCGTGCTCCTGCGCGGCGGCGGTGGCGGCGGTCGAGGCAAGCGCTCGAACAACAATCCTCCGCCCGCGCCCGTGGTGGCCGGCGGCGGCGCTCCTCCTTATCAAGGTGGCGGATACCAGCCGCCGGGCGGCGGTGGCGGCTACGGAGCAGCGGCGGTCGCGGCTCCGGCGCCCGTCGTCGCGGCGCCCGCGCCCGTCGTC
>JADMIO011011147.1_pt1 | contig 26799 bp, 16 predicted proteins | sample 8958161 | NCBI WGS metagenome assembly JADMIO01 (sample SAMN16585339, study PRJNA669376) | soil metagenome | isolation source: Crop rotation soil | place: USA: Cullars Rotation, Alabama | collected 2011 | reverse complement strand
CGCGACAACTTGTCCACGTGGAATTCTAAGCTTAGGATCCCAATGTGCTGGAAAGCCCAAAGCACAAATGTCCAGTTTTGACCACCCTCTCCAAAACAGCAAATCGCAGGATTGACTTCCAAACCACAAGGTTATAAAAACGTGATTAATAATCATTAACCCAATCGGGAAGCAGCCTGATTTGTATTTGCGTATCAACAAGGAATCAACCCGTCCGCCACGCTTTTGCACCCACACTTTCAGAACCGCCAACCAGACTCGACTCATGAAATCATTAAGTTCTAACCGCCTGACCATCCGCCTGCTCGCCATCCTCGGCTTGCTCGGCAACTGCTGCCAGGTCTCCGCCACCTCCGTCACGCTGACCACCGGCACTTCCTGGACCGCACCCGCCGGAGTCACCACCGTCCAGGTCGAATGCTGGGGCGGCGGCGGCGCCGGCGGCAGCGCCTCCCGCGGCGGCACCGGTGGCACGGGCATGGGCGGCGGCGGCGGCGGCGGCGCTTACGCCATCAAAACCATTACCGTGGTGCCCGGAAATTCGTATGCCTATTCCATCGGCTCGGCCGGCGCCGCAGTCGCCGCCAACAGTTCATCTCCCGGCGGTAATGGCGGCGACACCTATTTCATTGATATCTCAACGGTGCTCGCCAAAGGCGGCACGGGTGGCGCCAGTGCGGTCACCTCCACCAGCAACGTGTTGGGTGCGGGCGGCGCCGGCGGCAACTCCAGTTCGTGCGTCGGCGATAGCGCGCACTCCGGCGGCAACGGGGCCACCGCCACCAGCAGCACCTTCGCCGGCCAGGGCGGCGGCAGCGGCGGCACTACCCTCCCGGGCAACAACGGCGTCGCCGCCACCGGCGGAGAAACCGCCGCGGTCGCCGGCGGCGGTCCTGGCGGCGCGCCCAATGTCACTTCTGGCAGTTCCGGCCCCGGACATGCCCCCACCACCGGTCCCGGCGGTGGCGGCGGCGGCGCCCGCGGCGCGAGCGCAGCGGGCAACGCCGGCGGTGCCGGCGCCGCCGGCCAGATCGTCCTCACCTACACTTCCGTGGCTCCCAAGTATCTCTACCGCAGCCGCTCCGGTGCATCCGGAAATTGGACCGACGCCAACGTCTGGGAATGCAATGACGGCGCGGGCGGACTCGTCTTCACCAACACCACCACACCTCCTGATTCCACCATCGGCACCAACATCACCATCGTCAGCGGTTCCACGGTAACGGTCAGCGCGGACGCTTCCGCAGCCCAATTGACCATCGCCAACGGCGGCACCCTCACCGTCAGCGGCGGCATTCTTTCTGTCATCCACACCACCGGCAGCACGGCCGACATCGACGTCCACGGCATTCTCAATCTCTCGTACACCACCGCCAATGCCCTCACCCTCGCCAGCGACGCCCTCATGACGCTTGAGTCCGATGGCGTCGTCAACCACACCGGCAACGCGACCGCGTTCTCCGGTGGCACCCGCACTTTCAACGGCACCTACGTGCAGGACATCGACCAGGGCGTCATCCCCACCGCCACTTGGAGCGCCAATTCCACCTGCCAGATCAACACCACCTTCTCCGTCGCTCCGGCCGTGAGCATCGGTTACGCCCAGACCTTCGGCAATTTCATCTGGAACGCGCAAGCCGCCTCCGGCGTCAATATCAACTGGGACAAAATGGCCGGCGGCGCCACCGCCCCGGCTCCGAACATCGTCGGCACCTTCACCGTCGAGAACACCACCGGCACCGCCGCCGTCCTGCGCATAAAGTCCGCTGCCAGCACGCCCTTCACCACCATGACCTTCGGCGGACTTGTCGTCACCGGCGGCACCCTTATCGAGAGCTCAGCCAGCGCCAACTCCGTCACCCTGACCGTCTCCGGCAATGTCACCGTCAGCGGCGGCAAGTTCGACATCCACGACAACAGCTTCCTGATCGTCGGCGGCGACATGACCGTCACCGATCCCGGACAAGTCACCGGCAGCGCTACCACCACCACCTTCAACAAAACCGGCACCCAGAACATCACCTGGACCTCCCCCAACAACCCGCCCGGCTCGATGACGGTTAATGCCAACTCCACTTTGAACCTGCAAAGTTCCCTCGCCATCTCCAGCGCCAAACTGTTCACCGTCACCGGCACGCTGAACTGCGGCATCAATAACCTCACCGGCGGCGGCGACATCACCGTCACCGGCACTCTCAAACTGGGTTCGTTGGATTCGGGTGGCGCCATCTCCACCACCGCCGGCACCGGCAACATCCGTCTCACCGGCACACGCACGCTGACGGGAGCCAACTTCGTGTATAACGGATCGGCTGCCCAATCCACCGGCAACGGGCTCGTCTCCTCAGGCAACGTGGAGATCAACAACGCCGCCGGGGTCACTCTCTCGGCCGCGACCACCATCAACAACCTCACGCTCACCTCCGGCAATCTCACCACCACCGCCGCCAATCTGCTCACGGTCAACGGCACGATCAGCGGCGCCTCCTCGAACTCATTCGTCGCCGGCCCGCTCGCCCTGCCTTATTCCGGCACCGGTGCCAAGTCATTCCCCATCGGCGTGCCGCCAAATTACCGCGCGGTCACCGTAGACATCACCAGCCTCAGCGGCACCCCCACCATCACCGTCACGCCGCACGAACCCTCCACCTTCGGTTGCTCCGCTCCGGCCAGCTACGCGCTCTCCACGGTGCGCGACTGGACCATCGAAAGCTCCGTCGCCGGACCCCAAACCGCCACCGTCACCGTCAACGGCTCCGGCGTCACCATCGCCGAAAGCAACCTTGTCCAGTGCGTTTCAGGAACGCCAACCGTTCTCACCACTTCCAATCCGTCCGCCGCAAACTATCAAGCCGCGGCCGTCAGCCTCGGCACCGCCCAGGATTTCGCCCTCGCCCAGTTGTGCGTGTCGCCCAGCCCGGTCACCTCCCCCGCCGCGTCGGACAGCGGCGCCTGCACGCCTGTCTCGGTGACCTGGACATTGAACGGCTCCGCCAGTTATAAGATCTATCGCAAGACCGGCGCCGGCTCCTACAGCCTGCTGGCCTCGGGTCTCACCTCCTCGCCTTATAGCGATGCCACCGCGGGCGGCTCCACCACCTACACCTACGCCGTCGTTGCGGTCGCCCCGTGCGGTGCCGAAAGCACCATGGCCGAAACCAGCCCCACCACCACCAGCTCCGGCCAGGCCGCCCAGCCCGCCCAGCCCACCATCACCGCCCAATGCGGCAGCCTGACCGTCAATTGGACCACCGTCAGCGGCGCGGTCAGCTATAATGTATACCGCCGCCTGAGCACCGACGTCTCCTACGGCTCCGCCATCGCCACCGGACTCACCGGAAACAGCTATGCCGATTCCGGCGCGTCCGATCCCACCAAGACCTACGTCTACGCAGTCTCGGCTGTAGCCGTTTGCGAAGGGCTCCAATCTCTGGACAGCGCCGGCGCCACCCCGGACAGCACACCCTCCATCACCGGCTCCCCGGCCAGCAGCATCACCGTCTTGATCGGCAGCACGACCAACCTCGCGGTCACCGCCTCCGGCACCGGCCTCGCCTATCAATGGCAGGTGGACAAAGGCAGTGGCTTTGTGAACGCCGTGGACGGCACCGACGGCAACAATTCCCTCGGCGCATCGTTCCTGGTCACCAACGCCACCACCGCCATGGCCGGTTACCAATACCGCTGCGTGGTCAGCAACACCTGCACGGCCGTGATTTCCTCTCCGTCCACGCTCACCGTCGCGCCGTTCCTCCACAGCACCAACAGCGGTACCTATAACAACGTCACCAATTGGGAGATGTCCGTGGACGGCGCCACCGGCTGGATGACCCCCAACGCCAACCCCACCATCACCGCCAGCGTGCTCATCCAGAGCGACCACATCATGACGAACGCCAACACCACCCAAAACGCCGGCGTGCTGACCAACCTCGGCACCATCGTCCTCGGTAGCGTCGGCGGCAGCACCACGGTCCGCACCCTGAACATCGGCCAGAGTTTCCAGAACGATGGTACGATCAAGGCGCAGGGCAACAACCTCACCCATCACCTCATCTTCACCGGCAACGGCGGCGCCGGTTCCTGGCGCGGCAACGGCGACCTCTCCACCACCTACGCCGGTACCGCCAACATCGACGTCACCATCACCAATGCCGCGTCGCTCGACATCTCCGGCCTCAGCTCCGGCATGCTTCTGCACGCCACCCGCGCCACGCCGGTGAACGTCTACGGCACACTCATCGCCAGCAGCGCCACCATCTCCGGCAACGGCAATGCCGCGAACACATTCACACTGCAACCCGGCGCCACGCTCGTCTCCGCCAACCCCAACGGCCTCACCGGCGCATCCGCCACCCTGAACTTCACCAGCGCCCCCACACTGTCCACCGCGGCGAACTATACGCTCAACGGCTCCGCCGCCCAATCGGCCACCGGTCTGCCCGCCACCGTCAACAATCTCACCATCGCCAACACCTCCGGCGCCGGCGCCGCGCTCACCGCCAGCGTCTCGGTCAACGGCACCCTCGCCGTCAATTCCGGCGCTACCCTCGACACCGCCAGCCAGCAGGTGACTGTTGCCAGCGCGCCCAGCCTCATGGGAACCTTGAAACTTGAGGTCAACAAAACCGCCCCCAACACCTTCACCGGCTCGCTGCTCTCCCAAACCGCCGGCACACTCACCTACGGCGGCGCACTGGAAGTCACCGCCACCGGCTCCCCACTGGACGCGGGCGATACGCTCAACCTCTTCGACGCCCCCTCCATCGCCGGGTCATTCACCTCGGTGACTCTCCCGACCTTGTCCAGCGGCATGCAGTGGGACACCACCCAACTCGCGATCGACGGCTCAGTTGCGATCGTATCTCTCAGCCTGAGCGCGTCACTGCCTGATGGCTCGCTGAACGTGCATTATACTCACTCGGTGACCGCCTCAGGTGGAACCGCGCCGTATACATATGCGCGCACCAGCGGCACCCTGCCTACCGGACTCACGCTCGGCAGCGATGGCACGCTCGACGGCACTCCCACCGCTCTGGGAACCTCCAGCTTCACCATCACCGCCACGGATGCTCACGGCCTCCAAGTCAGCAGCAACTACTCCGTGACCATCAGTTGCCCCACCATCACCATCGGCGGCACACTGCCGGACGGTGCGCCGGGTGCGCATTACACCAACTCCGTCACCGCCAGTGGTGGCACCTCGCCCTACACCTATGCAGTCACCAGCGGCAGTACACCGGCCGGCCTCTCCCTGACCAGCGGCGGCAGCCTGGAAGGCACGCCCACAGCCACCGGCTCCAGCTCCTTCACCATCACCGCCACCGATGCCAATGGTTGCACCGGCTCCAGCAACTACACGGTCACAGTCGCCTGCCCGACGATCACGCTGAGCGTGATCACCAATGGATTCAAGAACGTGAAATACACCAACTCGGTGAGCGCCAGTGGCGGCACCGGCCCGTACGTGATCACGGTGACCGGCGGGACGCTGCCGACGGGCCTTGGCTTTGCGGCCAACAAGCTCAGCGGCAAGCCCACCGCCTATGGCAAGTTCACCTTCACCCTGACGGCGACCGACGCCAACGGGTGCACGGGCGTGAGCAACTACACGGTGCTGATCAACAAGAGCACGGCCGACACGAAGGCGCCGACGGTGGTGATCAAGACGCCCAAGAACAAGGACGTGACCAACACCCTGCCGATCTACGTGGCAGGCACGACGGCTGACGACGTGCTGGTGACCAACGTGGAATACCAGCTGGACGGCGGCGCCTGGACGGCGGCAACGCTGCTGACCCCGACGACCTTCGAAGTGCACATCGCCTCGGTGGCCAACGGTTCGCACACCGTGGGGGTGCGGGCGACCGACCTGAGCGGCAACGTGGGCCTGCCCAAGACGGTGACATTCCACTACGGGGCGCACTCCTTCGCCAACCAGGCGGGGGTGTATTACGGCCTGTTCAGCGAAACGCCGACGAGCTTCTCGGTGGCCAGCGCGGGCTTCGCCAAGATCACGGTGACGGCCAAGCCGAACAAGCTGCCGACGTTCTCGGCGGCGGTGACGGTGGGCGGCAAGACCTTCAGCGGCTCGGGCACCTTCGAGATGGACGGCAGCGGGACGTTGAGCAAGCCGATCGACCGGACCTCGGCCGGTGCAGGCAACCTGACGGCGGCCTTGAGCCTGCCGCTGGTGGACGGCGCGCAGACCTTGAGCGGCACCCTCACCTCGGCCTCGCCGGTGTGGACCTCCTCGCTGGATGCAGACCTGGCGCTGGTGAACAAGCTGCCGGTGGCCGGTACGAAGTATGATGGATTATACACGGTGGTGGTGCCGTCCTTTGGCAGCACCATTGGTGACGGGTATGCGTCGGTGACGATCGCCAATGGGTTGGTCAAGGCCAGCGGCAAGCTGGCGGACGGGCAGTCCTTCAGCGTGGCCTCGGCGGTGGTGGACACCAACGGGCTGTGGCCGCTGTTCGTGAGCAACGACAAGGTCAACGGGTTGTACACCAGCATCCTGATCGGGGCGGTGGATACGAGCAATGGGTTCACCAATGCGAACAACCTGGTGTGGGTCAAGGGGACGCAGGGGACGACGTACCCGGCCGGGTTTAACACGAACGTGACGCTGGAAGCCTCGCCGTACGGCGGAGACCCGGGAGCGACGCTGGTGCTGCCGCTGACGGGAGTCAATGCGACGACGGCCAACGGGAACGTGTACCTGAGCAACGGCGGGTTGAGTACGAACATCGTGAACCCGGTGCAGTTGAGCACGAGCACGGGCAAGAACAAGTTCACGAGCACGCTGGTGGTGACCAAGACCCAGAAGTGGTACAGCCTGAGCTTGAGCCTGACGCCCACGACGGGGTTGTTGAGCGGATCGTTCAAGCCGTCGGACGGGTCGTTTGTGAGCGGCTCGATCAAGGGCGTGGTGATGACCAACCAGGCCGCGGGTCGTGGTTACTTCATCGAGACCATGCCAGCCCCGGGCACCAGCTCGGGCACGTTCCGGGTGGCCCAGTAAGCAGATGCTGAACGGAGCTTGAAGAATTCAGTCCGGGCGAAGGTGACTTCGCCCGGATTTTTTCTTTGGCATGCCGTCGGAGGGCCGAGCTCCGCGAGGCCCGCTTGTTCACCCAAAAGATACCAAATCGGCACACCCACCCTGATAAAAATGGAATGAACATTCTTCCGTCTCCGCTGTCTACCCCCTCAGTCTCGGCGATAACCCTATGGACGACCCAAGCTTTTTCGACCTGTTCTGCTCGGCGTTCGACTGCGCGCCCGAGGACTTCTCCGCCGCCGTCTTCTGGCTCTGCCTCTTCCCCCAGGCCATTTTTCTGGCGCGACTCCTCTGGCGCCTGCACCGCAACTACTTCCGTCCCGACTTCGACCTCATCAACCGCCTCAAAACCGTCACCAGCCTCGATGATTTCTCCTCCGAACTGAACGACTATCGCCGCTTCCATCCCGTGGATGGTTTCCTGCGCACCCGTTTCCACCTCCGCGTCTCCGGCCGCCTCCTTCTCGCCCTCGCCGAGAAATTATTCAAAAACGCCACCCCCCACATCCAACTCTCCCGCACCTGATTCCGGAGCGCCGGCTTCCCCTCGTCAGACCTCCCACCAACCAGAACCCTCACGCACTCTTCGGATTACCGCATAGGCTAAATCCTCATTCGGCGGCTCACCAATTCCGCCCATTACTCGGTTGAACTTGAGGGAACTCTAATGATAGCCCGGTGGTGGGGGAGACAGCGGGTGGGAATTGGGATGCCAATAATCTGCCGTCGTTTTCTGGGGGGAATGGCGTTGGAGAGAGAATGGCCTGTCCGCCTATTGGCTTTGGCTGCACCGGCATGATCCACATCTTGTCATGACCAAAGTCGATGAGCGCCTGGCTGGGATAAAGAAAAGTCATCCCCAGCACACCTTGGATGTTGTTTGCCGATTTTTCCCCGATATTCCAGTATTCCATCGCCATCACATTGACCCCGAAATTCGTGAACGTCACGTCTCCCATCTGCAGCCTCGGAATCTTCCCGATATCGATGAAATGTTCGCCCACATCCGCAAATCCCACGCTTCTGCTCGAAGTCGCAGCCAGGTCCATCTTGAGCTCTTTCGCAAAACCGTCATCGATCGCCACATGCTCCGCTCCAGTATCAATCATCAGCTTGAAAGGCTTTCCTTCGGCGACCACATCACAGTGGTAGACCAGCGAGGCATCCGACACCAGCGGCACCGCCTGGTAACCGGCCTCTCGCAACGTATCCTCCAATGCCGCCTGCTGTTCCGCCGTCGGTGGCGCACTCCGGACATATAACCGGCCGCCGTAACAATCGATGATGCAGTTGTTCCGGCGGAAGAAGTCCCATCCCAGCACGATTTTGAAGTCTGATCTTCTGCCCGCCATCGCCAGGTCCAGTGGTAGCGCTGGCTGGTTCATGAACACCGCCTTGTCAAGCTCCACTTTGTCCAGCAATACAACATCCGCACGCTGCACCTGGCCCAGCACCGGGTCTTGGATCTCCGTATTAAGCTCACCGAGCGATTTCAGCTTCCGGGTCATTGAATCATTGACCCGGGAGATCGAGCAGCCGGAATCGACCAAAAACCTCTGGCCTTCACCACAGAACACCCCGTAACCCGTGAGCTGTTCATGATGGGAACCTGAATCCAACTGGATCTTGTAGAAACCCGTCTGCTGCAAAAAAACGTCCAGCGCCGGATGCCGGTCCTTGTCCCTTTTGACATCCATATTCTCGCTCCGATACCGCAGCGACTCTCCGTGCGCCCGGCTCAAAGTCCCCAGCCCCGCCGCTAACAGGCAAAGCATCAGCACATACGCATTCCGACTGTTGAATTCGAGATGCATTGTAATTCGCTATTTGTTATTCGTGATTCGTCATTTTCCTAAAACCCGGGCTTATCCCAAGCCATCCCATGCGCTTCCGCCACCGCCTGATCCGCCTTCATCGCTCTATCGCCTCGGCATATACGCCGCCGGCGGATGCGGCCGGCCGCCCCACTGTGCTGGCCTGAAATCATGTATCACACTATCGTAATCGGGTCGCGACACTGGCGGAGGGTTCATGATTTTTATCGTATACACCACGGGCATGATCCACATCCGATCATGGTTGAAGTCGATCAGCGCCTGGCTCGGATAAAGAAAAGCCATCCCCAGCATTCCCTGGACATTGTCCACCGATTTTTCACCCGACTTCCGAGTATCCATTTTAATCACGTTAACCCCGAAGTTTGTGAACGTGAAATCCCCCATCTGAACTGTTGGAATCCTGCCGATATCCACAACGTGCTCACCCAACGAATCCAGCGCCATGATCGGAGTTGTGGGGAGCATCGTCATTTTAAGTTCTTTCGCTAGATTGTCGTCGATTCCGACATGTTCTGCTCCTGAATCGATGATAAGTTTAAGAGGTTTTCCCTCTGCGACCACATCGCACCGGTATGTGAGAGAAGACCCGGAATCCAATGGAATCTCATGATAGCCAGCCTCCCGCAGCGTGTTCTCCAACGCCGCCTGCTCTCCGGGCGCCGGTGCTGTACTCCGGACATATAAACGGCCACTGTAACAGTCGATGAGACAATTGTTCCGGCGGAAGAAATCACATCCCAGCACGATTTTGATATCCGACCGCTGACCCAGCATCGCAGCATCCAGTGGCAATGCCGGCTGGTTCATAAATACCGCCTTGTTGAGCTCCACCTTGTCCAGCAGCAGGATATCTGGACGTCGTATCTGGCCCAGCACCTTGTCCTCAATCTCGATATCCAGGTCTTTGAGCGATTTTAGTTTCACCGCCAGCGACTCGTTGACCCGGGTGATTGGGCACCCGGAATCAACCAGAAACTTCTGCGCTTCACCGCCGAACACTCCATTCCCCGTGAGTTGTTCGTGATGCGAACCCCAATCCAACTGGATTTTGTAGAAGCCGGATTGTTGCAAGAAACCATCCAGTGCCGAATGCTCGTTCTGCTTGACATCCTTCCCCGGACAAGGCGCCACAAGCCCAACCCCAACCAGCAAGCCAAGCATCAGAACACACGCATTTCGCCTGTTAAATTCGAGGGGCATTGGAGCGCGTAAATTCTAAATCGTAATGTGCAACCTTGAAACCGCGCAGTTGTAAAAAGATTGTCTATTGCAACAGCACCGCCCCGGATCACCCAAAGCGCCGCCTACTCTCCCTCTCCCATCGGATGGGAGAGGGCCGGGGTGAGGGCACATTGGATGTTCGATGTTGAATGTTGGTTGTTGGATGTTGCAAGAAACTTGCCTAAAACCTGGGTTTCTCCCAAGCCAGCCCGTGCGCTTCCGCCACCGCCTGGTGCGACACCTTCCCGCCCATCACATTGATGCCCCCCAGCAGCGCCGGCTGGCGCTGGCACGCCTCCGCCAACCCGAGGTCCGCCAGCATCTCGATGTACCGGTAAGTCACGTTCGTCAACGCTTGCGTGGCCGTGCGCGCGTAAGCGCCCGGCATGTTCGCCACGCAATAATGCGTCACACCCTCCTCCACATACACCGGATTGTCATGCGTGGTGGGATGCGACGTCTCCGCGCAACCGCCCTGGTCGATGGCGATATCTACCAGCACGCTGCCCGGATGCATCCGGCGCAACATCTCGCGGCTGATCAGCTTCGGCGCCTTCGCGCCCGGTACCAGCACCGCGCCGATCAACAGGTCCACCTCCGGCAACACCTCCATCAGGTGCGACTCATTCGAGTAAAGCGTGTGCGCGGTGTGCAGCGTGATGTCGAGAAAGCGCATCCGGTCAAGGTCCACCTCCAGAATGGTCACGTCCGCGCCCAAACCTTGCGCCATGCGCGCGGCATTGATGCCCGAAGCGCCGCCGCCGATCACCACTACGCGACCCGGCAAAACTCCCGGCACGCCACCCAGCAGCACGCCGCTCCCACCAAAATGTTTTGCCAGGAAATAACCGCCCACCAGCACACTCATGCGCCCCGCGATCTCGCTCATCGGCTCCAGCAGCGGCAACCGGCGATTCACTTCGATGGTCTCATACGCGATGCCCGTCACGCCCGATTTCAACAACGCATCCGTCAGCGGCCGGTTCGGCGCGAGATGCAGATAGGTAAACAGCAACTGCCCCGGCCGCAGCAACGGGTATTCCGACGGCAACGGCTCCTTCACCTTCACGATAAGATCCGCCTTTTCAAAGACGCCTTCATGGCTGTCCATGATCGTCGCCCCGGCCGCCTTGTAATCCGCATCCGGATACCCGGCGCCCGCCCCGGCGTTCTTTTCGACCAGCACCGTGTGGCCGCGTTTGATAAGTTGATACGCCGCCGATGGCAGCAACGCCACGCGGAACTCCTGGTTCTTGATTTCCTTCGGAACACCAATGTTCATATGCCTATGCCTTCCCTTCTTTTTCTTCTTTGTTTGATTTCCCGGGCATCATGTCACCTTGGCCGGAAGTTCACAAGAGTCTTGACCCCGGAAAAAATTGAAGCAATCTGCCTGAAAATTAAACGATCGATCAGAGGGGTTCAAAAAATATTATAGCCGCGTGGAGCGAGGATTTTTGGGTTTTGGCGAGGCTTCGGCGAAGGAGCAGGTTTGAAAACCCTGTGACTGAGCTGAAACGAAGCCAAAACCCAAAAAGACCGCCCTCACTCTGTAATAACCACGCGGCTATAATATTTTTTGAACCGCTCTAAAGCGGAAATCGAAACTTATGGATGCTACGACTAAGGAATGGCTGGAATTGGTGCTTCGTTGGGCTCACGTTTTTGCCGGTATCATGTGGGTGGGCGCCACCTATTATTTCACCTGGCTGGACGGCCGGTTCGTTGAACTCGAGGAACACGCCGCCAAAAATCCCCAGGAAAAAAATCCCGAGAAATACGTCTGGATGGTCCACAGCGGCGGCTTCTACCTCGTGGAAAAGGAAAAGAACCCCCGTCTCATGAACCAGACGCTCCACTGGTTCAAATGGGAGGCCGGCATCACCTGGATCACCGGCATCCTCCTCTTCGGCCTCATGTATTACCACGGCAGCCTGCTCACCAGCTTTGAAGACTCCCCCATCAGCCCCAAAAACGCCATGTGGCTCAGCCTCGGCGTCATCATCGGCGCCTGGGTCTTCTACGACCTCCTCTGGAAGTTCTGCAAAAACCAACTCGTCGGCATCATCATCTGCTACGCCGCCACCGTCGCCCTGACCTGGTACCTTTCGCGCTATTACAGCGGCCGGGGACTCTACCTCCAGATCGGCGCCACCATGGGCACCATCATGGCCGCCAACGTCTGGATGCGCATCCTCCCCGCCCAGCGCCGCATGGTCGCCGCGCTCAAGGCCGGCAAACCCGCCGACCTCGCCGAAGGCGAGCGCGCCAAGAACCGCTCCAAGCACAACAGTTTCATCGTCATCCCGGTTGTGTTCATGATGATCAGCAACCATTACCCCGGCATCTACGGCAGCAGCAAAAACTGGATCATCCTGTCAGCCATGGTCCTCGTGGGCTGGTTTGCCGCGAAGATCATCCGTAAAGCCTGAGCGCCGAAACTCATTAACGTTGTGCCTGATCCCAAGCGCCTGACCCTCGCCGAGGTCAATCAACTCGACCAGAACGGCTTCGTGCGCGTCATCGGCCCGGTCTTCGAGCACTCGCCCTGGATCGCCGATCTCACCTGGGCCAAACGCCCCTTCGCCACCATCGAGGCCCTCCACCGCGAGCTCTGCCAGACCGTCACCGAATCGAACGAAGAGGCGCAGATCGCCCTCATCCGCGCCCACCCCGACCTCGTCGGCCGCGCCGCGCTCGCCGGCACCCTCACGCGCGAATCCACCGGCGAACAGGCCTGCGCCGGCCTCAACCAGCTCACGCCCGAAGAGATCGCCCTCTTCCAGGACTACAACACCGAGTACAAGATGAAGTTCGGTTTCCCTTTCGTCATCTGCGCCCGGCTCAACAAAAAAGCCGCCATCCTCGAAGGCTTCCGCCAGCGCCAGCAGAACACCCGCGAGCAGGAAGTGAAGACGGCGCTTGAACAAATTTTCAAAATCGCGGAACTTCGGCTGCGAGACCTCATCACCACCTGAACCTATGCCTGCCAAACTCAGCACCCACGTCCTCGATACCGCCCACGGCTGCCCCGCCAGCGGCATGAAGATCGAACTCTGGGCCATCGACGGCGAGGAACGCACGCTCGTCACCAGCGCCAAAACCAACGCCGATGGCCGCACCGAAACTCCCCTGCTCGCCGCCGACGAGATGAAGACCGGCCAATACGAGATCATCTTCTTCGTCGGCGATTACTTCACCGCCAAAGCCACCCCCATGCCCAAGATCCGCTTTCTCGACCACGTCCCCGTCCGGTTCGGCATCGCCGATGCCGGCGCTGGCTACCACGTTCCCCTGCTCTGCTCACCATGGGCTTACTCGACCTATCGCGGGAGTTGATGCGCCGGTGCGATGACCTCGGCGCCATCAGTGAAGAACCGCGCCGGCTCACCCGCACCTTCGCCTCCCCCGCCATGCGCCGCGCCAACCAGCTCACCGGCTCCTGGATGCGCGCCGCCGGGCTCTCCGTCCGCGAAGACGCCGCGTTCAACCTCCTCGGTACCTGGAAGTCCGCCCGCCCGCGCGCCAAAACCTTTCTCCTCGGTTCGCACCTCGACACCGTCCGCGATGCGGGCAAATACGACGGCCCGCTCGGCGTGCTCACCGCCATCGCCGCCGTGCAACTCCTCCGCGAACGCGGCGCAAAGCTCCCGTTCAACCTCGAGATCGTCGGCTTCAGCGATGAGGAAGGCGTCCGCTACCAGACCACCTATCTTGGCAGCCGCGCGCTCGTCGGCACCCTCACCGCCGCCGACCTCGCGCGCATCAAGGAAAAGCAGATCGCCAAAGCCCGCCGCGCCCGCGGCGAATTCCTCGGCTACGCCGAGGTCCACATCGAACAGGGCCCCGTGCTGGAAAAACACAACCTTCCCGTCGGCGTCGTCACCGCCATCGCCGGCCAGAGCCGCCTGCGCGTGGAATTCCAAGGCGTCGCCGGTCACGCCGGCACGGTCCCCATGAATTTGCGCAACGACGCCCTCGCCGGCGCCGCCGAACTCGTCCTCGCCGCCGAACGCTGCGGCGTCCTCGGCACCGTCGGAAAACTCGAAGTCGCGCCTGGGGCCAGCAACGTCATCCCCGGACACGCCGCCCTGACCCTCGACGTGCGGGACCAAAGCGATTCCCGCCGCCAGGCCGCCGTACGCCGCCTGCACTCGCAAGCCAAAGCCATCGCCAAACGCCGCGGTCTGAAGCTCACCTGGACTCCCGTCCAGCAGACCGCTGCCGTCGCCTGCGACAAAAAACTCACCACCATTTTCTCGAAGTGCGTCGCCGCACGCGGCCTCAAGGTCCTAAAACTCCCGAGCGGCGCCGGCCATGACGCCGTCGCCATCTCCGCCGTTTGCCCCGTCGCCATGCTGTTCGTCCGCTGCAAAGGCGGCATCAGCCACAACCCGGCTGAATCCGTGAAGACCGCCGACCTCGCGCCCGCCATCGGCGTGCTGGCCGATTTCATCCAGTCCGTCGCCAAAATCCATGCCTGAATTTGATTTACTCATCCGCGGCGCGCAGCCGTTCCCCGAGATCGGGATCACCGATGGCAAGATCGCCGCGCTGTCCGGCGGCACCGCCCACGAGGAGATCGACGCCACCGGGCTCCACGTTCTTCCCGGCGTCATCGATTCCCACGTCCATTTCAACGAACCCGGCCGCACCGAATGGGAAGGCATCGCGACCGGTTCGCGCGCGCTCGCGGCCGGCGGTGGCACGATGTTCTTCGACATGCCGCTCAACGCGCATCCTCCCACCTGCGATTCTTCCAGCTTCGATGAGAAACTCATCGCCGCCGAGGAGAAATCCGTCACCGACTTCGCCCTCTGGGGCGGCCTCGTGCCAGAGAACCTCGACAAGCTCGAACGCCTCGCCGCGCGCGGCGTCATCGGCTTCAAGGCCTTCATGTCCAACAGCGGCATCGACGATTTTTCCAGCGTGGACGACGCCACCTTGAAGGAAGGCATGAAGCGCGCCGCCAAGCTCGGCAAACTCGTCGCCGTCCACGCCGAGAGCGACCGCATCACCGCCGAACTCACCGCGCAAGCGCTCGCGGAGAACCGCATCACCGTCCGCGACTACCTCGATTCCCGCCCCATCCACCAGGAACTCGAAGCCATCCATCGCGCCATCCAGGTCGCCGGGGAGACCAAATGTTCGCTGCACATCGTCCACGTCAGCAGCGGCGCGGGCGTTGCCCTCATCGCCAGTGCTCGCAAACAAAGTCTCGATGTCACCTGCGAGACGTGCCCGCATTATCTCGTCATGACCGAGGAGGACGTCGAAAAGATCGGCGCCCTCGCCAAATGCGCCCCCCCCCTCCGCACCAAGTCCTCACAAGACGTCCTCTGGCGCTACCTCGAGAAAGGCCACGTCAACACCGTCGGCTCCGACCACTCCCCGTCTCCGCCAGACATGAAACGCAACTTCAACTTCTTCAAGGTCTGGGGCGGCATCTCCGGCGTGCAACACACCCTTCCCTTGCTACTCAGCGAAGGCCACACGAAACGCGGACTCGACCTCTCTCTCATCGCCGACCTCCTTTCCGCCAACGTCGCTCGCCGGTTCAAGATTCCCAACAAGGGCCAGATCGCTTCCGGCTTCGACGCCGACCTCGCCCTCGTTGATTTGGGCAAGACCACAACCATCGCCAAGGAAGACCTGCTCTACCGCCACAAGCAAAGCCCCTATGTCGGCCGCACGTTGACAGGCCGCGTCGTTCGCACCATCCTCCGGGGCAAAACGATCTTTAACGACGGCCAGATCACCGCAACCGGTTGCGGTCGGCTCGTCAAACCCATATGAACCAGAAGCTCGGTCTCACCCGGAACGTCATCAAGCCCAACTACGCCCTCATCACGCCCGACGGCCACGTCGCCAGCGTGCTCCCCGGTTGGACCAATTGCGTCGTCAACGTCCTCATCTCCGCCGCGCTCGGCGCCCGGCTTTCGCAATACCTCATCACGCTTGATGCGAACGGCAACGGCAAGGGCGACACCAACAGCCACGAATGGTTTTTCTACGTCGTCAACGGCTCCGCCAAGATCAACAACCACGCGCTCGCCCCCGGCGGCTTCGCCTTCCTCCCGTCGCACACCAAATACGATGTCCAAAGCGACGCCAAGGACACGAAAATTTTGGTCTTCACAAAAGTATTTGAACCGCTGGCTGGCCAGAAATCACCCGCGCCATTGTTCGGGAACGAAAAAGACGTCGCCGAAGCCCCATTCCTCGGCGACCCGCACGCGCGCCTGAAGCTTCTCATCCCCGACACACTCATGACCGACATGTCGGTGAACATTTTCACCTACGATCCCGGCGCCACCCTTCCGTTCGTGGAAACGCACGTCATGGAGCACGGCATGCTCATCCTGTCCGGCAGCGGCGTGTATCGTCTCGACAACGACTGGCACCCCGTCACCGCCGGCGACACCGTTTGGATCGGCTCATACTGCCCCCAATGGTTCATCGCCGCCGGCCCCAACCCCGCCCGCTACATCTACTACAAAGACGTCAACCGCCTGCCGCAGTGACCCTTGGCCAGTAGCCGCCGACGTCAGTCGGCGCAAAAAGAGTCAAAAGTTGCGTCTTGAAATCGCGCCTTTTCGAAAGCACTTGAGGCGCGGACAAGTTCCCCTCTCCCCTCAACGGGGAGAGGGACAAAGGGCGAGGGGTGATTAAACCAAATGCACACTCTTCTCTTGGCCGAGAAACCAACTGTTCTCAGTGCACCTCTGCGCCTCTGCGCCTCTGCGTTAAAAAATCCCCCCGCTTACACAAACAATTCCGTCTTCTTCAAAACCGCCGCATCAATAAGCCCCTGGTCCGTCAGCTTCAGCGAAGGTATCGGCGACAAACTCAAAAATGAAAGCGTCATGAACGGAGCTTCCAGGTCGCAACCCAGCGCGTGCGCCGCCGCATTCAGATCCTCGATCCGCTTCATCACTTCCTTGAGCGGCCGATCCGACACCAACCCCGCGATCGGCAGCGGCAACTCCGCCTTTACCTTCCCATTCACCACCGCCACCTGCCCGCCCTGCAACCGCTCCAACTCCTCGATCACCCGCACGATGTCCGCATCGTTCGTACCCGCCACCACCACGTTGTGCGCGTCATGCGCGACGGTGGACCCGATCGCGCCGCAGCTCAACTTGAATCCGCGCACAAATCCCACCCCCACATTGCCCGTGGCGCGATGCCGCTCCACCACCACCATCTTCAAAATGTCCCGTGACGGATCCGCCACGATCTCCCCGTCTTCCACCTTCGGAGCCGCGATCGCTGTCTTTGTCACGATCTGGTTGGGGATAATTTCGATGACCTTGATCTTCTTCTTTCCGCTGGCCTTCACCACAAAATCACCCGGTTGATACCGCAGGTTCATCGTGCTGCGTGGTAGGACGACCTTGGCCGGATTTTTCCCGAGGTATTTCCCGTTCTCCGCCACCAGCACGCCCTTCTTGTAAACCTGCCGCACTTTGAACTTCTTCAAGTTGTCGAACACGATGAAATCCGCCCAGTACCGCGGCGCGATCGCACCCAGGTTCTGCAACCGGTAATGTCGCGCCGTGTTGATCGTCGCGATTTGCAGCGCCGCGATCGGATCCACCCCGCCCGCGATCGCCTTGCGCACCGCATGGTCGATGTGCCCCTCGTTCACCAGGTCGCCCGCGAGTTTGTCATCGGTGGCAAAGGAACAATTCTGGGTGTTGTGCTCATTGATCAGCGGCAGCAGATGACCTAGGTTGCGCTCCGTGCTCCCTTCCCGCAGCAGGATGTGCATGCCGAGCCGCAGCTTCTCCCGCGCTTCCTCCACCTCCACCGATTCATGGTCCGACCGCACCCCCGCCAGCACATACGCATTGAGGTTCTTCCCGCGCAAGCCCGGCGCATGGCCGTCGATCGCCTTGCCCTTACCCGCCTCGATCTTCGCCAGCTCGCTCTTGAACCCGAGGAACACCCCCGGATAATTCATCAACTCCGCCACGCCTGCGATGCGATCATCACCGATCATCAGCTTGAGGTCGTCCGCCGTCAGGCTCGCCCCCGCCGTTTCCAAATGCGTGGCCGGAACGCAACTAGGCAGCATCACAAAAAAATCCACCGCGAGATTCTTCGTCGACTCCAGCACGTACCGGATTCCGTCCAATCCCAGCACGTTTGCGTACTCGTGCGGGTCGATGACCACCGCGCCCGTCCCGTGCGGCACCACCGCCCGCGCGAATTCCGGCGCCGTCAGCATGGAACTCTCCACGTGAAAATGCCCGTCGATCAGGCTCGGCGCGAGATACGCACCCTTGAGATCGATCACCTTCTTCGCCTTGTAATCGCCGAACCCGACCACGCGCCCGTCATCCACCGCCACGTCCGTGCGATGGATTTCGCCGCTGAACACGTTCACCACCCGCGCGTTCTTGAACACCAATTCCGCCCGCTGTTCCCCCCGGGCCACCGACAGCTTTTGTTGCAAGTTACGCATATTGCTTCTTTTCCTCTTTCGTCGCTTTATTGGCGAGAATATCCCTGCTAGGTCTTGCAAACCATCGTTTTCGGATATCCCCGGGACGCCTATTTGCACCCTCTCCCCTCAACGGGGAGAGGGATTAAGGGTGAGGGGTGGTTAAACCAACAACCTCCACTCACCCCATCCCACTCCGCACGAAAACAAAATACAACACCAGCACCACCGCCAGCCCATACGCCAGCCACCCCACTTCCCGCCCCCGGCCGCTGAACAGCTTCACGATCGGATAACTGATGAACCCCAGCGCCAATCCGTCGGCGATGGAATACGACAGCGGAATTCCCACCAGCGTCAAAAATGCCGGGATCGACTCGCTATGGTCCTTCCATTCTATCCGCGCCACGTTCTGCATCATCATCGCACCCACGATCACCAGCGCGGACGCCGTGATCGGCGGATAACTCCCCACCATCGCGATCACCGGGCTGAAAAATAGCGCCAGCAAAAATAACACGGCCACGACCAATCCCGTCAACCCCGTGCGCCCGCCCTGCTCCACCCCCGCCGCGCTCTCGATAAAACTGGTCACCGTGCTCGTGCCCAGTGCCGCTCCCGCCACCGTGCCAACCGCATCCGACACCATCGCCTGCCGCGCGCGCGGCAACTTGTTGTCCCGCATGAAACCCGCCTGTTCGCATACCCCCACCAGCGTGCCGATGGCGTCGAACGTCAGCATGAACAGGAACACGAACACAAACGGCAGCATCTTGGGCGACACCGCATGGACAATATCCACCTGCATCAACGTCGGCGCCAGGGACGGCGGTGGTGCGACCACCCCATGGGCGAAAGCGAATTGCTTCGTCAGCATGGAATTGGCGACCAGCGGCGAAGTAGAATGAGCGAGGCTCAGCTTAAGCACTGCCGTGAGCACCGTGGCCGCGACAATCCCCCAGAGGATCGAGCCCCGGACTTTACGGACATGCAAAACCGCCGTCACCAGCAAGCCGAAGAAAAAGACGACCAGATCCGGCGAGGCAAAATGGGCGTTCAATTTCACGGCCGACCCCGGGTCTTTCACGATCAGCCCAGCCTCCTGCAAGCCGATGAAAGCGATGAACAATCCAATGCCGGAAGCGATCGCGCACTTCATGCTTGGAGAGATGGCGTTGAAGATCATTTCCCGCAGCCCGGCCAGCGACAGGATCAGAAAAAGCATGCCGGATACGAACACGCAACCCAGCGCCACCTGCCAGCCATTGGCGAATCCCGCCGCCGTCGCTGCGGGAATGGCCGAAAAAACGAAAAAGAAATTCTCCCCCATGCCCGGCGCCTGCGCGATGGGATACCGCGCCAGCAAAGCCATCAACGCCGTGGCCAGCGCCGCCGCGAGGCACGTCGCCGTCATGACCGCCCCGAAATCCATGCCCGTCGAAAAGCCGAACATCTTCCCCGACAAAACCGCCGGCTGCACCACAATGATATACGCCATCGTCAGGAACGTGGTGATACCCGCGATGATCTCCGTGCGGACCGTGGTGTGGTTTTCCGAAAGTCTGAAGATTCTTTCGAGCATGGCCTCGTTTCTTGCGCAGTGTAAGCTCCGCCGCCTCCTTGACGAGTACAAACTCGAGACAGCGATCATCCCTCAAAAAAGCGGTGGAGGACCACCGCACTCCAAGACGCTCCCGCGCGGCTTGATGATTTATTTGAACGCGCCAGCGTCCCGGAGTGCGCCAGCCCTCTGGCGCTTTCCCCGCGAGCCCCCGATTGGAGATTCCACCAACCCTTTCGAATCTCCGAACGCGCATACACGTTCTCCCTCGCCCATGTTCCCGCGCCGAAGCCGGGCGAAGGCGGGCGGATGGGAGAGGGCCGGGGTGAGGGTCTCGACTCTCCTCGCGTCAGCGACATTTCGCAGCCCCCAACCCGAAGGGTTGAAAGAAATTAGCCGGAGGTTGAGCGAGCCTGCGAGCGAAAGGGTCGCAGAAAATCCGCGCATTCCGTGCAACGTTACCGGTCATTGGGCGTTGAATGTTGAATGTTGAATGTCTATTTTTAACAAGGCATGAAGAACCTCATCTTCCAGGCCCTCGCCGAAGCCGCCCGCGCCGGCGAATCCGTCGCCCTTGGCATCATCACCGGCGTGAAAGGTTCCAGCCCGCAAAAACTCGGTGCCAAGGCCATCTTCCACGCCGACCGCCGCATCCAGGGCACTCTCGGCGGCGGCTGTCTCGAAGCCGAAGCCCAGCGACTCGCACTGCAAGCCTTGCGCGACAACAAACCTCAGACCTTCGAACTCGTCCTCGACCACGACTTTGGCTGGGACGACGGCCTCATCTGCGGCGGCAAAGTCGTCGGCGTCATCATCCCCAATGCCCAAAACGCTGGGGAAACCTTTTGGTCCAGCTTGGCTGCTCGCGATGCCTCTCAAACGTGGGGCGTAATGGCCGATTTTTCCATTGATGTAATACGGACTGATTCTACCACTACGACTACCTTTCCGCAGAACGAGCCCAGTCGGGTCCTCCCTCTCCCCTCAACGGGGAGAGGGAATGAGGGTGAGGGGTGGTGCCGCCAAAACGGCTGGCTTTACACAGAGACGGTCACCCCACCCTGCGCCCTCTGGATCGCCGGCTCGGGCCACATCGCCCAAGCCGTGGCGCCCCTCGCCCTGCAACTCGATTTTTCCGTCACCATCTTTGACGACCGCCCCGAACTGGCCAACCATGATTTCTTTCCCAAGGAAGTCACCCTCCGCACCGCCCCCTGGGGTGAACTGTGCGAAGCGCCATTGCCGCCCGTCCCCACCTTCGGCCTCATCGTCACCCGCGGTCACAAGCACGACGCCCTCGTGTTGGAATCGTGGATCCACCGTCCATTCCGTTTCCTCGGCATGATTGGCAGTTCGCGCAAAGCCCGCACCATCACCGAACATTTCGTCAAAAAGCAGATCGCCACCGCCGAAGAAGTCGCCCGCGTCGCCTGCCCCGTCGGACTCAATATCCGCTCCCAAAGCGTGATGGAGATTGCCATCGACATCATGGCCCAATACATCGACAAACGCGCCGAACTCGTCCAGCCCCAACTAGCCGCCGGCAAGATCGAACTTCTCCACCAGTGACCGGAGCGCGCCCGTCCCGGGCGCTGCATCTCCGCGCAAATCGTGCCGCTTCTTTCTTCAGCCAGCACAACCGACGCGCCAGCGTCTTGGAGTGCGCCAGCAGCATCCGCGACGCGGTGCAGCGAGACTGTTGTTCCATCTCTCTGGCGCTTTCCTCTACGAGCCTACAATTGAAGATTCCCCCAACCCTTTCGGATCCCTGAACGCGCGTACACGTTCACCCTCTCCTCGGGGGAGAGGGCCGGGGTGAGGGCGAGCAGTCCTCGCGAAGCGCAAATTTCTTCCAAGCCTGAAAAGCTTGCAGCATACAGCCCGGCGGTTGCCCTCAAAGCATTCGGGGCTACCCTGGGTAAATTCAAAAAAATCTCCTGCCTTAAATGGGCAGCACAGCCGGATGTGAGACATTTGACGCTAGACATCCCTTTCACCAAAATCTACGGTCAACCTATGAACAAGGCAGCCTGCAAAATTCGCTTCCAATTGCCTGTTAGGAGATGTTGAACCCATGAGCGAGTCGCAAAAGCGCTTGAAGCATTCAATCGGAAAACCCTTCTGGGTTGGCTGTCTGGTCGGACCGCTTCTGTTTATTACCTTGTTAGCAATATTGGGTGTTCTCAACGACAGTTTTGCATTCTTACTTTTCGCAGGAATTGCCGTTTTCATATTCGTGCCTATGGGAGGAATGATTTTTCAAGCCATTCATGATTTATTCGTTGCGCGTCATCTAGGATTGTTTCGGGTTTGGGATTTTCTCGCCTTCACCGCTATTGCCATAGCGTTGGTCGTAGCAGGCGAAGCTTTGTTTCACACTTCCGGCAAGCAATCGGACGTTAATATGTTCCAGAATCGCACCTTTGATATTGCCGGAGCGTTTATCATCCTGATGGTATTGATTTACGCCGCGTCCAAAAATTTCACTCTTTTTTCATCGCGACAGACCTGGTTCGCGATTCTTTTGACTTTCGGGCTGTTAGGATTATGCGCAGTGATTCACAGACAGACAGGATTTGATCCCAGCTGGATTATGGTGGTTGGCACCGCACTTTGGGCAGCGATTGATTCGAAGAAGATCAACCTCAAATGTTACGACTCGGGCATCTCGTATGGCCCTGTTGTCCTGTTTTTGGGTTTCGTCTTACTCTGGATTATCGGATTCCCGTGGTATTTGATTGTTCGTCACAAAATAAAGATGGGGACAGCGGCTTTGAAGGATGAAGTTGCGAATGTTGCCCCAACGTGTGAGTTATGAGATGCAACCATTGCAAACACGAGTTTGACACGGTGGCGCTGAAAGCCAAACAAGGCGAACAAGTCACTTGCCCAGCGTGCGGTAAGATGACGACCGTGAGCTATTCTTTCACAGACTCACTTAAGGATTTTAGAGGTTTCCTCGCGCGCGACCCAAAGTATGTCTCGACACCGCGGGTGCTTGGCTACATCGGGATTGTGATCGTTGCGTTGGCTGTGATTGGATTGTTTATTCGATATCACTGATAATCAGCCGCCTGATTAGCTCATAGCAACCCTCCGCTCCCTCACTTCACCAACTCCGCCACCTGCTCCGTCCGACCCGCCTCCCGCCGCTTCCGTATCGCCATCCAGATCGCCTCGCACGTCGAAGGTGCCGCCAACGGGATCTCCCCACCACCCGGCGCAAATGCCGCCACCGCATCACGGATCGCCTCACGCACCGAGATCGCCAGCATGAACGGCGGCTCACCCACGGCCTTGCTGCCGAAAATCGTGTTCGCCTGCGTGGCGTTCTTGAGCAGGCTCACGTTGAACTCCAAAGGCCGGTCGCCCACCGCCGGAATCTTGTACGTGTCCGGCGAGTGCGTCAGCAACACGCCCTTGTCGTTCCAGATCAGTTCCTCGCACGTCAGCCAGCCCATGCCCTGCACATACGCGCCCTCGATCTGCCCGACGTTGATGCCCGGGTTGATCGAGTTTCCCGCGTCCTGCAAAATATCCGCGCGCAAAATGCGCATCATCCCGGTGTAGCCGTCCACCTCCACCTCCGTCACCGCCGCGCCGATCGCAAAATAATGGAACGGCTTGCCCTTGCCCTTGGCGCGATCGTAATGGATCTCCGGCGTGCGATAATATCCCGTCGATGACAGTCCGATCCGCTGCACGTAAGCCGCCGTCACCACTTCCTTGAACAAAACCTGTCTCCCGGCGGCAGACGCGGTGTTGTCCACGAACACTACCTGGTCCGGCGCAACTTCGCTGCCAGCAACCTTGGAAAGCAACCCGGCCGCGACCGGCCGCAGCCGCTCCCGCAAAATATCGCACGCGTTCTTCACCGCCATGCCGTTCAGGTCCGTGCCGCACGACGCCGCCGTGGCCGACGTATTTGGCACCTTCTCGGTGCTCGTCGGCATCACGCGCACTTTGTCGAGCGTTAGACCCAGTTCCTTCGCGGCAACGATGGCGATATTCGTATGTACGCCCTGCCCCATCTCCGTCGCGCCGTGGTTCACCTGGATCGTGCCGTCCTGATAGATCAACACCAGCGACCCCGCCTGGTTCAGGTGCGTGAGCGTGAACGAGATGCCGAACTTCACCGGCGTCATCGCCAGCCCGCGCTTGCGCTGCGGATTCTGCGTGTTCCATTTCGCGATCTCTGCCTTGCGCTTTTCAAACGCGGAGCTCTGTTTCAATTCCGTCCACACCCGTGGGAGGCGATTGTCCTCGATCTCCTGCCCGTAATGCGTCGTGTTCGTCTCGCCTTTGCCGCGATACAGGTTCAACTCGCGCACGGCCTCCGGCGATTTACCCAGCCGTCGCGCCACGCGGTCGATGATCTCTTCCATCACCAGCATCCCCTGCGGCCCGCCGAACCCGCGATACGCCGTGTTCGACGCCACGTTCGTCTTCATCGCCTGCCCGCTCACTTCGAGGTGCGGAATATAATAGGCGTTGTCGATGTGGAACATCGCGCGGTCCGTCACCGGCATCGAAAGGTCCAGCGACCAGCCGCCGTTCGAATAAAGATTCACCTGCGCCGCCAGCAACCGCCCCTCCGCGTCGTAACCCACCTTGAACCGGCCTAAAAATGGATGCCGCTTGCCGGTGATCATCATGTCCTGGTCGCGGTTCACCCGCACCCGCACCGGACGCTTCGTCGCCGCCGCCGCGATGGCCGCCAGCGCCGCAAACGTGGCCGCCTGCGTTTCCTTGCCGCCAAAACCGCCGCCCATGCGCGGGTTCTGCACCACCACGTGGTTCACCGGCACATGCAGCACGTGCGCCACGATGTGCTGCACCTCGGACGGATGCTGCGTGGACGACATCACGAACATTGAACCGTCCTCGCCCTCCTCCGCATAGGCCGCCTGCATCTCCAGATAAAAATGCTCCTGCCCGCCGAAGGAGAATTCGCCTTCCAAAGTCTCGGGTGCGGACGCCAGCGCACCCATCACGTCGCCGCGCCGGATGAAATTCGCGTCGTAATGCGCACTGTTCTGCGCGATCGCATCCTCAATCGACAGGATGGGCTTCAGCGGTTCGTACTCCACCTGCACCTTTGCGGCCGCGTTGCGACACGCCTCCTGCGTTTCACCCACGACGAGCGCGATGATCTGGCCATGATAAAACACTTCCTTGTCCGCGAGCAAAACCTCGTCCTGCCGGGCCGCGCCCACGTCGTTTAATCCCGGCACATCCTCGGCCAGCAACACGGCGGCGATGCCGGGCATCGTCCGCGCCGCCGAGGCATCACGTTTGAGGATCTTGGCGCGCGCATGCGGCGCGCACACGTACCAGACTTCGAGCATGTTCTTCCGCGCGCCAAAATCATCCGTATAGATGGACTCGCCCGTCACATGCTTGTGCGCGCTCTCGTGCGCCGGGGATTTGTGCGCCGCCACGGGAGCCGCGCCGAGCTTCTCGTCCTCCACGCGCTGGTCTTCGCCCGCAAAAAATTTCTCCAGCAGGCTCGTGATCAGGCCCGCCCGATACGCCTGCGATCCACGCACATCCGAGATGGGCGTGAACTCCGTCGCCAGCACCGGCAACGCCGCCTTGATTGTTTCGGCGGACCACGGCTTGTCCAGCAAGGCCGACTCGGTCTTCTTCGCGCGCGCGGGCATCGCCGCCACGCCACCGAACGCCAACCGCACGTACCGCACCACGTTCTGCGCGTCCAAGTCCACCGTGAAAGCGCCCGCCACCGTGCTGATGTCCATCTCGCGCCGCTTGGAAACCTTGTACCAGGCCTCTTTCCGCTCAAGCCCCACAGCCGCTCCACCCCGCGGAATAATGATGGCCTTCAGCACTTCGTCCGGCGCCAAAGCCGTTTTGCGGTACGCCAGGAAAAATTCCCCGATCGGCAGCGTGCGCTCGCCCGCCTCCGAAGCCAGCACCACCTGCGCATCCATCGAGAGCAGCACCGGCGCGCTGTCGCCGATGGGTGAAGCGGTCACGATGTTGCCGCCCATCGTCGCGCGATTGCGGATCTGCCGCGACCCGAACACGCGCAGCATGTCGTTCAACACCGGAAATTCCCTCCCGAGCTTGTCCTTGATGACCGTCAACGTCACTGCCCCGCCAATGCTCCACGCTGATTCGTAGCCGTGGACGTCAGTCCGCGCCATCTTGACAATCTTGATCGCCTTTAACTCCACGACCGCCTCCGTGGAGATCAGCGTGGAAAACTTCTTGTACCGCTTGGTGATGTCGAGTCCCAGCTCCGTCGCCCCGGCGATCAGCCGGGCGTCCGGAAATTTTTTACGCAGGCGGAACAGTTCCTTGAGCGTGGTGGGCCGGAAGAACTTTTCCCCCGCGAACTCATACGCAGCCTTGCCCAATTTCGCATCCGCCTTGGCGAGCCGCTCGGCAAAAACATCGCCACCGTTCACCGCCGCCCTGCCCGCGCGGGCTTGTTGCGCCGCATCGCGGATGGGCCGGTAGCCGGTGCAGCGACACAGATTTCCCGAAAGCTGGTCGTCGAGGTCGTCGTGAGTGCGGATGTCGTCGCGATAATATCCCTCGAAGAGCGAGCAGATGAACCCCGGCGTGCAGTAGCCACATTGCGCCCCTTTCCAGCACAGTGGGATCCGAAGCTTGGAATTCACGTGACTTGAAGTCGCGG
>JADMIO011235816.1_pt1 | contig 26802 bp, 25 predicted proteins | sample 8958161 | NCBI WGS metagenome assembly JADMIO01 (sample SAMN16585339, study PRJNA669376) | soil metagenome | isolation source: Crop rotation soil | place: USA: Cullars Rotation, Alabama | collected 2011 | reverse complement strand
CGCGACAACTTGTCCACGTGGAATTCTAAGCTTAGGATCCCAATGTGCTGGAAAGGAACGCCAGCCAGTTCGGCGCGGTGCCCCCCAGGAGAACCTTGATAGCCATGTCGGCCTCGGCCAGACCCTGGTCATAGGGCACCTGGGCGCCGAGCGCTTTGATGTTCCCGCCGGTAGCGAGATCTGCCGCCACGTCAGAGGCGATGTTTACCGCCGTGATCGGCATCGTCTTGCCCTGGGCTCGCAAAGCTTGGTCGATGCCCACTGCCGGGACTTCCCATTCGGTGAACATGCCCTGGACGTCCGGGTTTGCTGTGAGGAAGTTGCCGGCGTCCTTGCCTGAGTTTGCCGGATCGAGGAATTCGGAAACCTTGACTTTGATGTCAGGACGGTTCTGCTTCATCCAGTCCACGAAGCCCTTCATGCGTTCCTTTGTCACGAAGAAGTCGACGCCGAAGTCGAGCACGCCCACGGTCCCGCCTTCGGGGATGTACTTGGCCAGCGCCTCAGCGGACACAGCGCCGTTGCCCTGGTTGTCGGAGGAGACCATGCCCTGATAATCATTCGGATACTTCAGGCCGGTGGGCACGTTGTCCATCATGATGAGCTTGATGCCGGCAGATCCGATTTTGCGGTAGGCCTCCGCCGTAGCGGTGTCGTCCACCGGGATGCTGATAATCGCGTCCGGCTTCAGCTGGATCATGTTCTCGATGCTGGACACCTGCTTTTGGACGTCGAAGTTAGGGTCTGCCACTCCGACCACCTCGGCGTCGTACTTCTTCAACCGTTCGGTGATGGCCCGGACCTGCTCGGTTGACCACTCGATGTTCATGGTCTGCATGACGATGCCGACCCGAAACTTGTGCTGCTTGGCCTGGTTGACTTCCTCGTCGGTGAGCTTGATGTCATCGAGGGTCCCGGACTTCACGCCATTCGGGCCGAGGCCGACAATGTTTTCGGGCACGAGCTCTTCTGCCTTCACCTGAGCCAGCGGATGCTCCGCGGCACCGGGCGTTCCCCCGGTGTCGGATGCGCAGCCTGCCAGCAGCGAAGCCATTGTGGCCAAGGCAAGGGCCCCAGCGGTTACTGACTTTCTCATTCTCGTTTTCCCTTCAGTTGATCGACGATGACCCCGTAGGTGCCCCTTTTGGGCATGACATTTCACGGTGTGTGGTGTTGGTGCTGGTATTGGGGGTAGTTGAGGAGCGACGACGGCTCACGCGAGAGCGGTCGCGAGAGCAGGGGGCAGCGGTGACAGGACGAGCCCTCCCGCAACCGATGCTGCGCGGATGGCGGCAGCTTTGTCGGAGGCATTCAGGAACGCTTCCGCGTGGGGTTTGTCCAGGAAGAGGCCCAGAGAACAAGGCCCGTGGTGGGCTTGAACCCATTGGACGACCTGGCCCGCCCGTGTTCCCAAGTCCCCCCGCAGTTCAACAGCGCTGCTGTCCACGGTCGTCACGGACACGGGCATGCCCGAGGAGTTCACAGACACGACCAAACTTGCCCACAAGACGCCGGCATCGAATATGCCGACAACCGCCGTGGAGCCTTTCGGGATGAAGACTTGTATGCCGAGCGATACGTCCTCGACCGTGCATGCCGTCTTCGTGAGTAGTTCTTGGACGTGAGCCCATTGGGTGGTTTCAAGGTTGCATAAGTCGACGTCGGCGCGGAGCGCGAGGGCCTGCAGGATGTTCGCCCCCATTTGCGCTCCTTACTCTTCATCGAGATCCTACCGTGAACGTTTACGACTTCTATCGTGAACGTTTACGAAGTATGTGTCAAGAGTCACATCAGAAGAATCATCAAAAATTTTCCGAGACTAGCTTCCCCGGCCGACAACAGGGGCGGAGCTCATACGGACAACGAGCGTCGGCGGGCTGGGGGTACGATCGACCCCGCGGCCCTCGATTGCTCCCAAGAGAACTTCAATGCTATCGACCGCGAGGGTGGTGAAGTCCTGTCGAACGGTGGTCAGGGGAGGCAGGAAGTAGTCCGATCCTTCGATGTCGTCGAAGCCGACGATGCTGACGTCCTCCGGGACGCGAACACCTTTCTCGGCGAAGGCCCGGATGACTCCGAGGGCAGTGTGGTCGCTGGCTGCGACGATAGCCTGGGGGAGCCGGCCCTCATCAACGAGCCGCAAGCCTGCCTCGTAAGCCCACTTTGGGCTCCAATCGCCCTCAAGGCATAGTCCAGGCCGGAGGCCTGCATCTCTCAGTGCGGCCTCCCAGCCGCGTTTGCGAACACGACCATCAAACCAATCCATGGACCCTGCCAAATGGGCAATGTCGGTGTGGCCCAAGTCAATGAGGTGCTGCGTCGCCAGGCGTGCCCCCAACTCCTGGTTTTCCGAGTACGTGAAGACATTCGGTGTCGATGACGCCCCCGCAGCGATCATCTCAACCGGAACCCGGACCGAGGCGCTCCAGACTGCCGAGGCCATTGACACGATCGGCGCGATGACGATGATTCCGTCCACGCCGATATCGTCCAAGGTGTCCAGAGCCTTCTGTACGGAGTCCTGGTAAGGCTCTTCGACTGTCACTACCGTAGTGGTGTAACCCTTCTTCCGCGCCGTGTTTTCGAGTGCCATTAGCGTTCCGACCGGTCCGAAGCGGGGCGAGCCGTCGGTGAGAATGCCAATGGACGTCGATCGGCTGGTGACCAAAGTGGTAGCCGCCCGGTTGCGGCGATATCCGATGTCCTTGATGATTTGCAGCACCCGTTCACGAGTTGCAGCGTTGACATCCGGGGCATTGTTGAGGACCCTCGACACAGTCCCGTAGGAGACGCCCGCGATCTGTGCAACATCGTTGATGTTCGGCTTGCGGGGAGACGATGATCGTGGCGGTCTTGCCTCGGAGTCTTGTTGCCTCACTACTCCTGCCACGGACCCTCTCCTATCTGTCGCCTCGAGCCGCAAAGGGAAGGCTGTTTGCTTTTCGAGCTTACAGAGTCAAGACGTGCAAACTACTTCATGTCTCTACTCACCCCGGCCCTTGATCTAAGACCAAAGGGCCGCCAGCCAAGCACCTAGGCATAGCGAGGACAGACGGAGGCGAAAAACTCGGTCTTGCGCCAAGCAGTTGGCTCAGGCAACACCTTATATAAAACCGGGGCTATAAGCGCTGTGCTGATTCGCATCCGCCGCCGCACTCAAAGCCTCGGAGCCATTTCTGTCAGATTGAAATCTAGGACGTTCACCACCGATCGTGTAGGAAGCCCCAACTGGACCCTATTGTGACGCTGCTTGAGTACCCGCCTGACGTCATGTTGGGGTGTAGCTCTTTCCATAGACTTCAAGCGGGGAGAGGGCCCCGAGACGTCCTACCCATTGCTTCATTGCTAGATGTTGCCTCGCGCCCTTGGATGCACTTGCAAGGGATACATAGCTTCTGGCTGCGGCTTAACGATTGTGGGCCGCTGAGAATGCAAAAACTAGCGCACTTCTCACCGCATGAACGCTCTCTTTGTGTAGTGCCGACGAGCGTGTGATGGCGACTATATTCCTGTATGACTCGCCAGGGAGTACAGCTACAGGGCTTATCGTGGGCCGCAAACCCATCATCAGGGGCGAGGCGATGGTTATGCCAACGCCCGACTCCGCGAGTGCGATCGACACTGCGGTGTCCGTAACGGTGTGCTGGACTTTAGGTTCGATGCCGGCTTTCGCGCAGGCGAAGCGGCAGGCCTTGCCGAAAAATGTCTCAACGGGCGGCAGTATCCAGTCGGTTGCATTGGCGTAATCGACAAGCCTTTCCTCATCGTTCAATAGCTCGCGTGCTAGGGATGGCAACACCATTAGAAAGGGTTCATGGTACAGCGGCTCGATATTCAGGCCGCGTTGCGGCGGTTGGGGCGCATCGGGGTAGTTCAGCCCCAAAGCAATGTCGATCTCCTCTCCAAGGACGGCTTGAGGCATGTTTTCGACGTCGACTTCGACAGCTTGAATTGCGATGTTCGGGGCGTTTTCCCGCAGAAAACCTATTGCGGGCTCCATCGCTGAGACTGCAGCTGAACCGAAGACCCCAACGGAGACGATGGCTCTTTGTTCGGAGAGTGGGCCGCTTAGGGCGGCTGTTGCTCTTCGCTCATCTTCCAGCAAGATCCGGACGTGGCGGAGCAGGGTGACGCCCGCATCCGTCAGTGTTACGCGACGACCATCGCGGGCGAAAATAGGACGGGGCAGTCCTGCCTGAAGGGTGGCCATTTGCTGGGATACCGCCCCAGGGGTGAAGCCCAAAGCGTCAGCCGCCGCGGTCATGGTACCGAGCTCTGCGACGACTTTGAAGGTCTTCAGCTGCTCAAAGGTCCACTTCATATAGCAATTCTATATCCAATGTTGAAAATCTATCGCTAGACCTTAAAGGTTCTTCGGCTCGATGCTTGAACCATAAGAACTTGTTGGAGGATCAGAATGCATCAAAAACACGTGGACAACGTCGTTCCGCTAGTGAAGCAGCCCGCTCATCGCCTACCCCCGGCAGCCGACGTGCTTATCTTGGGTGGCGGAATCATGGGGACGAGCATCGCCTACCACCTCGCCGAAGCTGGAGTACGAAATGTTGTTTTGATCGAACGCAATGCTCTCGGATCAGGGTCATCTGCTAAACCTCTGGGAGGTGTGCGGGCCACCTTCTCTGATCCTGGCAACATCATCTTGGGGCAGCGGAGCCTGGAAGCTTACGAGCGTTTCGGCGAAAAATTCCGCACCGACATCGGTCTTCGGCAGGTGGGTTACCTTTTTCTTTGCCGGAACGAAGCTGAAGCAATCCAGATCGAGGACAGCACGCACGTCCAAAACCGTTTGGGTGGTTCGAGCCGGATGGTTTCCCCGCAAGAGGCAAAAGAAATCAATCCATTCCTTGAGCCCGGCGCCCTGATGGCTGCCTCTTATTCGCCTCGTGATGGTTTCGCTCAACCTTCGAGGGTCGTCAGAGCTTACGCCGAGGCCGCCGGACAGCTAGGCGTAACCATCTGCCAGGACACAGAAGTCCTGAACATCGATGCCACGGGCGGAGCCGTGCGGAGCGTCTACACCAACAGGGGAACCATCCGAACTTCGACCGTTATCTGCGCAGCGGGTGCGTGGTCAACACGTCTGGGTTCCATGGCAGGGGTACACCTGCCGATAGAGCCTGTCCGCCGTCAGATCGGGATGACGCCCCAGGGCAGTTATTCCCTCCCCACCGTGCCGTTCACACTGGACCTTTCCACAACGCTCTACTTTCACAATTACCTCAACGGAATGCTGCTGGGCATTTCCAACCAGGATCAGGCGCCGGGTTTCGCCCGAGAGTTCGATTACCAGTGGGTTCCGGCTTTCAACCGGGCAGCAGAAATAGTTGCACCGGCGCTGGCTCACCAGGAGTTGGAAGTGGGTTGGGCGGGCCTGTACGAAAACACGCCGGACCACAACGCCATGATCGGATCGTCAGATACGGTCGGGGGCTTTATGTACGCCACGGGCTTTTCCGGCCACGGATTCCTGCAGGGGCCGGCCGTGGGCGAACTCGTTCGTGACATGTACCTGGGAAGGGAATCGTTCATGGATCCAACGCAGTTCAGCGCGGCACGGTTCGCCGGCGAACTCTCACAGGTCAGAGAAGTCCACATCATCTAGAGCCCGGCCTACACGCCAACCGAAAAATTACGCCATCAGAAGGGAACCATCCCATGCCAACAAAAACGAAGCTGCAGCTATGGGAACTGCGGGCAGAGTTCGCCCTGCGCCTTGCCGCCCTCTACGGGGACGAAGTACCTGCCTACAACACCCTTGTAGAGGTCTCACAAGCAGTCAACGAAGACTACATCCGCAAAAACGGTCATGATGCCGAAAGGCTGGGAAGCGTCCAGCGTATTACAGCTGAGCGGCACGGCGCCATCCGCGTTGGATCCGCCCGCGAATTGGCCCAGGTAGCCAGGGTCTTCGCAGCCTTCGGGATGTACCCCGTCGGATTCTACGACTTGCGCGACGCATCCAAGAGTTCCGTTCCGGTGGTCTCCACGGCATTCCGTCCAACTGACGCAGAGGAACTGGCCAAAAACCCGTTCCGCGTCTTCACTTCCATGCTTGCACACGACGACCGCCGCTTTTTCGACGAGGAAACTGAGCGCCAGCTCGAGGCTTTCATCGGGGCACGGACTCTGTTCAGCGAAGAGTTGCTAGAACTGGCTGACAAGGCCAGCTCACAGCAAGAGCTGGATGAGTACGAAGCAGGGCGCCTGTTAGACCTGGCCACAGCCGCGTTCAAGCTCTCCCCTGAGCCCGTAGACCACGACTGGTACTTCAAACTGGAGCGAATTTCAGCAGTCGCAGCCGATATCGGTGGAGTTCCTTCCACGCACATCAACCACCTGACGCCTCGGGTTCTGGATATTGATGAACTGTATATCCGGATGCAGGCACGTGGGATAGCAATGATCGACGAGATCCAGGGGCCCCCGAAATGGGACGGCCCGGACGTCTTGCTGCGCCAGACGTCATTCCGGGCACTGGCTGAAGAGCGGCTTTTCCGTCACGAGGACCGCGAGGTACGACCGGGTTCCCTGCGCGTCCGCTTCGGCGAGGTAGAACAACGCGGTATAGCCCTGACAGAACGCGGTAGAGACGTTTATGACCGGATGGTGGCGGAAGTTGATGCCCGGTTGGCAGCAGCTCCTGCAGGCACGACGCGCATCGATGTTGCCACTGACGTCTGGCGCGAGAGCCTTCCAGACACGGAGAAGGAGCTTGCTCTTCAAGGCCTCGCCTACTTCACGTATCGCGTAGCCGACCCGACGCGGGCCCCAAAGAATGACTCCGCTACCCTACGCGACCTCATCGAAAACGGGGCAGTCGTCCCGGAACCGATTGTCTACGAGGACTTCCTGCCTCGTTCGGCCGCCGGAATCTTTCAGTCGAACCTGAGCGATGACGGCTCCCGGGACGACGAGCAGCTCGGGACTCCATACGACATTCACAGGCTTTCCGAGGTACTCGGTCGCAGGATCAAAGACCCAAACGAGCTCTACAGCACTCAGCAAGCTGCTTCAGTTGCGGCCGCTGAGAAGGAACTAAACCTCTCCATTACCGAACTTCCCTTCTAAGTACTACTTGAGACGAAAGGCAACCATGCCCACGCTTACCACCACAATTCCGGCATCATCCCAAATCACAGAAGACGTCCGCAAAAGTCTTCAGTCAATTGGCGTCGATCCTTCCGCTCTTGATGGGACGAGGGAAACCCGCACCCCTGTGACAGGCGAGGTCATCCTCCATACCAAGATCCACACTGACGAGGAAATCGAATCGGCCATCGTCCAAGCAACGGAGGCCTTCAAATCGTGGCGCAACGTTCCTGCTCCCGTGAGGGGTGCTTTGGTCAAACGCTGGGGCCAGCTGCTGACCGAACATAAGGAGGACGTTGCCACGTTGGTCACCGCCGAGGTCGGCAAGATACGTTCGGAAGCCCTGGGCGAAGTCCAGGAGATGATTGACATCGCTGACCTCGCCGTGGGTCAGTCTCGTCAGCTCTTCGGCAAGACAATGCCCTCAGAACGCCCGGGGCATAGGCTGGCAGAAACCTGGCACCCTTTGGGTGTAGTGGGCATCATCTCGGCCTTCAACTTTCCGGTAGCCGTATTTGCCTGGAACGCGGCCCTTGCACTCGTTGCAGGGGACACCGTCGTGTGGAAGCCTGCCGATGCCACGCGGCTTTCGGCCCTTGCGGTCGACACACTTCTTGCCCGCGCGGCCAAGGATGTGGGTGCCCCAGCCGGCATCCACCATCTCCTTCTGACCGACAGGACCGGGGGTCAGAAACTGGTTGAAGACCCGCGCATTGCCCTTGTTTCCGCTACCGGCTCAGTGCGTATGGGCCAGGAGATTGCGCCGATCATCGCCAAGCGCTTCGGCCGTGCTCTGCTGGAACTCGGTGGCAACAACGGCGCTATCGTGGCCCCCTCCGCGGACCTGGACCTGGCACTGCGCGGCATCGTCTTCGCTGCCGCCGGAACAGCAGGCCAGCGATGCACCTCGCTGCGCCGCTTGATCGTGCACTCTTCTATCGCTGACACCCTTGTCGAGCGCATCGTCGACGCGTACGGTACCTTGAACATCGGTAGCCCCACGGCTGAGGAAACTCTTGTCGGCCCGCTGATCAATGCCAATAGCTTCAAGGCTCAGCAGGATGCCCTTGCGCAAGCAGTCCACGAGGGCGGGGAAGTGGTCTACGGCGGTAGTCGGGTACTCGCCGATGAAAGCCCGGAAGCCTACTACGTCGAACCGGCTGTTGTTCGTATGCCCGCCCAGACAGCTGTGGTCCACGACGAAACATTCGCCCCCATTTTGTACGTCATGACTTACGACACGTTGGACGAGGCCATCAACATCCACAACAGCGTGCCCCAAGGCTTGTCCTCAGCAATCTTCACTCAGGATCAGACGGAGGCAGAGCGTTTCCTCTCTGCAAGCGGCTCGGACTGCGGCATCGCGAACGTCAACATTGGGACCTCAGGCGCCGAAATTGGAGGTGCCTTCGGCGGCGAGAAGGAAACGGGTGGGGGCCGCGAATCCGGAGCAGACTCCTGGAAGGTGTACATGCGTCAGGCCACGAACACGATTAACTACTCCGGCGAACTGCCGCTGGCGCAGGGCGTCAAGTTCCTCTAATACTCGTCAGTGGACGCACGACTGGAAGGAGCCGCTATGACCACGATCCAAAATGAGCAGCCAGCACCTTGGCTGGGCCGCTCCAGTGATCCGGCAGACTGCGCCCGCGACTGCTGTTATTGCACAGGCCCGGAAACTGATTAATCGAGTATGCGGTGATCGCCCAACGGCCGGTCACCGCATACTCGTTTCGACAGGACTCGGGGATCAGAACTAACCACGGAAGACCAGAACGTGAAGACAATGGTGGACTTAGCAGAAGAGCTCAAAGGACGGATCCTCACTGATCCGGCGGAATTGGTCCGCTACAGTTCCGATGCATCGCGGGCAAGGCCCCAAGGACTGCCTCTGGCAGTCCTCACTGCCCGATCCACGGAGGACGTTGCTGCAGGTGTACGCTGGGCAGCCCGCAACAATGTCATCGTCTCCGTACGGGGCGCAGGAACGGGATTGGCAGGCGGGGCTGTCGCCTACCCTGGCGGCTTGGTAATTTCTCTGTCCGAAATGAATTCCGTCCTCAATATCGATCCCGCCAACCGATTGGCGGAGGTTGAAGCGGGTGTTATCACCGCTGATATCGACGCTGCGGCAGCAAAACACGGATTGATGTACGCGCCGGATCCAGCAAGCTACCGCCAATCGACGATCGGAGGAAATATCGCCACGAACGCTGGCGGGTTGCGCTGCGTCAAATACGGCGTCACAACCGACAGCGTGGCCGGACTGGAAGTTGTTCTGGCCAACGGTGACATCATCCGGACCGGATCGCACACCCGGAAGAACGTCGTGGGCTACGACCTGACGAGTCTCTTTGTTGGCTCCGAGGGGACGCTGGGCATCGTTACTTCAGCGACTTTGCGGCTGCACCCGCGCCCGATCGGAACGGCGGTGACATTTAGGGCCACCTTTCCCACTGCGGCCGCTGCTGGCCGGGCTGTCACGTCAATCATGAACAGTGCAGTTGTGCCTGATGTTTTGGAAATGATGGACCGGGCAAGTGTTGAGATCGTTGAAGCGTTCCATCCGACGGGACTCTCGGCCGAGGGGGCAGCAATTTTGGTGGGACAATTCGTGTCGACCACTGCCGAAGCTGATGTTGAGGTGGCTGGCCACCTGTGCCGGGACGCCGGCGCAACGGAAGTTGACCTGGCCGAAGGCGACGTGCTGCTGGAAGCGAGACGGGTATCCGGGAAAGCGCTGGACGCTCGGGGACTGCGGGCGTCATGCGACGTAGCGGTACCCATCAGCCGGCTTGCAGACATGTTTGAAGCACTGGAGAAAATGAGCGTCAGGGAGCAAGTTGCCATCCCCACATTCGCGCACGCTGGCGATGGCAACCTGCATCCCTCCGTCGTGGTTGGCGATGAAACGCCAGAAAACTATGCAAAAGCTGAGCGAATTTTGGATCTCATTACCGCCCAAGCCCTTAGTCTGGGCGGAACGATCAGTGGGGAACATGGCGTTGGGTCGCTTAAGTACGGGTCACTTAGCAAGCAACTGAATCCTGCTGCCCGCTCGGCGCATCTTCGCGTCAAGAATGCCTTTGACCCCCAAGGGATCCTGACCCCTGGACGGGGGGTATAAGTCCCAGCGAGATAGAACAAGAGAAGCGGCGGCCTGGCTCAGGCCGCCGCTTCTGCAGCATAGGAGGAAAACAGGGTGCCCTGAGAACCTGTCTGGGACGGATAAGAGGCGTCATTAGCCAGCAAGAAAGGCCCGACCGGGGCCCAAGACTGCGGGGACGAAAAACACGCAAAGATGGGCTACCTTGGTGAGACAACGGCCGGTAGCCTAGTGCCCGACCTCCACACGAGATGTCCTGAGGCCCGAATCGCTAGTGCAGCTCCAGGTGCCGTGAAACGTCTACCCCGGAGTTGTACCGCGGGTCTGGTTCTTGATGTTCCGGGAGGTCGTGTCGGGCCAGGAAGCGAGAGAAAATCCGCAAAGTCTCTTCTGGTTTTTCCAGGTGCGGAGTATGACTGGTGCCTGCGATCTTTACGTACTGGGCGCGGGGGATCAGCCGCCGGCTGGCATCTACGACTAAATCTGTGGCTTCGTCCTCTTCGCCGTGCAGAATCAGCGTCGGAACGCTAATTTGGTGCAGTTGGCGATCTATGTCCCAGTCAGAAAGTGACCCAACAATATGAAATTCTGTAGGCCCGATCATGGTGCTGTAAACGGTCGGGTCTTCGTCGCAGTGCCGCATGCTGTCTTGGAAGTCGAGGGGCCAAGGATCGAGTTGGCAGACATGTCTGCGATAAAATTCCAACGTTGCCGCCTTGTATTGCGGAGAATCAGTAGTGCCCTCGCGCTCGTGCACGTCCAGTACGGCTTGAGTCTCTTTGGGCAACAGGGAGCGTAGTCGTTGAGCTTCCGCATTCCAGGTGATCATGGAAGAAGGCGAATCTGCCACAATCGCTGAGAGCAGCCCTGGTCTTTCAGTTGTAGCCCACTGCATTGCCAGCATTCCGCCCCACGACTGTCCCAGAAGGTGATACCCGGTCCGGGTCAAATCGTAGGAATCCACGATCTTTTGTAGTTCACTAACGAACAGATCGGCTGTCCAGAAATTCTTGTCTCCCAGCGATTTCGGCAGGTGCGACGAACGTCCATTCCCCACTTGATCGTAAAAAATGACCTGTCGGCCACCCTGCCGAAGGGCCCGCAGGTTCCTGAGGTAATTATGAGTCAGCCCGGGACCGCCGTGAATGACAACGACTGGCGCCCCGGATTCTTCGCCAAGGGCTACCCAGGACTCCGTCCACGTAGTCAACCCGTTCCAGTTGAGGGTGCGTTGTATTGAGGGTTCCGACATTTTTTGCTCCAACTGTTGAGTTCCATGCTTCGCCCCGACCAGTCCGTAGCCCAGGAGAGGTGTAGGGCTCTGAGCGGGCGCAGCCGCTATACGTCTTGAGGAGATTCAACTGATGATCCGTGATCTAAGCCACAAGGTATAGATCCACAAGCCTCCATCAAGTGGCCCTTTAGATCAATCGATAATTTCTAAAGAGACTCTATAGAGAATCTGATTCATCGTCCGGGCGCGTGATCTGCGCAGACAGCGAAAGAAAACATTGGGCTGGAGGCAGAAGTTATGGCGCTGAGACGCTGGCGCAGAAAAGCTGGGGCCTTCATTCTGGCTTAAGTGAAATCGGCGGCACACGCAGTCAGGCCGCACTGATCATGGAATTTTCTGATCGATTGCCTACCCAGCCTCTGGCTACTCGCCATGTGCGGCAGGCAACGCGAGTCCTCCGCTTCAGGCCTTAGCGATCCACACCATGGAGACGGCGTAGTACTCCACCGGTAAGCACAAGAACTTGTTGATCAAGCAGATCACTACTCCTCGAAAGGCAGTAAGCCATGAAGACCGGAACACCCCCGACCCACGCAGAGTCAGGAAACGAGGCAGTCGCGGAAGATCGTCTCAAAGCGCTCGGTTACAAGCAGGAACTTAACCGCACGATGACGCTTACGGACGTCATAATCTACGGGCTAATTTTCATGGTCCCACTGGCACCGGTTTCCGTTTTCGGAACAATCTTCAACTTCGCCCACGGCATGGTCGCTTTGGTTTACGTCGTAGCCGGAGCAGCCATGTTCTTCAGCGCACTTAGCTACAAGGAGATGGCTAAAGAATATCCGGTAGCGGGTTCGGTTTATTCCTACGTTCGTTTAGGCACGACGAAGTTCATCGGTTTCTTGTCCGGCTGGGCCATCTTGCTCGATTACCTGCTGCTGCCGGCCCTCTTGTGCATTCTTGCGGCATCCGCAATGGGTGCTCTGCTGCCCGACGTTCCCGGCTGGATCTGGGTGGTCGCGATCATTGCGGTAGTCGCCTTCATCAACCTGCGGGGAATCAAGCTCACAGCGAGAATGAACATGATCTTCCTGGTCATCCAAGGCGCCGCCCTTGTCATTTTTGTGGGAGGGGCGCTAGTGGCCATTAGTCAGGGCCACGCCGAATTCAGCATCGACCCGTTCTTCCAGCCCGAGTTCTTTTCATGGGACCTCGTTTTCACTGCGATCCCGGTTGCGGCTCTAAGCTATGTGGGTTTTGACGCGATTTCAACGTTGAATGAAGAAGCAAAGGGCGGTGGGAAGGCCGTTTCTAGGGCAACCATGATCGTGCTGTTCCTGGTGATCGTGTTGTTCGTGGCCCAGGTCTATTTTGCGGCCCTGTTCGTCCCCACCAGCGCTCCGTTCGACGATGGCGACGCAACCAACAACGCCTTCTACTACATCAGTGAGACGGTCGTAGCGCCTTGGTTTAAAATTGTCTTCACGCTGATCACGGCTTTGATCGCACTGTTCGCGAATGTTCTCGTCTCCCACGCCACCACGTCGAAAATGATCTTCGCGATGGCAAGGGATGGACAATTGCCCAGGCGCCTTGCAGTCGTAAGCGAGAAGCACCAGGTCCCGACCACGGCAATGATTCTCGTGACCATCCTGACGGCAATAATCGGGGTCCTGGCAGTGGGGCAGATCGATCTGATAGTTACAATGGTCACCTTCGGTGCCTTGACCGCGTACATCCTGCTGCATATCAGCGTCATCCAGCAATTTGGAATCCGCGCAAAGAGCAAGAAGTTCTTCCTCCATTGGATTTCGCCGTTGATCGGCATCGCCGTACTGGGGTATGCCCTGTACAGCACCAATGAAAATGCCAAGATCGTAGGGCTCTCGTGGCTAGTTATCGGCGCCATCGTCGCATTGGTGCTCAAACGCTCTGGACGGACTCTCGAAACGGAAGATGGTCTTTAGCCTATTCAGCACCGCCGCAAACGTGGGTGCGTCGCCGGACCGCTCTCTTGGGCCGGCGACTAACCCACGTCCGATTGGGACTATGCACTAGTGGGGGACTAACCTACGCCGCCGGTATCGAGCGCTGGTATCGAGAAGGAATGTCTAAGACGCGCCCCTCTTGGGGGAGTCCACTGTCGGTTTTCGTAGCCAGCTGTTTTGTTTGGTCTCATCGTAGAGCCCACCCACCTCCAGGATTCCACAGCTAAGCGATCGAAATTGAACGATCGCCGGCCCATTAGTGCCCTATATGCCGCAATTCCCTTCGAGTCGTAATAACACAGGAGGACCCACATGACGACGCATACATTGCCCACTCAATCGCTGAACACGGCCGGGAAAACGGGCACCCTTCGGAATCCGCTGGCCATGCCATTGTCGACACACTAGGTGAGCACAGAGTGAAGCGGGTGCATGCAGTTCCAGGTGAGAGCTTTCTGGATGTTCTGGACGGGCTATACCCGTCAGCCATCGAGACCATCCTCTGCCGCCATGAAGGAGGCGCCGCCTACATGGCCGAAGCTGATGGAAAGATGAGTCAGCTTCCGGGGATTGCTATGGTGACGCGCCGTCATGGAGCGGCTAATGCGCACGTCGGACTCCACAAGGCCTGGCAGGACGCTACGCGCATCTTGCTTTTCGTGGGTCTGACTCCCTTCGCACACAGAGATCGAGAAGCGTTCCAGGAATTCGACATCAAGGGTTGGTTTGATACGAGCGTCAAGCGTGTAATGGTGCTTGACCACGCCGATCGACCCTCTGAAATACTGGCCGAAGCCATGTTTGCTGCGGTGAGCGGCAGGCCCGGCCCTGTGGTCATCGGGTTGCCGGAAGATGTCATCGAAAAAAACATTCACGCTGCGATCCACCCTCCAATCCCAGTTGCTGCAGGAGGGATGACTAGGGCCGGTTCCGCAGCCCTGAAAACGGCTTTGTCCGTAGCAGCAAAGCCCCTGTTTGTCACGGGTGGGAATGACTGGACTCAAGAAGCCGCAGACGCACTGACGAACTGGCTCGAACACCACCACCTACCGACCGCATCCTTTCCGAGGAGATCTTCGGCCCCGTTGCCCCGATCATCACCTTCAGCACCGAGGACGAGGCCGCGCGGCTGGCCAACAACACCGAATACGGGCTGGTGGCCTACGTCTTCACCCAGGACCTGAACCGCGGCATCCGGATAGGCGAAAAGTTTGAAACCAGCATGCTGGGCCCTAACGCCGGCGTCATCTCCAACGCCGCCGCACCCTTCGGCGGCGTCAAGCAGTCCGGCCCGGGACGCGAAGGCGGCCTCGAAGGCATCGAGGAATACCTCTACACCCAGTACATCGGCGTCGCCGACCCCTACGCCGGCTAACCCGGCCAATAGACTGCCACGGTCTCCCGTGCTCGCAACCGGGAGACCGTGGTATCCACCTCTTGGGACGGTATTCAGTCCCAGAAGGAAAGCAACGGTATGGCAAATTTCATGCATTAGCAGCATGCCGGGGGAGTGGGGCCTCCATTGCTTGCCCAGCTTCTTTACTCATGCGATCTAAATGCGCTTAGGTGGCCTTATGCTCAACCCCTTGCATCTAAGAACGCTTATCGTGGTCCTGAGGACAGCGTCCTTCGCCGAAGCAGCGCGCCGTCTTGGTTACACGGGGTCGGCAGTTTCGCAGCAAATGGCGGCTCTGGAGCGCGCGGTCAGGATGTCTCTATTCGAGAGAGACGCGCATGGAATTAGACCTACTCCAGCGGCAGGATTTCTTGCCGAGAGAGCGCAAGAGGTTCTTGCCGCCTTTGCTGCCTTCGAAGACGAAGTCCGTGCAATGTCCGAAGGCGATGCGGGGCGCGTTCGTCTGGGCAGTTTTCCAACGGCAAGTCAACAGCTCCTCCCCTTTGCGTTGTCAGCATTCGTTAAGTCACATCCTGCGGTAGAGATTGAGCTTGGTGAGGGTGAACCAGAGAAGCTTGTACCCCTTCTCCTGGACCGGGACCTAGACCTCGCGCTTGTTTATCACTATGACCTCGTGCCCCAGCCTTGGCCGAAAGCCCTGAAGTCCGCGAAGCTCCTCAGCGAAGAACTGCTGCTCCTGCTGCCTCAGGGTCATGCTATGAGCGACCGAGATATTTCCCTAGCGGACCTTAGTGGTGAAATATGGGTCTCGACCGGAGAGAGAACCTCCGGGGCCCGCTCGCTTCGGCGGGCGTGTGCATCTGCGGGCTTCGAACCAAATGTGAGGTTCCGAAGCGATGACTACGATGTGATCCGGGGATTCGTAAGATCAGGGCTAGGAATTGGGCTCATTCCGGCACTGGCGGCAATGAACACTGACGGAATCGCGACGGCAAGGATAAACGACCTGGAAGTCCACCGCCATGTGGTGGCGCTTTATCCCCCGACAACCGTGAACCCCGCGGTTATGGGGGCCGTCCAAGCCTTGAAGGAAGCCGCACAAGTCGCGGAAGAAAGGATTTTCGGCGTTGCAGTCTCATCCTTTTGAGGAATCTGAAGTCCCGAGTCCTCCTGTCTGCCTGACGCAGACCAAGGAGCATTGGTGCTAGACAAAAGGGGCTTCGCCCTCAAATGCTGGCCCCCTTGCAGATGCTCCCGGCAAGCTGGTTAGTAGCTACTCAAACCGGGAAAAGGATGGATCAAAATGACCGACAGCATATTTAACATGATCGACGAGTGGGGACCGGAAAAGGTAGTTGTCGTTTCCGACCGTAAAACGGGTATGCGTGGTGTCCTGGTCCTGGACAATACGGCCCGTGGGACTGGAAAGGGCGGCACCCGCATGAGTCCCAGTCTGAGAGTGCAGGAGGTGGCCCGCCTTGCCCGGACGATGACCTGGAAGTGGGCAGCCGTAGACCTGTTCCACGGCGGAGCGAAAGCCGGCATTATGGGGGACCCGAACGACCCTAATAAAGAGGCCATACTGCGAGCCTTCGCCCGTGCATTGTCCAACGAAGTGCCTACAGAGTACGTGTTCGGTCTCGATATGGGTCTTGCGGAAGAAGACGCCGCCATATTTCTCGACGAACTCGGGGACCGCGGTGTCTCCACCGGCCTTCCCCGCGCGCTGGGTGGATTGCCCTACGATCAACTGGGAGTCACAGGCTACGGTGTAGCCGAAGCGGTGGACGCGGCAGCTCATCAACGAGACATATCGCTAAAGGGCGCTAGAGTTGCGATCCAAGGATTTGGGGCTGTGGGCCAGGCCGCCGCAACAAGGCTTACCGAACTCGGTGCCGTCATCGTTGCCGTTTCGACCGCAGTGGGAGCAGTGCATGATCCGGATGGTCTGGACGTAGCGAAACTTGTGCAGCTTCGCGCCGAAACAGGCGACAACTGCGTGCATAGTTACGGCTCCGTATTGCCGGCCGAGATTGCCCTGACAGTGGATGCCGATATTCTTGTACCGGCAGCGCGCGAGGATACAGTGACTGACCTTATCGCCGCATCCACCAACGTCAAGCTCGTAGTCGAGGGGGCAAATCTTCCGACTTCGAGCAGCTCACGGGCAATCCTTCACGAGCGAGGAATCGCTGTAGTCCCCGACTTCATTGCAAACGCGGGCGGCATCGTCGCTGCAGCTCACTCGATGGCCGCAAGGTATTCACCTTTTGTTGTCGAGCCCGCTGAAATTTTTTCAATGATCTCAACGAAATTGCGGGCTAATACCGTTGCCGTGCTCGAAAAGAGCAGCAACTCTGGCCTCACGCCACACGAGGCTGCCTATGCCATTGCCCAGAATCGTGTCCTGGAAGCGATGAAACTCCGACGCCAGACCCCTAAGGTTGCAACAGAGCGCATTGACGTCCTGCTTTAGGGGTCCACCTCGGCGTCGAGTCGTGGTCCGAGCTCGTCAATCGTTAGGGCGAACTACCGACCAGACGTCGTTCTTCAGCCTCTCAAGGACAGCACGGTGCTACCGGTCCGACCCATCGGCGAACAGGATCGGTAGTGGGGAGGATTACTGCGGGTCCGGCAGGCGCACGTTTCTAGACGTGTCAGTTATACCGAGGTACAGCAATGATTGCTTCCATAGCAAGGGCTCTTGAAATCACTCCGCTCAGTTTCACTTCTTTAAGAATGGAGGAATGTATGTTAACCGACGAAGTCATTGAAATCGAAGCCCAAGACCGCGTTTCCCGTGATCATCAACTGGACCAAGCCGCTCGCCTACTCCGCGAACAATCAACCGAATGCGGTATTCTCATAACAAGACACAGCTTCAGAAAATTCACTGCCACCCTCAGTGCCGGCGTTGAATACGGGCTAATTCAAGAATTGGATCTACTGTGAGGCAAACCCGAAATCCTGTTCCCTCATAATCCATCCTGCCGGCCCTGCGTTATTTTGCATCAATAGCCGATAATGGGGGTTTCGTACGTAAAGCTACAGCTTTGACGGGGGAGAGGCCTCTCTGTCTTACGAGCAGGGCTGCGAGGCCTGTCAGAATGGCCACATGGGCAAAATCTGAGGCTGGCATTGGGTCGGGACAGGACGCATTTCTGGAGGTCCGTGTGGAGCTCGTCGGCAGCGCCCCTGGGATTTGGCGCCAGCTCAAGATCCGAAGCACGATGACGCTTGATCAGGTCCATCGGGTGCTGCACGCGGGCCTGGGGTTGGGAGGACGAGCACGTGCACAGATTTACCTCGAGTGATCCGTTTGCGCCGTTGCGCCCAGTCGACGGAGAGCTTCCCGGAGCCTCGCAGTGGCTTCCAAGGGGCAAGACTGCGAAGAATCGTCGGACAGGCCCGAGGAGGATTGTTCCCTAGAGCAGCTGTTTACGCTGGGCTCCGGGGTGGCGTTTTACGAGTACGACTTTGGCGAGCTGGCTTCACCGGCTCGAGCTGGTCTCCAAAAGGCCGGCCGAGAAAGGTGCGCCGCCGGCCCGGCTGGTCCACGGCGCCCGACGCGGCTCGTTAGCGTCTAGTTAGCAGCGGCCGCCGTAAGGTTCAGTTTTGTCGTCCCTTAGGCAGGGCGGAGGGCGGCCTTCCACGCGCGCTTTACTTACTCACGGTTGCTCCCCGGTTCACGCAGGAGGAGCTGGAACAGGTGGTCACCCCTTTGTGAAACCGGATCGCTGGCCTGGAACGGCAATTGGCGGCCAGGTAACGCCGATAGGCCGTCGGTGAGGGAGCACCCGGCTCTTCACGGTTGGTGGGGAATTGAGTTCGTGTCGTTGAAGACAAAGGGGCCCGTGGCCCTGTTGGGATGAGTGTGTCTAGCATTCAACCTGGAACAGGACCACGAGCCCTTGAACGAGCCTACCGGGGTCGCAGCCGACGCTGCCACCATCCTCTTCAACCTGCCCGACTACCGTGTCATTTCCACCACCATCACTGCCGGGCGCCGGCAAGTCATCATCGAAACCGACCAGCCGCCCGGCTGCCCGAGCTGCGGTGTCATCGCCTCCCGGCGGAAGGAACGGCGCTTCCAACGGCTCCGCGATATTCCTGTTGCCGGGCCGGTGGAGGTGCTCTGGTCCAAGTACCGCTGGTACTGCGAAGAGACCGCCTGCGACCGGCTCTCGTTCTTCGAATCCACGCCCCAGGTCCCGCGCCGGGCCCGCTCCACCACCCGGCTTCGGGACCACCTGGTGGATGCGGTTATCCGCTCCGGCAGGGCCGTGTCGGAGACAGCCGCCAGCTTCGCTGTGTCCTGGTGGATGGTCCGTGCCGCCGTCACCGAAGCGTACCTGCTCCGGCTGCCGGAAGTGGACAAGCTCAGCCCGCGGATGCTCGGCATCGATGAACACCGGTTCCGGTCCGTGCGGTACTTCCAGGACCCGGGAACGAAGGCGTGGACCCGGTTCGAACCCTGGATGACAACCATCGTTGACCTGGACACCGGACAGGTCCTCGGCGTCGTGGACGGGCGGGACCACAAGGGCGTCGGGGACTGGCTGTTCGCCCGGCCGTTGGAGTGGCGCCTGGCAGTGCAGGTCGTCGCGATCGACCCGTCCGCGGCGTTCCGAAAGGCGCTGCGGATGTGGCTTCCGCGCACAGCCGTCGCCGTCGACCACTTCCACCTGATCTCCCTTGCCAACCAGGCCATGACGGAGACCCGACAGAACCTCTCGCAACAGGTCAAGGGCCGCCGCGGCCGGGCCATCGACAAGGCATGGGCGCACCGCATGCTCCTGCTGCGCGGCGGCGACACCCTCAGCTGCCGGGCCGCCCGCCGGCTGGAAGACGTATTCGCCGTCGACGATCCGACCGGAACCCTCCAGGCCGTCTGGAAAGTCAAGGAACAACTCCGGGCACTGCTCCGCACCGGCTCGCTCGAAGACGCCGCGGCGGCCAAGAAGGTACTCGAGGAACTGGTCAAGGCAACCGCGAGACCGGAAACCAACATGCTCTACCGCACCGTCTGCAGGTGGTGGAAAGAGATCGAGGTGCTCATCATTACCGGCGCGACGACAGGCAAGGTCGAGGCCAACAACACCGCCATCAAGAACATCAAGCGCACCGCGCGTGGCTATCGCAATGCCGCCAACTACAAATCGGTTATTCTCTTGAGAAGTGCCGTCCGGACGGCGGCATGACGCTCATTCCAGGAACCCATTTCCCCACGAACCGTGAAGAGCCGCATTGGACGGCCTGTCGGTGGGGGATTTTCCTCTTATTTGTAGTTGGCTGCGAGGCCAGCGGCCACGTCTCGTTCTCCTGATACCGCTCCGACCGGGACGGCGTCCTCCAGCGCCTTCAGTTCGCAGGCGTTGAGGTTGATACTTGACGCCAGGACGTTTTCCTCAAGGTAGCTGCGTCGTTTCGTGCCGGGGATGGGCACGACGCCTTGGTGCATGACCCATGCCAGGGCCAGCTGTGATGGTGTGACCTGTTTGGCAGCGGCCAGTTGTGTCACGGCATCGACCATCCTCAGGTTGGCAGCGATGTTTTCCTTGGAGAAGCGGGGCAAATAGCGGCGGGCATCGCTGGCGTCGAGGGCGTCCTGGGTGCGAATTCGCCCGGAAAGGAAACCGCGTCCCAAAGGCGAGAATGCAACGAACCCGATGCCCAGTTCGGCCAAGACCTCCTTCACGCCATTGCGATCAGGCCCGCGTTCGAAGAGTGAGTATTCGGACTGGAGGGCGGTGAGGGGGAAAGTGCTGTGGGCCTTCCTAATGGTGTCGGGAGCGGCTTCGCTGAGGCCTATAAACCGGACTTTGCCCGCGGTCACCAGTTCTCCCATAGCACCGACCGTTTCTTCGATAGGAACCGTCGGGTCGACCCGGTGCAGGTAGTACAGATCAATGGCATCCACGCGGAGGTGGCGTAGGGATCTCTCTATGGCCCGGTGAACGTGCTCCGGCCGCCCGTCAGTGCCCAGGTTCATGCCGTCTGGTTGGAAGTCTCCGCCGAACTTTGTCGCCAGGATAATGTCGTCACGCCGGTGGCCCAGGGCTTTAGCGACAAGTTTTTCGTTTGCGAAGGGCCCGTAGGCTTCAGCCGTGTCGATGAAGTTGATGCCCAGATCGATGGCACGGTTGAGGGTCCTGGCCGATTCCTGCTCGTCTGTGGCTCCGTACCAAACGCTCATTCCCATGGCACCGAGCCCCTGTTGGGACACCTGCAGCCCCTGGGTTCCGAGATTAACCTTACGCATTGTCACCCGTGTCCCTTCTGGCATTGGGTTCTTCAGGACCTGACAGGAACTGCAGAATCCGGGCCATCAGCCGGGGGAGATCGCCCGGTTTACGGGAGGTGAAGAATTGGCCGTCCTCGACGAGGGCCTCGTCCACATACGTCCCTCCCGCGGCGGTGATGTCATTGGCAACCTCGTGCCAGGCCGTCATGGTTCTTCCTGCAACGAGACCGGCCACCGCCAGCAGTTGGGGGCCGTGGCAGACAGCGCCCACCGGCCGACCGGACGCCACAAAGCCCTGGACGAAGGCAATGGCCTCCGGCAATTCCTGCAAGGCGGCAGGAGCAAGGCCACCTGGAATGAAGAGATGTTCGTACGAGGAGTTTTGTGCCCCGGCCAGTGCCATGGTGTCCTGCAGCTCCATACCGCGATACGCACGAAGGACCCCTCCCGTCGGCGTGATCACGTCAACGTCAAACCCATCTTCAACGAATCGGTAGTACGGATAAAAGAATTCCACATCCTCGACGCCGTCAGCGGTCAGGAGCGCGATCCTGCCTTTCATGGTCGGCTGCGAGGGCGCAACGGCCTGTCGGTTGTCACTGGGTGTGCTGGTGTCAGCTGAATTTGACGAATCCACATCGCTACTTTCTCCAAGCGAACTGTTTAGTTCGAATGGAACTGTACGCTCTTTCAGCGCGGTAAGGAACTGGTTCGTTCGCTACGATGTTCCTATGCCTTCCGACTCCCGTGCCACCAAAGAACGTATTCTTCGAGCTGCGGCCAGGGAATTTGCCCAGTTTGGGCTGGCCGGGGCCAGGGTTGACCGCATAGCGGAGGCCGCGTCGGCGAACAAGCGCGCCATCTACAGCTACTTTGGCAATAAGGATGAGCTTTTTGACATCGTGCTGTTGGACAAGCTGAAGCTGGGTACCGAGGCCGTTCCAGCAACATGGGATGACCTTCCGGCCTATGCGGGGCGTCTGTTCGACTACTTCAACGACGACCCGGACCGGTTGAGACTGAACGCCTGGCGCCAACTGGAACGACCCTTGGCCGTCCCGCACGAAACCGAGATATTCCGTGCCATGCTGTCCAAGATGCATGCGGCGAGGTTTCCCGGCGAAACGCTGCCCGCACCAGATCTGTACGCGATGATCTTTGCTCTGCATCATGCCTGGATGCTTGCCCCTGCAGCCCTTTGGGAGGCCAGCGGAGAAGACCCTTCCCAGCCGGAAGTTCGTGCACGACAGCGGGAAGCAGCCATCGAGGCTGTTCGCCGTCTGATGACGCCAAGCGTAGATTAGGGCTGTGGCGAGGAACCAGGCGTTCGGCCAATACCTGCAGGCGCGACGAGGCCTTGTAAGGCCTGAGGACGTGAATCTTGGCAGTTTCGGCCGGCGGCGTGTCCCTGGTCTTCGGCGTGAGGAAGTCGCCAGCTTGGCGGGAATCAGCGTGGACTACTATGTGCGCCTGGAGCAGGGTAAAGATCATCACCCCTCGCCCCAGATACTCGATGCACTGGCGCGTGCCTTGCGTCTGGACCCACCCTCGACCGTTCATCTGCACCGCTTGGCCCTTCCGGATTCCACGGTCGTGCCGGGTCTGCCCGTGGAGGTCGGAACGGGGTTATCGCATTTGCTCCTCACCCTTGCCCATGTCCCGGCCTTCGTCCAGGACCGATTCATGACTGTCCTGGCCGCGAACCCGTTGGCAGTGGCACTATCGCCCAGGAACAAGGTGGGGGCCAATGTCATCCGGGAGGCATTCCTCGATCCGGCTGAGCGGGAGCTGTACGAGGACTGGGATCTTGTCATGGAGGAGGCTACTGCGGGGCTGCGGGCGTCGGTAGGGGAGAGAGTCAATGACCCGGCGCTGGAAACCCTCGTCACGGAACTCTCCGCACGCAGCGCCTACTTCCTGCAGCTATGGGCGCGCCATGATGTACGCCCAAAGGTCGCCGGAAAGCGTCTGTTGCATCATCCCCTGGTGGGCGACATGGAACTGTTTCACGAGAAGCTGGCGGTGACAGGCACCGACGGGCACCTTCTGGTGATCCATCACGCCGAGCCCGGCAGCGCCTCCGAACTGGCCCTGCAACGTTTGGCGGACACCCTCCCGACCAGGGACTAAGGCCGACACGAGCTTATGAGGAAGGGGCCTGAGGGTAGCCCTGGCATTCATATGAAACACGGGGATCTGGTTACCCCGTTTCGATGAGCACACACTGAGTCATAGCCCGCCGCCGAAAGCCCGGATCACTCGAAGTGCCGCGGTGAGGCGTGCTGTTTTGAAGCCATCAACTGTCGAAAGTAGCTCTTCATCATGACCAGAATTACCACCAGGTTCGGCTTCGGTTCCACCACTTCCGACGTTACCGAAGGCATCGATTTCACTGGCAAGCGCGTTGTTGTTACCGGCGGTGCCTCGGGCATCGGCATCGAGACGGCCCGCGCGTTCGCGACGATCGGAGCCGAAGTCACACTCGCCGTCCGCAACCTGAGGTCGGCCGAACCGGTGGCCGCCGAGCTCCGGGACTCAACCGGCAACCCCAACATCTTCCTGGGCCGGGTGGACCTCGCAGACCTGTCCTCCATCACCGAATTCGCAGCGCAATGGAGCGGCCCACTCCACGTCCTTGTCAACAACGCCGGCATCATGGCCCTGCCAGAACTGGAACGGACGGCTGAGGGGTGGGAAATGCAGTTTGCCACGAACCACCTGGGGCACTTCGCCCTCGCCACTGCACTGCACGGGCCCTTGACGGAGGCAGGGAATGCCCGCATCGTATCCCTGAGCTCCAGCGGCCACCTGTTCTCTCCCGTCCTGTTCGATGATCCACACTTCAACTTCGTCCCCTACGACGCCTTCTTGGCCTACGGCCAGTCCAAAACAGCCTCCACCCTCTTCGCCGTCGCCGTAACCGAACACTGGGCCAAGGACGGCATCACCTCAAACGCTGTGATGCCCGGGGCCATCGCGACTAACCTGCAACGTCACACCGGTGGACTCCGGACACCGGTCGAGCGACAAAAGACCCCCCAGCAGGGAGCTGCCACCACGTTGTACGTCGCGACCTCACCCGATCTGGAAGGCATCGGTGGCCGCTACTTCGAGGACGTCAATGAAGCGCCGGTGGTGGACCACCGCGGCCCTGACTACACCGGCGTCGCTCCTTACGCCCTCGACCCGGCCAATGCCAGACGCCTCTGGGATCTTTCCACAACGCTGCTGGCACAGCGCGTCGCGTGAGCGGCCGCGGACCAACAAAGAAGGGGTTCATGGCATGACCATTAACGCTATAGCCACTACAGAATCCGATCCGACCTCCCGCCCTCCAAAGGCAGGGGAAGCCGTGAGAGTGGGCTGGGTGGGCCTGGGAGACCAGGGCGCCCCCATGGCCCGGGCCATCGCCGAAGCCGGTTTCGAACTGCACATCTGGGTCCGCCGCGAGGCTTCCCTCACGGCACTCGACGGCCTGCCCTACCTCAGGCATGAAACCCTTGCCGAACTCGGAGCCGCCAGCGACCTCATCGGCCTCTGCCTCCGTGAAGACTCGGACATCGAAGAGCTCCTCACCGCCCGCGGTCTGCTAGCAAGCCTCAGGCCCGGAACCGTCCTGATCAACCATGGCACAGGGCTCCCCGGCTACGCCGAGTCGATTGCCGGGCGCGCATCCGAAACAGGTGTCACGGTCCTGGACGCCCCGGTCAGCGGTGGCCGGCCGGGAGCCGAAGCCCGCCAGCTGACCACCATCGTTGGCGGGCCACGGGAAGCCCTGGCCACAGCCCGGCCCGTCATGGAGTCGTTCTCCAGGAAAATCGCCTACATGGGAGAATCAGGATCAGGCCAGACCGGCAAACTTATCAACAATGCATTGCTGATGATGAACCAGAAGAACGTCCAGGCCATCCTCGCACTGGCGAACAACTTGAGGCTTGATCTCGATGCCCTGGTGGATCTGCTGCTCTCCGGAACGGGACGCAGCTTCGCCCTTGAGGCCCTCACCGGAGCTGTCACGACCGGCAACGCCGAGCACCTCAAAGTCTTGCAGATCATCGACATGGATATTTTCACCGATGCCATGAAGAGCCTCGGTCAGGACGTGAGCGCCATCGACACTTATGCACGCGCGGGGGCTTCCGGGCTGCCGTGGGCTGCTGAAGCAATCGAGCAGGCATCCGCCCCTCAGTAGCGTGGCGTCAGTCGTTGCGCCCGGCTTCCGGCCCGTGCTTTCTGGGGGCTGCAGTGGAAGACCTCACCACTACTTCAGGCCGGGTATCTATGGTGATGTCCTTCGGTCCCCCACCGTTGAGCTGGGCGCAGAGGGCATCGACTGCTGTCCTGCCCAGCTCCACCAGCGGCATCGCTATGGTCGTTAGCGGTGGTTGAAGGTGTTCTGCCAACGGCAGGTCGTCATAGCTGATCACCGACATATCCTCGGGCACAGAAAGGCCGGCTTCGCGGAGGGCATGTAGTGCCCCGATGGCCTGGTTCAGCGTGCTTGTGTAGATTGCTGTGATCTCCGGACGGGCAGAGATGAGATGTTTGGTCGCCCGGTAGCCTCCTTCTTCGCTGAACTCGCCTGCCTCAATGGCTGGTGATGGGAGTCCGGCGCGCTGGGCCGCCGCCAACAGCCCAGCGCGACGGCCTTGACCCGGGCTCAGCTCGTTGGGGCCGGAAACGTGCCCGAGCCGCCGGTGGCCCAACTTGGTCAGGTGCTCTACGGCACAGGCGCTGGCTGCCTCCAGGTCCATGGCCACGTTACGTCCGGAGTTCTCGACCGAGCGGTTGAGGAACACATAGGGGATGTCCGTCTCGGGGAGAATTTCCAGCAGCGGATGCCGGGGGCGTGCGGAGGCAATCAGGAGGCCATCGACGCGTCCGGTGGCCACGAGCTCGGCAAACTGTTCGTCCACGCCGCTCTCCTCGCTGTCTTCCGCAAGCAGCATCGCGTACCCCTGGGCCCGCGCCTGGTAGCAGGCGCCGCGGGTAATTCTGGAATATACGGGGTTCGTCAGGTCGGGAATGAGTAAGGCCAAGGCCCGGGCACTGGCCCCCGCCAAGGCTCTTGCCCCCGCGTGCGGCTGATACCCGAGCTTTTGTGCCGATTCCAGCACCCGAAGCCGCGTCTCGTCCCGCACGGACAAGGTGGGGTCGTGGTTGAGCACACGGGAGGCAACAGACTTGGTTACTCCTGCCATCTCGGCGACGTCGACCAGGCGGGTCCTGTGTACCGGACCAGCTCCTGCCTTCACTTTTTCGATCATGGAACTCCTGTCCCCCTAGTCCGGCGTCAACTGCCCGGGATCCGTATCAGGACAAAACCCTTGACACCGTGATGATCTCCACATTAGCGTGAACCCATCAAGAAAACCGGTTTTCTAGAGGGCCTGCTCGAAGATCGAGGGCTCCTTCACGGTTTTTCCAGCCATTTCCGGTTCAAGGAGGAACTTTGGCAAAGATAGAAAACGTCCAGACTGATCTGTACAAGATCCCGTTGGCGTCGGTACTGACGGACAGCACGCACGGCATCATGCAGGACTTCGAACTCATTACGGTCCGCATCACCGACAGCGACGGGGCAGTCGGGCTGGGTTACACCTACACCGTGAATTACGGCGGGGCCGCCGTTGCGGTGATGATCGACCGTTACCTGGCTCCGCTGCTGGCGGGCAAGGATGCTGACCTGACGGAAGCCCTGTGGCCTTTCCAGCACAGTGGGATCCGAAGCTTGGAATTCACGTGACTTGAAGTCGCGGC